>Ga0208693_1001256_pt1 | contig 18580 bp, 16 predicted proteins | sample AD_UKC071_MetaG_FD_184438 | JGI IMG/M metagenome (GOLD analysis project Ga0208693, IMG submission 184438) | Active sludge microbial communities of municipal wastewater-treating anaerobic digesters from USA - AD_UKC071_MetaG (SPAdes) (version 2) | ecosystem: Engineered > Bioreactor > Anaerobic >... | reverse complement strand
AATAAAACATGCAATATGGAATCATACCGTTAGTATCAAAAAAGCCTTTGCAATTCAGATTAGACAATTTAACTATAGGCGATTACACAGATTTATCGCAAGGAAAATACTTATCAACTAATCTGGTGAAAAACTTTAATTTCATTCCTATAATCACGTTTGATGGATTTATTTTTCGTGAAGCTAGTATGGTAGAAAAACCTGTTATAGCTTTAGATTTTTATTATCCATTTTTAGAAGGCGGGATCAAACAGTTATCGGATTTTATTGATGGTGTGGTTATGACATCTGCTTCATTATCTCCTAACATACACAAAGACAATCATTATCTTTTAGTGTATAAACAAAACGAAAATTCAACCATATACAATGTAAATGTTTTATCAGGCACATATAACTTGTTTTCGGCACATATATCAAGTGAAACAAATTATTACCAATGTAGCAGCAGTTTTAGCATTTTAAATTCATTTCAAACGGTGTTGACATCCGCAATGTTTAATATGTTATTTCAAAAAAACAAATACAATTTCACGCCTACATACGATGATTATATGACTATAAAACTTAGCAATGCAGATTTTCAACGTGAAACTGCCAACAGTGATATAGAGGTACAAGAAGATGTTGTATCTAAAATATTGAAATATAAGACTACAATATTAACTTATCAAATAAACTATTTAAATCAGTTTTTAGACGAAACCCAGAGAATGCGGTTTTATAGAATACTACAAAAAACATTAGTAGATTCGTTTAGTATACAAGTAGCCAACAATGTAGACGTTTATCCTATAAACGATAAACCATTATATTTAAGAAATATGGGGATGCCTTATTCTGTAAATGTTTCTGGAACAGTTTTGTTGTTAGACGACGAAGAAAAACTATTTTTAGAAGAAGTATTTGGATTATATGAAGATATTGAACAATTAGAGATGTTAGGAAGAACAGCAAAAACCAACACAACACAACAAAACGAAACGTTGATGTCTATCAAAAAACATAACTTTGTTTTAAAAGTACCGTATATAGATAAAAGCAATGAAACCGAAGAGGTTGTTAGAGAAAAACGCAGATACGTTACGTATTACATTCAGCCGCAAAACATAGCAGTTGTAAGAGCTGGCGATTATGGTAATAAATACAAATTAAATATATCCGGTATGGTTTCTTCAATCAAAAAGGGGTAATACTATGGCAAAACAAAACATCGTTTCGTATAGAGAAGAAGCAAAAACGTTTCAAACAAAATTCGATGATATAAACACATTCGTTCAAAATATATCAGATACAGTAACTTTAAAAAAGCCTGCCGATAGAATCAAATCAGCAATAGACAAAAATTTTGCAGCTACATACAATCAAGGATTACAACAAGCTACTTCTGATTATAAAGCGGGTAAAATATCGGGTGTAGAATACGAACGCAACGTCAGATTGCACAAACTGTTATATGACGTAAAAACTCGTACTATAAGTGCTATAGTAGATTCTATTTTTGATAATTTATGGAAACGTATACTAGAACAAATGAAAGACGATTCTGCTTTAAACTATTTATCCGCTAGTTATTACAGAGATATAGTTAATCAATGGTATATAGATAACATATATTCCAGTCAACTATATATAGGGTACATGGGTATGGTTCAAGCAATGTACAATCTAACAAGGTTTAAAGACGAACGTTCTGTAACGCCAGATGCATTAAAAGCTGCAGAAGAAAGTTTTAGACGAGCGTACTATGAACTAACTGGAAACCAAGCTGGTATAGAGAGTATGCGTAACAAGAACAGTGAACAACAACAAGCTGTAGATAGATTTTTTAATGAAGTCAACAAAGCGTACACAGACAAACAGATGTTACTTGCTATAGCCACATTAATGTCGCAAGGGAGAATTACTGAAGCGTTAGAAATGTTCAACAAATTTCTGACATCGCAAGAAGTGAATCATGAATATAGTTGTACTAACACATATTGGGGTACATATGCTATGTTATTAATTGCCGAACTCATACCAGACGAACATAAAAACAAGTTTTTGCAATCATTCTCAGATGCTACTGGTACATTAGCACAGTATATGATGTTTTTACCTGAAACGTTAGCTATTCCTTTGAAAATATTGAATATGTTTACGTTTGAAGTAAGAAGTGTATCATCAGCTGATAAAGAAAGGTTGAGACGGTTATACTCTGAAATTTCGTCTAAAATAATCGAATGGACAGAACGACCGTGTGCTATTTTTGAAATGGTGGCATATATAGCTGAATTTTTGTTATTACTTAAAACGAATGATATGCTAAGTTTCAATATAAAAGATGAAGAAGAACAAATACGGTTAATGAAAATGTTTGGTTCTACAGACGCCATGAATGTGCTAGAAAACAGTTTAGAATTAGCGATAGACGAAATTATAAATGTAGGGTTAGACAAAGCTGAGAGTTTTAACTTTTTCTATATGTTTCTTATTCTAACGTATAAATCGTATATAACCTCAGAATTTGTCTTTGCTATGTTAGATGCTGTGATGGAGGAATAAAAATGGCTACCAACACCGATCAACAGAACAACATATTATCCGAACTCAACAATTACAAAACACAATTTTTAAACAAATCAAAAAACATTGATGAAAACTCTAACTATAAAATATATATAAAAGAATTAGACTACACTAACCCGAATTATATTACTGTTGAGACACGATTACCACCAGACCTTGAAAGAATGATTGAAGATGTACAAAACTACTATTACATATACTTTGAAAATTATAAAAATAGATATTTAGGGAACATTCCCGAAAACACTGCACCTATTGTCAACGATATACACAGTTTACTAGTTAAAACTGCGTACGATCATTTCACGTCTATCCACAGAAAAGCACGATGGCAACAAAATCAAGAAATGTTTTTAATAAAGAAATGGCGTAAATCATATAAATTAGAACAAGTTATAGTACAGTCAACACCGTTACGTCTGACTTGGACTGGTACTAATATGTTTATATACAACACGTTCAAACCTGACAACGCAGAATTTGTAATGGATTTTAGGGATTTCAATGCTGTTACCGAACAAGATATCAACCGTGTGACAGACGAAGAGATAAAACGACAATTTTTAGCAGGCGCAAAATTAAAGATCAATGTATCAGAGATTTCCTCTAAAATATACAACACTGGTAATATGCTATTTATGAGTTCAAACAATCAAATGGTGATTACAGATAACCCAGCGGATACTGAAAGTCTCAACTATCCTATTTTAAAGTTTAACGAAACGTTAGAGACTATTCCTATGTTTTCTAATCAAACAGGTGTACCGTATATTTCTCTTATGAACAGCGAATACAAACTTCTACAAAACCAACTAAAACAAGAAATAGAAGATAGATTGTTGCAATTTGAAACGACGACACGAAGGATAATTGCTCAAAATTATCAGCCTGATATAAGTTATGAAATAGAACAAATAAACAAAGCAAGGCAAATAGCGATAAGCGACGAATACAGGCTGCTATTTGATAATCCTTCAGGAAACTACTCACAACACAATTTACCTGGATACAAACAACTAATACACAACGTTAAAGGCGATTATAATATAGACTTATCAGTATTAGCCAACACGTATTATGATACTACCAACAAAAACATCAATTATAAAGATGCTGGTATTTATCCATATAATAAAGAGAAATTTTCTGAATGGTTATTATTAAACGCTATTATTCCTGAAATTAATCGGCTAAACTTCACGATATTAGGAAACATAGCAACTGGAATAAGAGGATATGTGCTCAACTTTTTAAAAGGGATTCAAGAATATTTTCAGAATATGATAACTAACAATGTATTACCGCAAGACATTCCAGAGTTATCCACAGTATACGAAACATATCGTTCATTCAATCTAGGCGAGTTAAATTTTATGTACAACAACGTTCCGTTAGTACAAGAACAAGACGGGTGGTACTCTTTAACCAGTCCTATAAACTATCAAATAGTTATAGACGAAATTCAATCATCGATGGATAGAAAAATACAGCGGTATACATCTAGCACTGCATACACTAAAACCACTACTAACAAAGCAGCACCAACAAAAGAAACGTACGATGAGATAATAAATAATAGGGCATATCTAATATTTGATTTTGCAGATAACGTTATAGGAGGAGAAGAAACGTGAACACTATTTTCAATTATGACAAAGAATCGTTTGACTTATCAGAAGGGATAAACTATTTAGCGTTTAACTTAATCACATCGTTATTAGAACGCGCAACAAAAGAAATGAACAAATACACAAAACAAAGCGATATGGTGACGTTGTTAGAATTAGAACTTCAGACATTAAAAGACAAATATAAAACGTTTGGGAACATACCAGAAGAACAACTTAGCGAGGCACATATAGAAATAGGGGAACAACCAAACACTTTTGTAATGTATATAACCAACAGAGCTGGTAACAGTACTACGGTTATTATAGAGTTATAGGAGGCAAAAATATTATGTTTAAATATTTCGATCCGAACACTCAACTTATAAACACATACAAATCGCTAGGATACGACGTACACGAAGAAAGCATTAACTACAAATACATAATACAACCGTTAGTTGAATTTTTAAACAGCAACGCAAAAAAAGAATATTTTGATTTAAACGCATTTTTATCGTTAGTCAACGGTGTAAATACACCAGATGAGTTATTAGAAGTAATCAACTCTAACAGCAACGCAGCTGAAATACTTGATTTTTTCCTAAGAACCAAAGGATACGAAAGCAGTTTAGTTAAACCACACATATACTATATAGATTTATATATGAACGAAGACCAATACAAAACTGTGCTAGGAACCACAAAGACATTTGCGAATGGGTCTATAACAATCAATATAGGTGGATCTGTTATTAAAAATGAGACATTTGAATTATCGTCGGCAGATTTTATTTCTGCCGGATCTGGATTATTTAAAACTTCAAAGAAAAAATTCTATTCGTATTCATTAAATGTAGAAAACTTAAAAGTTGGAGATGTATTTTATCCATCGGGGTTTCAACAAGCGATAGTTGTTGGTGTAGAAGAAGGATATTTTGTAGATGATTTAGGTACTAAACTCACACAACTGTTTGAATCGTTTAGTATGTTTAAAACATATAACAAAAAGAATATAAAACGGTACATTAAAAATAAATACGGAATAGACGTAGACATAATAGGGACAGACGACAATCTTATGATACGTGATTTAAGTATGACAGACGATCACGTGGTGTTTCATGACGGTGGCAAAGTAGACATATATTATACAGAACATTATTTTACTATGAAAACGTTTGTGGGAGATGCTCTTTCAACTGCTGGTGTAGAAATTATGACAGCTGATTCTGCATATTTCCCAAGTTTTGGTAATCCGTTAAAAGACTATTCGTATCCTATTAACGATATAGATTTAGCTGGATGGACTAACTTTTTTGATGTTAACGCTGATAGGTTTATCAAATCTAATTTATTTTATATAGAAATGTCGAAAAACACTGATTCTAATATTTATCCTGTTATGGGGATAGATAGTGTATATGACAACAGCGGTAGAAAACTGGAATATAGAGAAGATTATATTTATATAAGTATAGACAGAGGATACACGTTTACTGAAAAAAACAAGATATTGATATTCTTTAAAACAAATCCTGGTAACGGAGTAATAGTAAATTATATAGCGCCAGGCAATTACAGAGAAATAAAACAAAAACTTGAATCTGATGAATATATTGCGCCTATAGGAATAGACATAATGGTAAAAGTTAAACCAGCGATATTTGTAGAAGTATACGGACAAAACTCCGGTACAATATACGATATATCCGTAAACTCTGAAATATCGGCGTTTTCTAGTATAACGTTATCAAGATTGCTAAACATTTTAAAAAACAACGGCGCAAAAGGGTTAACTGCTACGAAAATGAAAATGATAGCTTATTCATATGCATTAGGGCGATACGAAAGTGAAACTACTATATTAACCCATAAACTTAACAGAGACGATTTTTCACAGTATTATCCTTTTGATAAAGCAACAGATTTTACCGTATTAGCTTTAAACCCGAATGCAGTTAAATAGTCGAAAAGGTGTGTGATATCAATTGGCTATTTTTAGTGTAAACACTATAAAAGAAAAAAGCAATGAATTAATTCAACCTGCCAAAAAAACATTAGAAGACTTGTTTAATAATATAAACAATATAAAAACAGTAAAGTCAGTTCTAGATATACCTGACTATTGGCAGTTTGACAGTTTTAAAATAACGCCTCAAGATAATATTGGCGAAATATATTATTCTGCCGGTTTACTAACTATAGATCTAGGTATACCGTTTACTTTTACTTCGGCAAGCCTATACCATGAAGGTAAAAAAAAGAGTACTGTTATAAACGATTACGGTGAACCTACTTTTGACCCTACACGATCACCTATCCTTAAAAACCAAAAATATTGGGAAATAGACTTTAAATATTTCAACAACGACGAAAACGTTGTAATTGAGTTCAATAACACCAAAATAGCAAACCAAATGATATTGGAATATTATAATGCTAACTTTTCTAATATACCCAACGAATTATTTAAATACTCTACTTCAATAACTAATTGGAGTTTCTTCGCAAACCAAGTAAAAACCGCTATCTATTTATCTGACAAACTAAACTCAACAAAAAACGTTCAAGATTTTATGAACATTCTACTTGGTGTACCTGCTATACCTGTCAAAGGTACGGTAATCAATTACGAACCGACCGATTCCAAAATCTATGTTAGAATTAGAAGTGAAGATAAGTATTTTGACTATTATTTCCCAAGAGTATTATTTATAGAAAATTGTTCTATAGACGTAAATGAATTCGTTGAGGGCATTATAGGACGACAACTAAAACGTCCAGCAGAAACACTGTTTGGTTTAATATTACTTGAGACTCGATAACTCCTATCATACTATCTCCTCCTTTCTGGGTAAGTTAGTTTTGACTGTTTCACCTTTGCCCCCGACTCTTTAAAGATGAAGGGGCATTTTAAAAAATATATGTTGACATAGCCAAATAAATAAAAAAGCACAACTTTGAAAATCGTTACAATAACACAGGGGGCTCTAAACATGGATATAGTTTCTATATTAGGTATAACAGTGATAGGACTAACGTTTGCCGCTGCTATATATAAACGAAAAACAGAAAATATTGAAGACCGTATTCAAACAACGGCAATAAGACTGAATACGTTAATAGAGGAATTAAAAACAATTGTCAATTCAAAAAATGCAATTGAACGGTCTGGCGAGTTTATAGATATTTTAGATGATATTATTGAATGCACTAAAATATTAAGAAGTTCAATCAATATGACACAAGGAATAGAAATAAAAGAAAGGTTGTTGGAAGTAAAGGTTATTACAGAAAAGTTTAAAGAAGAGTTGGAAACCCGTGCTGAACAAGAAGTAAATATGGCTAACATATATGTAAGAAAATTAAACAAAACTCTCGATTTAATCAAAACTTTCATTTTATTCTAAAAAAAGGAGAATTGTTATTCTCCTAATTATTTTATCCTACATATAATAATGTCGTCTTCCTTCATCTTAATATACCCATATATATATATATACCAAATTATTTTCCTCCTTAACCTCATATGTTTAGTATCAATTAAATTTTTGTACAATGCTATAATTTATGTATATAATATCGATTATAAGGAGTCGTGAGTATGTTGACAAAAAGCGAAAAGGACGATATATTATCAACGTTGCAGTTGATAGAAGCAGAAAGTTATTTGGCTTCAAATTCTCACTATATCTTAAGTAGTTTGTGGCAAACAATTTCTTCAGTGTTGTCGTCTTTAATTGCTATATCTTTACTTTTGTCCTTGGTGTTTATCTGTGTCTATGTACCTTACAACAATATCGTTTCCGGCTCTTTGATGTTGTTAGCAGCAGCTTTAATCGCTGTTTGCGTTTTTGTCAAACCTGAAAAATATGCGGTTAAACATTTTAAATATGCGGTTGAGTACGAGGAGATCACTTTAACCGCTACGCTATATCAGAAGTATTTGGAAAATAGCAGTTTTAATACAGAGGCTTTTTGGATCATTACAAAAGATCTTGAAGCAACTTTGGAAGATTTGTTCGCAAAGTCTCCAGCAGTCCCTGAATGGGTGTGCGAAAAGACAATTAGTTTGTTGGAGGAAAACGACGACGTCTATCTTGATTGATCGAACACTAGGAGTGATACTTAATGCTTGAATCTTATATAAATGCATCAGACCCGTTGAAAGTGTATGTCCCAGCACTTAATTCTGGATTCGCTAAAATTACATATCAAGGATTGAAGAATGCTGTGGATTATACATTAGAAAATTTCAATAAAACATCTGTTCAGAGTGCGTATAATCTGTATATATCTTATCTTGACGACACCCACGTGTTTAAAAGTGACGGTCAGAACGGTTTTAAAAAGGCTTTGGACGTATTTTCCTGTCTAATTGCGGGTTACGGGCAGTTTGGCGATAACAACGAATATATAATTTACGTTACGGACTTCTTCTATTCTGAGCTGATTCAGAATTTTTACGGTACGCAAACGGTTGACACACCGAATATCCTACCGCACGTTTTTTTTCAGTCAGATTTGGAAAATACTTTAAACGGGCGTTTTAACCAGCGTTACAAAGCGGAGTTAATCGAAGATCCACTTTTATTAGCTACGATTTTTGCGTCGAGGTTATTTCTTAAAGAACAATATAAGAAATGGACGTCTGAACAAAACGCAGTGGTGCTTGGATTAAAAGAGCGAGACCAACTAGGGATTATATTAAACATATGCAATCGAGACGAGGTGGCAAAAGAATATTCAAAAGCCATTGTAGGTTTAATCGGGCAAAGATATTCCACGTTTATGATAGATGAAAATGCTAACGAAGAAGCCCGCAAACTATCACGACAAATAATGCAATTTGGTGAAAAGATTTATGGTCAAATTGATTTCAATAAAATAAAAGAAGTAGATCAAGAAGAATTAGTACAATGGGCTGAAGACTTAAAAATAAACGCAGACATAATGAACGCGACCTCAACAACTAACGAAGCAAGGAAACGCGCGATTTTAAGTGATGAACCAGTTAATGGAATTAAATACATAGTACCGGAAGTACAGTATGCAGATTATATTCTTGACGATGAAGAAGTGGCGCACACTGCTGACGAAATAGCGCCAGCAGATCACGAAGATATATTAGAAAGCCACCAAAAATACGCAAGGATACACGAACCCGTTGAAAGTGTCAGATATCTAATTGATCAAGAAACTGGTGAAAGATATTTTCCAGAAGATTTCTCATTAAAAGATCACACACACAATAACGAAGGATTTGCGCGAGTAGACGAGCTATCAAGCTACGATGCTCAATACATTCTAGGAGAAGAAATAACAGATACTACTATAAAAGGAGTTTTGCAACAACTAACTGAAAACAAACAATTATCAAGTATAGAATATATAAACGGGTTACCGTATTTAAGCAACAAAACAACCAACAAATATTACAGGCTATACGTACCAGAAGACTTCGCTGATATTAATCACGTACATCCTGATTTAATGTCGACGAACGACATTCCAACAGGAGCAGAACGGTTTTTTGATAACATAACAGGTAATACATACGGGATGGAAGATTTTGCCGAGAAAACGCACACAGTACATTACGATAATGGCACTGAAATATATTACCTATCCAAACAAGACCGCGCACGAGCATCGTTCAGACTGAATGGAAAAGATATATCATATTTTGCGTTAAACGGTCATGACCACAACGACAGATACTATACAAAAGACCAAATGAACGAAAAGTTTAGAAAGAAAAACAACATACAACCAGCAGACAAATACGTTAGCGGGTTTAATATATACATAGACAACGCCGGAACCAATAGCGACTCTATAGAACCTACACAAATCAGGATAGGAACTAAAACACTCGGTCCTGGTGAAAGCTACACAATGCCATATGAAAGCATTAATTTCATACACATTACCGTTGTTGGAGATATAGACGGGGGCGGATTGCCAATACAAGGTGATGACGAAGAGATCTACTATGACGAAAACGGAATAGAAAGGAAAAGAAGAAGAATAAAATTAATGAATCCAACCAATGCGTATTTAACATACAACTATCTAGTTGGATATAAAATGATATAACTACACTATAACACCTAAACATTAACCAAATAAAGTCAGTCTAAAGGCTGACTTTTTTTATCGCTTCAACTCTAATAACAAAAAAGGTATACACATGTCATCTCCGATAAACAAATTTCATAAAAAAGAATATAAAAAAAGCAAAATAAGCACAAGTAAGTAAAAAAAAGGGGCGAAGAAAAAAACCAATCCCGCTATTAATGAGGCATTTCAAGTAAAAAAAGAATCTGCTCGATTTGTCTAATAACAAAAAAGGTATACATATGTCATCTCCGATAAACAAAAACCAAAAAAACAGTAAAATTAATTCGACTAATATGCAGGTGGGGAAATTTTACCCACTACTATTATTTATTAATTGAGTAGGTGGTACTTTTTTACCCGCCATTAAGTGTAAGCGTTTAAAATACATCATTTGAAGGTGGGGAAATTTTACCCACCACTATTATTTATTAATTGAGTAGGTGGTACTTTTTTACCCGCCATTAAGTGTAAGCGTTTAAAATACATCATTTGAATGTGGGAAAATTTTACCCACTGCACTATAAAGTAAAAAAAGCGGTGTAATGAAACCACAATAACACACCTCCATAAGGGTTATTTTTGTTTGTGACGCTATTAAATTAAAAAACCTGTGTTTTTACACAGGCTTATTTTTTTAAAGAGAAAAACTCAGAGTAACTGGCTGGTCGGAATATTAACGTGCTCTTCCACTGAGCTACAGTCGGATTTCTCCGAGCTGGTGGGATTCGAACCCACGACCTCGTGCTTAAAAAGCGAAGTATCCGACCAAGACACTTCTGAGTTTGTATGTAGTGGAGAGTGGAGTAACCAATAGTGAGAGTGTTTTCTATAGGCGAAGTAACTCTCACTTCCACTTCCGTTTCCACTGCGTTAATTATATCATATATTGTTAACTAACAAAAGTTAACAATTTGTAACTTTTTTTATGGCATCCCCAACCAGATTTGAACTGGTGTCTCTGGGTTGAAAGCCCAGTGTCTTAACCATTAGACCATGGGGATATTTGGTGTGTCCGAAGGGACTTGAACCCTTAGTCCTCGGATTAAAAGTCCGATGCTTTACCATTAAGCTACGGACACACATGTGGGGTGGTTGGTGGGAATTGAACCCACGTTTGTCTAAAATCACGTTTAGACACTTTCCCCTGTCAACCACCATTTATATGGTATGCCTGGCGGGACTTGAACCCACACCATGCTGATTAAGAGTCAGCTGCTCTTTCCAATTGAGCTACAGGCATATCTGGTAGGCTAGAGAGGGTTTGAACCTCCGACCTTACGCTTATCAGGCGTATGCTCTACCGCTGAGCTACTAGCCTAAGTGTAATAGGGTTGTACCGAATATAGCTCACATTTATCTCGGATATAGCGCTCTGTGAGCGGAGCATCTATATCCAAACGTGGTCTACATTTTGGTATTTCGAGATCTGATACTCTGTAGACGGAGTATCTTAAGATCTCTAGTATCCTTTTATACTGTCTTACCCCAGGATACAAGGTATAAGACAGAGTTTCCAATAATGCAGTGTATGTTTTCATTCAGTACAACCCAAATTTGGCGGAGAGGGAGAGATTCGAACTCTCGGTAGAGGTTATACCTCCACACTTGCTTAGCAGGCAAGTACCTTAAGCCACTCGGACACCTCTCCACGCTGGAGCCGGCGGAGGGAATTGAACCCCCAACCTACTGATTACAAGTCAGCCACTCTCCCAGTTGAGCTACGCCGGCATAAATGACTCTGGGTGAGGGATTCGAACCCCCAACCTAGTGGTTAACAGCCACCCGCTCTACCGTTGAGCCAACCCAGAATCACACTAAAAAAGACATGAACATTATGCTCCTGTCTTTTTTTCTAACATTATTTTAACAATTTCCTTTATGGTTACATTCGCATCTTTGTGTGCGAACGTTAACCATTCCTTTCCGGGAAATTCCATCCACGCGGCACCTGTAATATCATATATGTACTCTGTGCCGTATTTGTCAGTTTCCGTTTTGATTCTTTTTCCTTTTACAATCCATTTTACTTTTTTGAACACTTCTTCTTCTGTTTCGTGTAATTCTTGTGTGAATGAGTATTTATTTTCTGATATTATTCTTATTTCCATAATTATACCTCCTCATTTATTTTATTCCTAATAGGCAAGATAAAAGGAGTGAAGATTCACTTCACTCCATGTGTTTAAAGTAGTTGCCAGCCTTCGTTAGCAACTACTTGAATTATTCGACCGTCGGGAAGTGTTTTCTTTTCCCTGCGATCGTTGTGGAAAATATAAACTCTATCCCCATATTTCTTAACTGTTTCTTTTAAGAGATAGGGGATCGGAGATACAAATATGAACTTTGTATCTCCTGCATAATTTTCAAAACTTTCAAGAACTTCTTTCATTTTTTGAAGATCCCATCCTTCAGTTGGTACTTCAAGAAACTTTATTTCCCCACCAATTTTTTCGATGAGCATTTGTTGCTCACTAAATAATTGGTGAGTTTTATTTTTTATTACTACTATCATCTTATACCTCCTGTGATTTAACGAACCGAAGTTCGCTTTTATTTAATCTCGTTCTATATATATATACCAAAAAAATATTACTTTTTGTTCTTCTATATACGTATGAACTATCTTAAAAACACAGGTGTGTTAAACTAATTATATAAGGTGTTTAATATTTCTAATATTACGTGTAAATGCGTGGAAGGGGGATAAATGTGAACGAGTTTATGAGGTCGTTAACACCCAAACAAACAAAAGGAAATCCGTTTATTGTTTGGGAAGATGGTAACGGAAATTACTACTGTAATTTTAGATTCGAAGATGCTAATGGAACCGAAATACCATTTTATATACGTGACTTAGACAACGGACTAATTTCATTATACTTTAATATTTTACCAGCAGGTACATCTACCGTTTATTTAATACCAGAAATTAATATGATTAATAAGGGCAGAGGAAGAGAAATGCCTTTGGATTGGTTTACCGTTTTAGCTCTTGGGTATGTCCATTCAGGAATGTTGACTGGCGATGGGAAAGTGTATATGTGGGGGTATAATTATTACGGTCGACTTGGTGATGGAACTACAACTGATAGATATGTCCCAACGTTAATTTCACAATCTGCGTTCAATAATGAAAAAGTGGTTGCTTTGAGTTTGGGACGGGACTATTCCGGATGTATAACAGAAACAGGTAAAGTGTATATGTGGGGAAGAAATGCTAACGGTCAACTTGGTGATGGAACTACAACTGATAGATATGTCCCAACGTTAATTTCACAATCTGCGTTCAATAATGAAAAAGTGGTTGGCTTGAGTTTGGGGAATTTGCATTCTGGGTGTATAACAGCAACAGGTAAACTGTATATGTGGGGATGGAATAATTACGGTCAACTTGGCGATGGAACTACAACCGACAAATCAGTTCCAATGTTTATTATACAAGGGTTTCCTCATCAACTCATTCAAACGCAAGTAACTCTGCAAGAAGTAGCTAGAACAGATTAAATCAACTTGTATATAGTAACAGTTTAATATGCAAATTTCTATAGATAGCTTTAAAATCAAAACAACAGCGAGGTGTTATTAAATGTTAGTAGAAGAATTTGTTAAAGTGGCAGCAAAAGATGATGAAGTAGAAAAGTTGAGAAAAAAAGTTTATAAAGAAGTCAAACAAAATCCTTGGAAAAATATAGTTCCTATGGCTTTGGCGACAGGTGGAATTGGAGCTGGAGCTACTGTTGGAGCACAACATGCTATAAAACATTTCGGACAGCAAAACCTTCCAGAGTCTGTTCCAGAAGCTGTTGTTCCACAGGATACGATACCGTCAGCAGCAACAGGTGGATTTAAACAGTTTGGACAAAATGCTGTTTCAGCCGTGCGTCAAAATCCCGTACCGGCAATAGCAGGGCTAGCTGGAGCAGCTGTTGGCACAGGTTTAGGTGCTTTGACTTCTATGTCTAACAACAAATATCTAAGAGAAAATGTCATTAATAAATTGTCAGAACAAGATCTACAATATATAGCCCAAAACAATTTAACTGCAGAAGAAATTAAGGATTACGCCTTTCAAAAAGCCAAACAGCAGCAATTGAAAATGGCTGCTGATAATTCGTTAACACCAGAGCAACGTATGTTGTATGAACAGCTCAAACCAAGTTATAAGAAAACGTTAGCTACTGCATTAGCTGCTGCAACTACAGGAGGTGCTGTGGGTGGATTAACTGGCGGAGTTTTAAAAGGACAAGAAATACCAAAAAACACAGGTAAAGGAGCACTTGTTGGATTAACTGCTGCTGTACCTGCGTCAGGCATAATACAAGCACAAATGAACAAAAAATTAAAAAAGGTTATTAGTGAATTATCACCACAAGAACTACAGCAACTTCAAAGCATGCCTGAAGATAAACAATTAGAGTATTTAACATTGGCAAATGCACAAAAATATTTTTAATCAAACCTTTTGAAGTTTATTTAAAAGCAATCCTTTATACAATTTAAAGGATTGTTTGATTATTATACAGGAGGAGATCTGAAAAATGGAAGTGAATTTAAAAGAAATTAAAAAAATGGTTGAATTAACAAACAATGCTGTAGCCAAAAAAACAGTGAATCCAATTTTAGCTGGTGTTAGATTAAAAGCGGATAAAAATGTTTTACATATATACGCCACTGATTTGCAACAAGCGTTTCACGGCAGAATCGTGACTGATGTTCTACTAACAGATAATTTTGATGTAATAGTAGGGCAACGCACGTTGTTAGATCTTTTATCTAATTTAACTGCCGATACAGTAAAGTTAACTGCTAAAAAAACGCTGAACTTAACTGCTGGAACGAGCGAATTTAATCTACCTACATTCGATATTACTGAATTCCCAAAAATCAATTTCGATATAATTGCTAATTACCATATACAGCTAGATAAAAACCAAACAGTTTCTATGCTTAATAAAGTAATGTTTTGCGCCGCTAAACAAGGTTCGTTTAATATAAACTTGAATTCTGTATTGTGGGAATTTAAAAACAAAAAAATGAATTTAGTAACAACGGATTCATATAGGTTGGCAATGGCAACGTGCGATATAGAAAACGATATTGATACATCATTTTTATTGTCATTAAAAAGCGTTGATGAACTTAAAAATGTTTTATCAACTTGTGCAACCAAAACTATTCAAATTGCCATTACGGATTCACAAGTCTTTTTTGAGTTTCCAGATGATAATATAGAAATAATATTCAATACAGTTGATGCAACTTTTCCGGAGTATACAAGTGTAATTCCTAAAAAATACCAAAAGGTGTTAACAGTTAATACCTTAGATTTTCTTGGGATGGTTAAAAGATTAGCTATAGCATGCGGAAAAGAAACATCTGCCTTGTTTACAATTGATGACACGTTGATTGGATATGCGAGTTCAGTTGAGGCTGGTGAAGCTAGAGAACAACTGCCTATACAACAGCAAGGCGAAACGATTGAAATAGCATATTCGCCAACGTTTTTGAGAGAGACTTTGGAAAAAATTGAAACCGAACAAGTTATCTTGAAAATTGCAGGTGATACAGCGCCTACTTTAATATCGCCAGAAGATAATTCTTATTTTTACGTTATTATGCCTCAACTAAAGTAAACTGTATATATGTCAACTACCCATCTCTTATATAAGCGGGGCTTGTAGAAATACAAGCTCGGTTGATTAGTCCCTTGAAGGTTAGGGATGAATGCCTCAAAAAAAATGATAAATAGAAAAATCTTACCGGGAGAGAAAAAACTCCCGGTTATTGTTTGTTTTTTTAATCCTTTGTGGTACAATAGAAATAGAAGAAAGGGGGAGAATTTATGCTAACAGACGAGCAAAAGTCTATAATAGAAGCTAATGATGATAGAATGCTTGTTAAAGCGGTTGCAGGGTCTGGAAAAACGTTTACTATATTAAAAAAAGTTGAGACTATAGACCCGAAAAAGTCTATATTATATTTGGCGTTTAATAAAAGTATTGAACGGGAAATGTACCCTGTGTCAATTAAACATGGTAACTTTCTCCCCAAAACGTTCCACGCGCTAGCGTATAAACACGTGGGATATAAATACAAACAAAAATTAGTTTCTAATTATAAAGTTAGTGATGTATTAAAAGATTTAAATATCACAAACATCAATGAAATTAATACTATATACGCTAGTTCGTTGTTGGAAGTATTCAATTATTATCTTCATTCTGAGTATTTAAAAATTGAAGATTCACCGTTTAAAGAATTATTCGAAAAGTGGGAGTATTTAGGGAAAAATATGTATAGAGACCTTAATAGGTTGTTTGAATTGAAAGAAGATTACGATAACAACGTGGGCGTGTCTCACGATTTCTATATGAAACTGTTTCAAATATCTAAACCTAAACTAGATTTCGATTATATTTTTGTGGATGAAGCTCAAGATTTAAATGGCGCTATTATAGACATCATAAAAAATCAACAATCAAATATAATGTTGGTAGGAGATAGTTTCCAACAAATATATGGATTTAGAATGTCGATTGATGCTTTGAGCGAATTCGAAAGTTTCGTACCATATTCTTTAACGAATTCGTTTAGGTTTGGACCACAAACAGCTCAACTGGCAAAAAAAATATTAGCTATAGGATATAAACCGCCTAATATTTATGGTCTTAACAACAATCAAACGATAGGTTTTATCTCCGAAGGACCTTATACACATCTATGTAGAAGTAACGCTGGAGTGTTTGATGTACTAGTTAGCTCTATAAAATCAGAAAAGAAAATAGCTTTTGAAGGTGGAAAACAAGGATACAATTTTGGGAACATGTTGGATTTGTACCATTTGTATGTGGGAAAACCCAACAAAATAAAAAATCCTAATCTGAAAATATTCAAAAGTTGGGAAAGTTTGCAAAATTTTTTAACAGTAACTTCCGATGGAGAACTGTTGACTGCTTCTCGGATTGTTGAAAAGTATACTAGCAATATACCTCGATATTTGGAATATATCAAAAGAATGCCTGACATTCCAAAATCCGAGGCAGATATTGTTTTGTCAACAGTACATAAAGCGAAAGGAATGGAATACGATAACGTAAGATTGCATGGCGATTTTGCCGAAATTCGCGCATTGTTGAAAATTTTAGAAGAAAATCATAACGATGTAATTAGCGGGAAATGGTTTGAAGAAATTAACCTGTTGTATGTCGCTATTACTAGAAGTAAAAAAAAGTTAGAGTTAAACGCCGATCTGTTGGATTTGTATAACGATAAAACGTTTGCACCGTCTCTAACTCAATTAGAAACGCTTAAACGTGAAACGGCAAATAGTGAAATACAAAAGACTGAGCTTATGAAATATATGTACTGTCAAGCTAAATATAGAAGAAAAAGCAAAAAAGTGAAAGCGCCATATAATCCAAAAATAGAAGATTCTAATAAAGTGGTTATTAACCAAAGAAAAATCGGTACTTCCGAACAATCTAAACCAAGTTTATTAACTTATGATTTTATTAAAGAGTATTCAAAAAAATTGTAAAAGGAGGGAAGCGGCAATTGTTCTTAACACATAAAATGTTAAGAGCTATGCCAAATATTTTATGAACAGAACTGAGTTTATAGCAGAACTAGCTAAACGTGCCGGAATAACTAAGAAAGAAGCCGAAAATATTGTAATACTTTTCGGTGATATTATCGTCGAACAAGCTGAAAAAGGAAATAGCGTTGCTTTGAGAAATTTTGGAACATTCAAAGTAACTCATTTCCAAGCAAGACGCGGGATTAACCCGCAAAACCTTGAATTGATTGATATACCTCCCAAAAAAGCTTTGAGATTCGTAGCTAGCGGGAAGGTCAAAGAAAGAATCCAAAACTCAAGTAAGTAAAAAAAAAGGAATCCCCGAAACCCGGGGACTTTTTTTATCGTTTTTTGAGGCATAAGACCCCCACCTATAGAGGCGGGGGTAGTTGACAGCGTAACGCCAGTTATGTATTTTTTTACCGTGCATTTTAGCACGCTGTGTAGCGGATTTGATTTGCTAAATCTTCTTACCTTCGCAGCGATTTTCCTGCGAGGGTTATTTTCTTCATTTTTTTGAAGTTATAACCCTCGCTATGTCTTTAAGTTGATTATACCAAATTGTTATTTAATGTTGAATTTTTAACTATTGAGAAGATTTCTCTAATCATATTAGAGACTTCGATTGAAGTATTCCTTTGCTTCTTAGGTTTCCTTCTACTATAAGATCTTTCATTGCTAAAATCTATTATACATTGTT
>Ga0208693_1001253_pt1 | contig 18596 bp, 13 predicted proteins | sample AD_UKC071_MetaG_FD_184438 | JGI IMG/M metagenome (GOLD analysis project Ga0208693, IMG submission 184438) | Active sludge microbial communities of municipal wastewater-treating anaerobic digesters from USA - AD_UKC071_MetaG (SPAdes) (version 2) | ecosystem: Engineered > Bioreactor > Anaerobic >... | reverse complement strand
AAAAGCGATCCTTACAGCGTCTTTCATATTATCGACAAAAAATGACTTAATACGATCTCTTGATTGATAATTTTTTTTCTGAAATTCTTTTTGAACAGCTCTCCAAATTTTTTCTCCAGTGGTTGGAAATAAAATAATATTTTTGATTTTTGAATTTAAAATTTTTTTTGCTAGATTATCAAAATCGATATTTCTGTCGTAACCGCCCAGTAAAATGGTTTCTACTTTATCCCCCAAAGCATCTAAGGCAGCAATAGCAGTTTCAGGAATTGTTGATAAAGCATCATTATAAAAGGTGATTCCTTTAAAGGTACCAACCAATTCTAGTCGATGCGGCAAGGGTTTGAAATTTTCAATACCTCTTTTAATTTTTAAATTAGGAATCTTAAAAATTTTTCCTACCTCAATCGCTGCAGCGATATTTAAAAGATTGTGTTCGCCAAGAAGAGGTATTTTTTTAATTCCAACATTCTTGAGAATGTTGGAATAATCTTTAAGAGGAATTTTCTGAGCTTTTGATTTTTGAGCGATCTTTTTTACATTTTTATCATTGGCATTGTAAATCAAAAAATCATCTGCTTTTTGCCAACGACAAATATTTGCTTTGCTTGAAGCGTATTCTCGAAAATTTTTATAATAGTCCAAGTGTTCAGGAAACAGATTCAAAAAAACTGCGATATGGGGTGAATGTTTCAAATTCCATAATTGATGACAAGATAACTCATAGCAAAAAACATCTTTTTTTGAGGAATTAAAAAGATAGGATAAAACCGGCTTTCCAATATTGCCGATCAAATGCGCCCTAATACCGCCTTCTTTTAGTACTTGATAGATCAAAGTAGTAGTAGTACTTTTTCCCTTTGTGCCAGTTACACCAACAATGGTACCCTTACAGTTTTCAAAAAAAATATCGGTTTGGGAGGTTAATTTCTTTTCTTTATTAGCTTTTTCAATTTCTGGAAGATGAATAGAAATCCCTGGTGATTTTATTATAATATCGTAATCATCAATTGCCTTTAAATAATCCTTGCCAAAATATATTTTGACATTTGACATTTGACATTTGACATCTTTTTGATCAGCTACTCCCAAAACCTTTTCTGGAAAATTTTTCCTCAAAAAAGATAGGGTATCTTTGCCCTCTTTCCCCATTCCCAAAATCAAAATTTTTTTATCTTCTAAAAAAGAAAGTTTCATATTCATAATTATAGCAATTTTAAAAGCATATACCAAAAAGAAACAATTGCAAATATATAAATTTATAATATATTAATTTTGTATATTGGTGATCACTCCTTGCTATTTTGAAGAAAAAAAATTATTATTAAAAAAATATGGAAGAATCTCAGAAAAAAATCTTAAACGCCTTAAACATTGCCTTTTCTCCTAGTCCAGAAAGCGTTATAAAAATTCTCAATCATGTTTCTCAACCAGAAAAAGTATTTTACCTTGGCGAGGAAAAATTAAAAAAATATGGATTTAAAAATGATAGTGTCTCTAATTTTTTAAAAAAAAGAAGGGAAATTGATATAGAAAAAGAGTGGCAACGATTAAAAAAAGAAAATGTAAGATTTATTACAAAAGACGAAAAAGAATATCCTCCCCTCTTAAAAGAAATTGCCAAGCCCCCTATAGGTTTTTATATCAAAGGACATTTGCTCTCCAATGAAAATTATCTTGCTTCGGTCGGTACCCGATATCCGTCTGATTATGGAAAAATGGTTGTTTCTGAAATTATTGGAGAAGCTTGTCAATATTTTACAATAGTTTCTGGAATGGCAAGGGGCATTGATAGCTTCTCTCACAAGGCCTGCCTTTTAAGAGGACAAAGAACAGTTGCAGTAGTTGGAACAGGACTTGATATTGTTTTTCCGCCAGAAAATAAAAATTTAGCAAAGGAAATTGAAAACAAAGGAGCAATTATTTCTGAATTTCCCCTGGGCACACCGTCTTTAGCATATAATTTTCCTTTAAGAAATAGAATTATTGCTGGAATGGCAAGGGGCACAGTAGTGATTGAGGGAAAAATAAATAGCGGTTCCTTGATTACTGCCAATTCAGCATTGGAAGAAGGCAGAGAAGTTTTTGCTGTACCTGGTCCAATATTTTCTAAAACTTCGGAAGGACCAAATGAGTTGATTAAACAAGGTGCTCATCCCGTAACAAAAGTCAGTGATATTTTGGCTGTTTTTAATTTAAAAGACGCTTTTAATCAAGAAAAAGAAATAAAAGGAGAAACAGCAGAAGAAGATCTTATTTTGAAAATACTTAAAGAGGAAATGGCTTCCACTGATGAAATTATTAAAAAAACAAAACTAGACGCAGGCAAGGTAAATTCTGCTTTAATCTTAATGGAAATACAGGGAAAAATAAAAAGAAGCGGAAATACTTATACTATAAATAATTAATCTAATGAAGTTAAAAGTAGTTCTAATGTTTTATGCCTCTGTTTCAACTGCCCCGAAAATTAATTAAAGAATTTCGACAGCCTTTTGGCACAATAGTAAAAGGAGAAGATGAACTAGCAAAAGAAATAAAAAGCCAAAATTATCAAACCCTTGTTTGCATTGGCGATTTTAGTAATATCTTGTTACAAAAAATAGGCATTGTGCCTAATATTTCGATCATTGATGGGAAAAACGAAAGAAAAAAGGTGAATAAAAAAGTAATAAAAAAAATCAAAGCACCTATTGTTTTAAAAACAAAAAATCCTCCTTCTTTTGTTGTTAATAATGCATGGAATACAGTAAAACTATCTTTTTGTTATACTGTACCTGTTACAATTTTTGTAAGCGGAGAAGAAGATCTTTTGTTTTTGCCAGCTTGCTTTTTTGCACCGTTAAACTCACTTATTGTATATGGATTAAAAGATAAAGGGGGCGTAGTAACAAAAATCACACCATCACTTAAAAAGAAAATAAAAGAATATTTAGAGATGGGCTGTAAAAATTTTGAAAGAGTAAATGAAGTAATTGCTGGTGGCACATTTGATAAATTGCACCTGGGGCACAAATTTTTTTTGCTCAGTGGCGCTGAAAAAGGTAAAAAATTATTAGTAGGTATTACTTCAAAAAAATACCTGGCTCAATACAAGCCAATAAATAAAAATGCTATGACCTTTGCTCAAAGAAAAAGTGCTGTAAATAATTTTTTATCAGAAAGGGGCTTTGATTTTGAAATATTTAAAATCAATGATCCTATTGGAATTGCTCTCCAACGTGGACAAGCCATTGTGGTCTCAAAAGATACTCAAAAGGGCGCAGAAAAAATTAATCAGGAAAGAAAGAAAAAAGGGTTAAAACCGCTCAAGATTATAAAAATAAAAACTATTTTAGCAGAAGATAAAAAAGAAATTTCTTCCCAGAGAATAAAAAATGGAGAAATAGATAAAAACGGGAGAATAATCAAAAATCGAACCTTGTAGTAACAAGGTGAGACGTTCAAAGAATTTCATTCTTTTCGCGTTTCGACTGTTCAAAGAATTTCATTCTTTTCACGTTTCGACTGTTCAAAGAATTTTATTCTTTTCACGTTTCGACTGTTCAAAGAATTTCTCTTTTTACGTCTCAGTTGAAACTCCAACGGAAGAAGAGAACAAAGTTCTCGGCGATCATCAAAATGCAAAACAACAATAGATATTTATAGATACTTATTGTTACAATGAATATCGCGAGCGAAGCGAGCAAGTATCTATCAATATCGTGCTGAAGGCACAAGTATCTATAACTTTTACATTTTGATTTTTACTTTATTCTTATGCTTCTTATTATTGTTGAAAGCCCTACCAAGGCACATACCATTCAAAAATTCCTTTCTGGAGGTGATTTTATTGTGCGCTCATCATATGGCCATGTTCGTGATTTGCCAAAAAGCGAATTGGGCATTGATATTGAAAATAATTTTGAACCAAAATATATTATTCCTCAAAAAGCAAAAAAAAGAGTTGCTGAATTAAAAAAATATTTGCCAAAAGCAGAAAAAATAATTTTGGCTACTGATGAAGATAGAGAAGGAGAAGCGATCGCCTGGCATCTGACCCAAGCCCTGGGTATTGAAAAATCAAAAACTCCAAACCCCAAAACCAAAACAAACTCAAAACCTTATGAACGAATCGCCTTTCATGAAATTACCAAAGAAGCAATACAAAAAGCCCTTAATAATCCTCGGAAGATTAATATAAATTTGGTTAATGCCCAGCAAGCAAGAAGAGTTTTAGACCGGCTGGTTGGTTATAAACTTTCTCCGTTTCTATGGAAAAAAATACAAAGAGGTCTTTCAGCTGGCCGGGTTCAATCAGTAGCTGTAAAATTGATTTGCGACAGAGAAAAAGAAATAGAAAAATTTAAACCAGAAGAATACTGGACAATCGTCGCTTCGCTCCTCAAAAGAAAAAAGCAAAAAGCAAAAAGCAAAAATGATCAGTTTAAAGCAACGCTTTATAAAAAAGACGGTAAGGTTATCCCAAAATTAGGAATCAAAAGCGAAAAAGAAGCAAAAAAAATTGTTGAAGATTTAAAAAACGCAGAATATAAAATCAGCCATATTGAAAAAAAAGAAATAAAGCGCAATCCCCTTCCACCATTTACTACAAGCACCCTGCAACAAGAGGCCTGGCAAAAACTTCATTTCTCGGCAAGATTCACAATGCAAGTTGCTCAATCGTTATACGAAAAGGGCTTATCTACATATCATCGTACTGATTCTCTAAATTTATCTGAACAAAGTTTATTCCAGGCAAAAAAATTTATTGAAAATAATTTAGGTAAAAATTACTGGGCTGGTTATTTTCGACGCTACAAAACAAAATCAAAATCTGCCCAAGAAGCCCACGAAGCAATAAGGCCGACTTTTCCTCAAAAAACTGTTGAAAATTTAAAATCGAAATTGAAACCAGCAGAAGAAAAATTATATGATTTAATCTGGAGAAGATTTATTGCATCGCAAATGGCAGAAGCCCGTTTCGATTCAACCATTATTGAAATCCAAACCTCAAATTCCAAATCGCAAATTCCAAACAAATCCAAAATCCAAAACCTATCATCTAATATCCAAAAGCCAACTTATACTTTTCGCGCAAACGGCCAGGTTTTAAAATTTGACGGATTTTTAAAAATTTATCCATTAAAATTTACTGAGGAGGAATTACCTCCCCTAGAAGAGAAAAGTCCGTTAAAATTAATAAAACTTACTCCCAATCAACACTTTACAAAACCTCCTTCACGCTATAGCGAAGCCACCCTGATAAAAGAATTGGAAAAAAATGGCATTGGCCGACCATCAACTTATGCGCCGATTTTATCAACAATTCAAGAAAGAAATTATGTGGAAAAAGATGAAAATAAAAAATTAAAGCCAACAGAAATGGGAAGTTTAGTGAACAATCTTTTGTGCGAGCATTTTCCTCAAATAGTAGATATTCAATTTACTGCTAATATGGAAAAAGATTTAGACAAGATCGCCAAGGGTGATATCCGGTGGCAAGAACCTATTAAAAAATTTTATTTTCCTTTTGAAGAGAATCTTAAAGCCAAAGAAAAAGAGATTGAGAAAATCGATCTCACAGAAAAAACAAATGAACTTTGCCCTGAATGCAAAAACCCCATTGTTATTAAAATGGGGCGCTATGGAAAATTTTATGCTTGCTCTAATTTTCCAAAGTGCAAGTTTACAAAAAAATATCTTAAAAAGATTGATCTTGCCTGTCCCAAGTGCAAGAAAGGAGAGGTCATTATTAAAAAAACTAAAAAAGGAAAAACTTTTTATGGTTGCTCTCGATATCCAAAATGCGACTTTGCAAGTTGGCAAAAACCAAAAAATAAGATATAATATTACCTATATAATATCATTTACAAATTACGAATCTCATACAAATTTATACAAATAAACTTTTATGCTTAAAGTCGTTCAGTCAGAAAAAGTTATTTGGATTGATATAATGAAACCAACAGAAGAGGATGTAAAATATTTAGAGGATAATTTTTTCTTTCATCCTTTTATTTTGAAAAGTATTATTCCTCCCATACGCCATCCCAGATTTGAAAATTATGGTGATTATCTTTTCTTGGTATTGCACTATCCATTTTTCGAAAAAAGATGCCGTGAAACCAAACCGCGAGAGCTTGACATCTTAGTGACTAAAAACACCTTAATTACTATTCATTATCATACAATATTACCTCTCAGGGCATTCTTTACCCGACTTTCTCTTTATGATAACGAGAAAGAAGAGTTTACTGATGAAGGCGTAGGAGAAGTGCTTTATCGATTTTTAAATGAAATCTTAAAAGCATCTTTTCCCAAATTAGACCGCATTGATGAAAAAATAGATAATATTGAAAAAGAGGTCTTTCAAAGCAAACAAAAAGAGGTTATTAAAGAAATCTCAATATTAAAACACGATTTAATTGATTTTCAAAGAATTATCCAGCCCCAGTCAGCTGTGTTTGAAGGATTAAAACAAACATCAGGAAAATTTTTTGGTGAACATTTTTATCCTTACTTTAATGAACTTTTTAATTGTTTTTTAACCATAAAAGAAGTTCTTCAAACCCATCATCAAACCCTTAATGAGCTAGAAGAAACAAACTCTAATTTTCTTTCTACTCGCACTAATGAAATTATTAAAATTTTAACCATCTTTACAGTTGTTTTAACACCCTTGGCCCTTATAGCTAATGTCTTTGGAATGAATACTACCTATCTTCCATTTACCGAAAATATTTCTGGTTTTTGGATTGTTATAGGACTAATGATTTTTTCCGCCATTTTAATGATTGCATATATTAAAAAGAAAAAATGGATATAGCAGTTTTGTTCTCGGACCTTTATTTATGAATATCGGCATTGCTTTATTAGACTTTCTTTTCCCAAGATTTTGTTTGGGCTGTAATAAAGAAAAAACCTATCTTTGTCCGGATTGTTTTTCAAAAATTGAAATCTTTCCTGCTCCCTTTTGCCCTTATTGCAATAAAAGAACCTACAATGGAGAAGTTTGTAGTAATTGCAAAAAAACGCTTTCTGGTTTTGCTGCTGCAGTGCCCTATAGCAACAAACTTATTGAAAAATTAATAGACGCCTTTAAATATCGATTTGTAAAAGAATTAGCCAATCCATTGGCTTTTTTAATTTGGAAATTTTTAAAAGAAAATCAAGAAATTTCCTTTGTTAAAAATCCTTTGGATTTTATTATTATTCCTATTCCTTTGCACAAACGACGCCAAAGAGAAAGAGGATTTAATCAAGCAGAGGAATTAGGAAAAGTGCTCTCACCGCTTTTAAAAATTACTATGAAAAATGATGTTCTTTTCCGTCAAAAATATACCAAACCTCAGGCCCGTTTGAAAACTGGCAGAGAAGAAAATATAAAAAACGCCTTCATTGTCAATACTAATGAAAGCATTATAGGAAAGAAAATTATTCTTATTGATGATGTTGCAACATCACTTTCCACCTTAGAAGAAGCGGCAAAAGTACTTAAAAATGGCGGAGCGAAAGAAATTTGGGGATTAACGGTAGCTAAAGGGTAATTAAAGGTCTTCTTCTGTCCAGGCGCAAAGCAAAGTTCCTGGCCCGCTGTGAACACCTATTACTGGATCAACCAAACTTAAAAAAGCAATCTTTGTATTATTTAATCTTTTTTCAATCATTTTTTGCAATCTTTTTGCTCCTTTTAAATTATCTGCATGAGAGATTGCTACGATAATTTTTTTACCGCTTTCTAATTTTTTTCTTGTTTCATTTTTTAACTCCTTAAACAGCGCTGTTGGCACATCCTTTGCTTTAATCTTTAAAGATACCGGTTTTATCATACCATTTTTTGTTCCAATCAATGGTCTCATTCCAATTTTCTGCATTTGTCTTAGTAAAACTGCTAAGGGATGAGACAATCGTCCACCAACCTCCAACCACTTTGGATCTTCCAGCATGCAAAACAAATGAATTTCAGGAATCATCTGTTTTATTGATAAAACAATTTCATTAAATCCTTTTTTTCCTTTTTCAATCAACTGGGCAGTTTTAAAAACTAACAATCCTTCGCCCGCTGAACCGGTTTGAGAATCAATAATTTCAATTCTCTCTTGCATTTTTTGCGAAAGCATCCTTCTTGCAAAACAAGCCGTGTTGTAAGCCCCTGATAATTTTGAAGAAACTGTAATCAAAATTGTTTTTTCAAATTTTGAAAGCGCTTTTTCAAATGCTTCTTTATAATTCCCGATTGAGGGCTGAGAGGTTTTAGGAAAATTTTTAATTCCTTTTTTTGCTCCTTCTCTCATTTTTTGAAACAGGTCCTTGCCAGGTAAATCTTTTCCTTCTGGCCAATCAGTTGCAAAAGGAACAAAAATCATTTGAAACTTTTTTATAATCTCTTTTGGCAGAGAAGCAGTTTCACCAATAATTAAACCAATGGGTTTCATATATATTTAGATTGTTATTATTAGAAATTGTTTAATACTAAAATGTTTTATACTAATATGCCCTTAATATGCTCTTTAATTCTCCTAATGAGCAAATTTTAGGTATTGATGTATCTTCTACTCTAACAGAGTTTTCTCTGTCAATCAAGGCAACTCCCATTCCTAATTCTTTAGCAGGTTTTATATCGCGTTCAAGCTCATCTCCTACCATAAATGCCTCCTCTGGCTTAACCTTAAATTTTTTTAAGGGTACGAGAAACGCTCTTGGATCAGGTTTCAAAAATTTTGTTTCCAATGGTGTAAAAAGTTCTGCCCATTTTTCAAAATGAAGATGTTCAATTAAAAATCGTGCTTGGGCAGTTAAAATTCCTTTTTTAAAGGGTAAATCAATAACCTCTTTTACATCATCGTAAAGTTGATAACTAAAGTTTTTTTGGTAAAAATCAGCCAGGGTTTTTGTCTTCTCTTTAAAATTAGAAATTTTAAGTTCTTTTAAAAACTTTTGCGAAAAATCCATCCAGCTACGCGAATAGCCGATTAATCTGCCAAAGGCCTTACTAAATTCTTTTAATTTTTCTGGCTTACTAAGATCAATCCCCAGATTTTGATAAAAAGAAAAAAGCTCTTCACGAGAAATTTTACAAATATCAAATCCTAAAGTTTTATGAAAATCAAATAAAATAAGTTTCAGCATAAAAAATTTAAATCAAATATCAAAAAGTAAAATTTATAGATACTTGTGCCTTCAGCACGATATTTATAGATACTTGCTCGCTTCGCTCGCGATATTCATTGTAACAATAAATATCTACAAATATCTATAAGTATCTATAAGTATCTATAAGTATCTATAAGTATCTATTGTTATATTTGATTTTTGATTTTTATTTATATCGCCATCCATCCAGCAACCAATGCTCCTGGTCCAACATGGACACCAACAACAGAACTAGTCAAATTAATAAATGAAACCTCTGCTTTAATCTCTTTTAACCTTTCTTTTAATTTTTTTGCTTCTTTTAAATTATCACAATGAGTAATCACTACTCTAATCTTTTTTCCCTCTTTACGCGCCTTTCTTGAATTTTTTTCAATTTCCTGAAAAATTGCTTCGGGCGTATCTTTGGATCCAAAACGAAAACCAATTTGTTCAACCACTCCGTCTTTCAAACCAATTAAAGGTCTTACTCCTATTTTTTGCAAGCGTCTTACCCAATTAGCTTGAGAACGGCTTAACCTTCCTCCCCATTCAAGCCATTTTGGATCAGCCAAAAAAGCATAAATATAAACTTTGGGCGCAATATCTTTTAATTCCTGCAAAATTTCATAGGCCTCTCTTTGCTCTTGCACTAATTCAATTGCTCTTAAAACTAAAAGTCCCTCACCGCAAGTGGCATTATAAGAATCAAAAACAAAAACATTATCTCTTTGTTCTTCTGGTAAGGTTTGCTTTGCCTGCAGGGCTGAATTATAACCACCGGAAAGTTTCGAGGTAAGGGTGATGCAAATAATTTTTTCAAATCCATTTTCAAATTGTTTTTTATAAGCTTCTTGAAAAACTTTTGGCGGCGCTTGAGAGGTCTTTGGTAGTTTTGTAATTCCTCTTTTGTCAGCTTCTCTCATTTTTTGATAAATATTATCACCGGGCAAATCTTTTCCTTCTGGCCAATCAACTTTAAAAGGAACAACCTCAATCTTATAATGATCAATAATTTTGGGAGTCAAATCAGCTACCTCATCAGTTACAATTCCAATAGAAACTTTTTTAATTGATTCTTCTCCAACTACTTCCCTTGACATATCTTCCTCTCTTAAACTTTCAATGGTTCCAGCACTTCTTACAATATTTTTAACTTCGTCAGGAAAATCAGTGTGGATATGAAGTTTCATTCGTTCCCCTACTGAAACAATTTCAAGAGAATTGCCTAATTTTTCTAATTTTTGACGCAATTTGTCCTGAGATATTTTTGGTTTTTTTATAAGAGCGACAATTTCAAACCTGTAAGATAATGTTTGTATAAACTTTCTTTTCTTTTGGTCTTCTTTTCTTTCTTCAGTTTCTGTTGCCTGAGCAAAAACCGGCCCCTCTAAGGCCTCTAAATAACTTTGGAGAATGATTAAAAAACCGAAACCGCCAGCATCTACTACATTGGCTTTTTTAAATACTTCCATTTTTTCAGTAGTTGCTTTTAATGCCTCTTCTGCTTTTTCAATGGCTTTTTTAAAAAGATTTACAATGTCGCTTTCTTCTCTTGACTCTTCTTTCAAACTGTCAGCCGTGGCTTCAATTACGTCCAAAATAGTACCTTCTTTTGGACTTTGAATGGCTTGTCTGGCGGTCTTTGCTCCTTCCTGCATTGCCTCAGCTAATTTTTTTCCGTCAATGGGATTATGATTTTTAAAAGCGGGCAAGAAACCTGTAAGAAACCCAGTATAAATCACACCAGCATTGCCCTGAGCCGCGGTTAAAGCGCCATCTAAAATGGCTTGCGAAAGTTCATCAAGGTCTTTAAATTCTTTTCCTTCGATAGATTTTTTAATGCCCCCTAATGTTTTTGCCAAATTTCCTCCTGTGTCTTGATCAGGCACAGGAAAAACATTGATTTTATTAATTTTCTCTTTGTCTCTTTCAACATTCTCACAGGACTTTAAAATCATTTCTTGTAATTCTTTTTTAGTGATATATTGCATAAATATATCAACGAATTACGAATCTGTTACGAATTTACGAATACGAGGGTTAAAAAGATTCGTATATTCGTATTGATTCGCTATTCGTAGATGTTTCCTAAGAAACTATTTTATAGTTTATCGCTTCTTTATAAAATTTCAAGGTTTGATTGGCGATTTCTTCCCAAGAATATTTTTCTGCTTCTTGCCTACCCCATTCGCCCATCTCTTTTCTTTTTTTATCATCTTTTATCAAAATTTTCAACCTTTGCACGAGCCCCTGGACATCTTTTGGTTGAACCAAAAAATCTGCTCCTTTGTCCACCAGCACCTCTTTATAACCCTGATTAGCAAAAGCAACCACTGGCTTTCCTGAAGCCATTGCTTCTAGCAAAACAATTCCAAAGGCCTCACCATAAAGCGATGGAAAACAGCAGATATCAGCGGTTCTGTAATATTTTGGCAAATCTTCTTCTTTTGCTCTTCCTTCAAAAAACACATCTGGAATATGGTGTTTTTTTACATATCTTTCAATATCTTCTTTTTTATCACCATCTCCTACAATAATCAATCTAATGTTTTTAAAATTGCTCTCTTTGTTAGACCCACCAAAAGAGCTGATGTTTTTTAAAATTTCAAATGCCTTTACCAAATAAATTAATCCTTTTCTTTTTTCAATTCGTCCCACAAAAAGAATGTTGATTATGGGACCAGAGCACAGATTATTATTAAGCGGAACTGCGCAGAATTTTTCAATTTTTTCTCCCCTGGGATTAAAAAAATCAAGGTCAACACCATTTGGAATAATCTTTGTAAAACCATTATATTTAATTTGGGAAAGCACTGGCTTTGAAACGCCAATAACACCATCAAATCGAGGTAAGATATAATCATTTAAAATATCCATAAAAAATGGCACGTCTTTAAAAATCCTGCTAGCATCCAAAAAAGCATGAAAGGTCAAGATTTTAAGCGGCTTTTTTTCAAGCTGATCTACTGCTCCCAAAACTTGCCATGGCAAAAAAGCTCCAAAATTTTGAAAGTGTAACACATCAAATTTTTCTTTTTTTAATCTTCTTTTTATTGAAAGAGGAGTAACATTTAAACTCAGGTTTGTTTGCGAAGCATTGCCAGGCATTACCAAGGATCCTCCTAACAGAATTTCATCTTTGCCCCGCTTTTGATGAATCTTTTCCCGAGGATAAATAATTTTAACAATATGGCCTTTCTTTTCAAATTCCTTTTTTAAAGACAAGGTGTGTTTTTGCACTCCACCGGGATAAGTAAAGGTATGAGGAGAAATAAAAGCGATTTTCATAAAAGGTTTGATGCCTGCATTGTCTTTGACTTTCTATTATATCTTCTTTTTACGATGATATTTTTTTATCACAAAATAAATTATGGCTGAAAGCGCAATAATGATTAATAATGTTTCCCAGCCAAAATATTTTTCAATAGTAACACCACTTAATGTTAAAACAGAAACAATGCTCCCTGCAATCAACACGCCAATAGCAATTAAAGGAAAGGCCACCTTAAATGGCATACCGAAAAGGAAAGCAGCAAGTGAACTAGTCCATCCACCAGTCATTGGCAAGGGGATGGCTGCAAAAATTACTAGAGCTTTTTTACCATGTTTTTCAATTGAAGGTGTAATGTTTTTTCTGGTCCGTTGGAAAAGCCAATCAAAAAATTTTTGGAATATTAAAAAATTTTTTGATAAAAAATGGGCCACGGGTTCTAAAAACAACAACAACAAAACAACCGGAATAAGATTTCCAAAATATGAGATCAAAAAAACTTCCCAAAAAGGCAGGTTAAGTCCTGCAACACCTACAGGTATTGCTCCCCTTAACTCTGAAATTGGAGCCATCGCTAAAAGCAAAACTTGAAATTCAGGCAGCATAAAATATTTTTATCTGCCTTTTAATTCTATCAAAAAAAAGCAATAAAATAAAGTTTACTTTAGTAGAAATTCCAAAACACAAATTCCAAAATACAAAAAAATTCCAAATACCAAACTCCAAATTCCAAACAAATACTAAATTCTAAACAATATTAAACAGAAATCAGTTGTCAGAAATCAGAAAACAGTAGAGAAAACAGAAATCAGAAATCAGTAAAACGTTTAAACGGTAGCGTAGCGAAGCGATCTCGTGGCAATACTCTGGGATTGCCACGTCCTACTGCGGTAGGACTCGCAATGACAGTATTTACTTGTTGTCTTTGCGAGGAGTGAACGAAGTGAACAACGAAGCAATCTCGGGCGCAGCCCGCAACCATACATCGGGATCGCCACGCCCGCTTTCAGCGGGCTCGCGATGACAGTAGACGCGTGCCACGGGATCGCCCCCCTCACCTTCGGAAAGGTGAGGGGTGGTAATGACAAGAAGGCGAAGGAGAACAGTTCTCCTCTGTTTTGGCTTGTTCATCAGAGGACAATAGCATTCTCTGAACTAAGTCAAAGGACTTCAACAGCAAATGATCGAAATCTTAATTAACCTAACTGATTATCAGTATTGATCTGCTTTTGAATGTGCTTTAAGCTTTCTGGATTAGACAGGGCTGATATATCCCCCAGATCTTCTCCCATAATGATTTTTTTTAAAAGTCCTCTCATAATTTTTCCAGATTTGGTTTTGGGTAAATCTTTTACCACAAAAATATATTTTGGAGTAGCAATGGGTCCAATTTTTTCTCTTGTGATGTCAATTACTTCTTTTTTTATTTCATCTACTTTTCTTTTATTTTTTAATATAACAAAAGCAACCGGCACTTCTCCCTTCACTTCATCCGGTACTCCAATCACTGCTGTTTCAATTATATCAGAATGTTTTAAAATCACTGATTCCAAATCATTTGTTGACAAACGATGACCAGAAATTTTCATAACATCATCTATTCTGCCTGTAATTTTTATCAAACCATTTTCATCTCTTACAGCACCATCAGAAGTAAAATATATTTCTTTGCCATATTGATTCCAATAAGTTTCAACATATTTCTGCTCATCATTATAAATTCCCCGTAAAAACCCAGGCGAAAAAGGTGGCAAAACAACCAAATTCCCCCGTTCCCCAACTAGACAGGACTTTCCCTTATTATCTAAAATATCCACTTTAATACCAGGGAATGGCAAACCGCAAAATCCTGGCCGAAACGGTCCAACACCGGGCAAAGATGAAATAACAATTCCACCGGTTTCGGTCTGCCAATAGGTATCAACAATAGGGCATCTTTCTTTTCCAATGTTTTCAAAATACCAAAGCCAAGTGGCTTCATCCATTGGTTCCCCTACTGATCCCAACACCCTTAAGTTCTTAAATTGATATTGTTGAAGCACTTTTTTATCTAGTTTTTTAAACATTCGAATGGCTGTGGGCGCTGTGTAAAAAACCGATACTTTGTTCTTTTCAATAATTTGAGCCCAGCGATCTGGTGTGGGCCAGTCAGGTGCACCTTCAAAAATCACAGTGCTGATGCCGTTTAATAAGGGGGCATAAACTGTATAGGTATGGCCAGTAACCCAACCAATATCAGAAGTACACCACAAAACACTGTCTTTTTGAAAGTCAAAAATAAGTTTTCCGCTTAAATGCGCCTGAACCGTATAACCGCCCACAGTGTGCAAAATAGGCAAAAATTGGCCCGTGGTTCCGCTTTCCGGTAAAATAAAAAACGGGTCTTCTGAGTCCAAAATTTCTGGCTCGCATTCAGTGGATTCATTTTTTATTAGTTCATCAAAATAAAGATCTTTTTCTTTATTAAAAGGAATTTTATTTCCTAATCTTTTTGCTACAATCACCTTTTCAATTAATGTTCCTTTCGCCCCCTCGTCAGCATTTATTTTTAAAGGAATAATCTTTCCCCTTCTGTAATAACCATCAGCAGTAATTAAAACCTTTGCCCCTGAAATTTCTAATCTGATTTTTAGAGCGTCGGGCGAGAAAGCAGAAAAAATCACTATATGAACTGCTCCAATTCGAGCACAAGCAAGCATTGAGATGATTGCTTCAGGAATCATTGGCATATAAATTGCTACTCGATCTCCCTTTTTTATTCCTATTCTTTTTAGAGAGTTGGCTAATTGATTCACTTTTTGATAAAGATCATTGTAGGTAAAAATTTGAGGTTTTTCTTCTATTGGTTCTGGTTCCCAAATAAGAGCAACCTTGTCTTTATTTATTTTTAAATGTCTATCAAGAGCATTTTGAGCAAGATTGATTTTCCCACCCAAAAACCACTGCAAATAAGGTGGCTGAAAATAAAATGCTTTTTCCCACTTTTTGTACCAATCTAATTCCTTGGCAGCATTCTCCCAAAACAAAATGGGATCATCGGCTGCTTTTTTATAAATTTCTTTGCTCTTTACCAATGATTGTTTTTTAAAATCTTCTGGCGGATAATATAAATTTCCTTTTTTTATAAATTTCATAAAAGTAACTTAGTTAGATTCAAAAATTTAAGCAACACTCTTTATTAATTTCTAATTTCTAATTTCTAAACTTTCTGTCATCGCGAACGAGCGTTCAAAGAAGATTTTATCTTCTTTTCAACGCTTCGCCCCGTGCGAAATCAAAGATTTCTTACGGGGCTCGCGTGAGCGACGAAGCGAGCTCGTCGAAAAGAAAATGAAATTTTCTTTGAGAGCCCGAAGGGCGTGGCGATCTCGTGGCACGTCCGTAAACAATCCTCGGGATTGCTTCGGGCTTCGCCCTCGCAATGACACTTTCTTTTCGACACCTCTCTTCGCTGCGCTACCGTTTAACGTGATACGGTAAACGTTGGCGTTGCGCGTATCGTCTTACGGTAGAGAAGTGCGTAAAGTATACGCTTGCCGTTTGACGCTTATCGCGACGCGCTACGCTACCGCTTAAACGTTTTACTGATTTCTGATTTCTCTACTGTTTTCTCTACTGTTTTCTGCTTTCTGACAACTGATTTCTGTTTAATATTGTTTGGTATTTAGAATTTAGAATTTGTTTGGAATTTGGAGCTTGGTATTTGGAATTTGTTTGTATTTTGGTTTGTGCGTATGTATTGCGCTTAACGCAGAAAAAAAATTACCCCTTGCTTTATGAGGAATAATTATAATATAATACATAATAAAAATGCAAATATAAATATAATAGATTTATAGATACTTATAAATATTTATTGTTACAATGAATATCGCGAGCGAAGCGAGCAAGTATCTATCAATATCGTGCTGAAGGCACAAGTATCTATAAATTTTGCTTTTTGCTTTATTACTATGCTTGATTATTCTATTTTGGTTGGAGGGGCGGCTGGCCAAGGTTCAAGGAAAGCCGGACTTCTAATCGCAAAACTTTTAAATAAATACGGCTATCGAATTTTTATCTACGATGATTATCAATCCCTTATCAAAGGCGGGCATAATTTTTCTGTGATTAGGGCTTCGGAAAAAGAAGTTCTGAGTCATCGGGAAAATATTGATTTTCTTTTAGCCCTGGACAAAAATACCATTGAAAAACACAAAAAAAGTTTAACAAAAACCAGTTCAATTATCTATAATAGCGATGAGGTCTCAGGAGTAAACGGCATTGGCGTTCCTCTTAAAAAAATTACTCAAGAGGAAGGAGGAATACCGATAATGGAAAACGTTGCGTTGGTAGCAGGATTTGCTAAGATTGCAGGCATTGACTGGCAATGCCTTAAAAAGACCCTGCAAGAAGAATTTAAAGAAAAAAATGAAATAAATTTAAAAATTGCCAAACGGGCTTATAATGAATCCAGATCTTTAATCAAAATTAAAAAACTAAACCAAAAACCTTTGCCGCTTTTAACTGGGAATGAAGCACTGGCTTTGGGAGCAGTGAAAGCCGGACTTAATTTTTATTTTGCCTATCCAATGACTCCAGCCAGCGGTATTTTACATTATTTGGCAGAACATAGTGAAAAATTTAACATCGCTGTTTTGCAATTAGAAAATGAAGTTGCTATTATTAATGCTGCTATTGGCGCGGCTTACGCCGGAGCAAGGACAATGGTGGGAACATCAGGTGGCGGATTTGCTCTAATGACAGAAGGATTAAGTTTGGCTGCCCAAAGCGAAACACCGGTAGTTATTGTTGAAAGTCAAAGAATGTCACCAGCTACCGGCGTTCCTACTTATACCGAACAGGCAGATTTGCTTTTCTGTTTAAGTGCTGGGCATGGTGATTTTGTGCGGTTTGTGATCGCGCCCGGAGACGCTGATGAAGCATTTTATTGGGCAGGAGAAACTTTGAATCTTTCTTTAAGATACCAAACACCGTCAATTCTTTTAATAGATAAAGAGGTTTCTGAAAGCACTTTTTCTTTTCACCCGGAAATTCAAAAAAAAGTGAAAATCAAAGAACCCCTGATATGGAAAAACAACAAAGGCGAATATCAAAGATATAAAATCACAAAAAATGGTATTTCTCCTTTGGCTTTTCCTGGTCAAAAAGATATTGTCGTAAAAGCAACCAGCTATGAGCACGACGAAAACGGAATTACCGTTGAGGAAGATGAAAAAATGATAAAAGCGATGCAAGACAAACGCCTAAGAAAATTTGAAGAAATGAAAAAAACAGTAGAAAGGTTAGAAGCCGTAAAAGTTTATGGGAAGAAAAATTCAACAGAAGCAATAATTGTTTGGGGATCAACCAAAGGTCCAGCAAAAGAAGCAGCTGAAAGATTGGGTATTAAATTAATTCAATTGATTGTAATTGAACCATTTCCTGAAAAACAAATAAAAGAAGCTCTGAGGGGTGTAAAAAATATTATTTTGGCGGAAACAAATGCCTTGGGGCAAATGGGAAAGGTTTTGAACTGCTATGGTATCACGGTTAATAAAAAGATTTTAAAATATAACGGCCGGCCATTTACAGCAGAAGAAATAATAGAAAAATATAACCAAAACTAAAAATCCCAAGTACCAATGACCAATATCCAATCAAATTCTAATGACCAATATTCTAAACAGAAATATAATCTTGAGGAAAGAACTACCGAGTTTAGTAAAAGAGTAATTGATTTTGTAAAGAAAGTTCCTCAAAATTTAATAACTAAACCGTTGATAAGCCAATTAATGAGATCTGCTACGAGCATAGGGGCAAATTATATGGAAGCAAATGAGGCAAACTCTAAAAGAGATTTTATCAATAAGATTGTTATTGCCAAGAAAGAAACCAAAGAAACTAAGTACTGGTTAAAACTCATCGCTCACGCTTTACCTAATTTCGAAGACCAAATAACGAGCTTATGGAAAGAGGCACAAGAATTAAATCTTATTTTAGCCGCAATAATTCGAAGTTCCAATAACAAAAAAATTGAAAATTAAGTTTAGAATTTAGGATTTAGGATTTGATTGAAAATTGGAATTTGAAAATTGGAATTTGAATAAATTTATGAAAAATTTTGATATCAACATTCAAAATACTTGGTGTCCGGGATGTGGCAATTTTGGAATTTTAGAGACCTTCAAAAAGGCAGTTATTGATTTAGAAAAAAAGGGCACAAAAAGAG
>Ga0208693_1001249_pt1 | contig 18615 bp, 19 predicted proteins | sample AD_UKC071_MetaG_FD_184438 | JGI IMG/M metagenome (GOLD analysis project Ga0208693, IMG submission 184438) | Active sludge microbial communities of municipal wastewater-treating anaerobic digesters from USA - AD_UKC071_MetaG (SPAdes) (version 2) | ecosystem: Engineered > Bioreactor > Anaerobic >... | reverse complement strand
ATTCGCCTGTTTCTCACCCAAGTTGTATTGACGCAGGGGCTACCGTTCCCGGTGGCCCTGCCCACGCCCAACCACACCACCCAGAAGGCTATCACCGCTTCGTACGCTGGACGCACGCAGCGTGTTGCTTCGGTGGATGCGTTGTTCGATGAGGCGGCAGAAGGCTGATTGGCGATGACTGCAACAGGCAAGCGTGCTGTTCACGTCACCAGTCAATTTCGCAAAGACCTCAAGCAAGCGCTTAAGCACCACAAATGCGACCTAGCTGAACTCAAAGCGGTGATGCAGGCGATTGAAAACCGCGCGCCGCTGGATGCGAAGTATCTCGACCATGCGTTGAGTGGGCGCTACCCCAGCCAGAAGGGCGGCCATACTGATTGCCGCGAATGCCACACCAGCAACGACTGGTTACTGGTGTATCGACTGCCGGACGGCGACAGCGTGCATTTTATCCGCTGCGGCACGCATTCGGATTTGTTTTGAGACGATGAAAGCCGGAGAGCACGTCCGCCACATATCCCGGCCAGATATTGGCTACGGGCGTGTAACCGGCATTCACGACGATGACCATTGCGATGTCGAGTTTGCATCCGGGACATTCAGTTGGCTGCCATTCTCTACTTTTGTCAGTGCAAATGAGGAGGTGGCGCTGAAGGAACTTGACAGGCTTCTCGAAGCCGCCGATTTCTCTGGAGCAGATGATCATTTCTCAGAAAATTGCCGCGGCTACATGGAGTCGACCGAGTATGTCGGTCGCCGTGAAAAGGCAGTAGTGGATCATCGCGAGCGGCTCAAGCGAGAGGAAGTGGCTAGGATCGCATTTGAGCAAAAAGCACTGCGAGAAGAGGTCTTGCAGATGCTCGATGATTTTGATGTCAAGGCGGCCGACGAAAAATATCACGAGCGGTGTTCTGATTGGTGGGATGGTGGCGATTACGAACAACATCGTTCCCGCGCGATTGCAATCTGCTCGGTATTGGCGAAATACAGGGATTGCTCACTCAAGGAATTGAATGCACTTCTGGCTGACAAACACCTCGGGCTATCGCCGGAGGAGATCGCGGTCTTGAAGCTTCCGAAACTCGATGGATATCTCGCGCGGATCGGCCTCCAGCTCGACCATGAACAACGCTTGGCCTGCGCCCGTCCGGAGAACAATTTGCTGATCCGCGCTCGCGCCGGTTCCGGAAAAACTCGAACACTGGCGACCATTGCCACGCTCGCCATGCGGGACGAAAAGCTCGATCCGAATCAAGTGATGATCCTGGCCTTCAACAAGAAAGCGGCACAGGAAATCGGCGAGCGCGTATGCACCACGTCAGGCATTGCCGAATACCGCAATGCCAGGACTTTCCACAGCCTTGCGTATCAACTCGCGGACCACCAGGGACGAAATCTCGTGTTCGATGACGGCAATCTCCAGCCGTCACGCCGGAAGCAGTCGCGATTCGTCGAGCGCGTCATCCATGCGGTATTGAATCCTGCATTCCGCGAGAAGCTGTACGAATTCTTCCGACGTGAACTCGAACAGATAGACCGCATCGGTTCCGCATTGGTGGGGGAGGAGTACCTCGAGTTCCGGCGCGCCATGACCGATTTTTCGCTGGGCGGCCACAACGTCAAATCGAATGGCGAAAAGTTCATTGCCGACTTCCTGTTTGAACATGGGATCAATTTCGAATACGAGAAAGCTTGGTCGTGGCAGAAGCTGGATCACCTGCAAGGATCGCCTTATCGCCCGGATTTCAGTTTGACGGCCAATGGCAAGGACTTGATTTGGGAACACTGGGGCATCGATCCGAACGATCCCGGCGCCGAGGTGCCGAAGTGGTGGAAGACCTGCACCGGGGACTATCGTGAGCAAATCGAGGCGAAGCGTCGCTACTGCGAGCAACGTGGCATCCGGCTGATCGAGACGCATGCAGGCATGTTGCGGGATGGCCGTGAGGTTTTCGAGAGGCGTTTGAAGGCGCTACTCGGCGAGCATGGCATCGAGTCCCGCAAGCTGGATCACGCCATTTTGGTCGACCGCGTAGCAGAAGCGCCACGGACGATATCGCGCATGGCCGGGCTGTTTCTCGGTTTCATTTCACGCGCCAAGAAGCGCGGCTGGAGCGTGGAACGGGTTGCTAGGGAAATTCACGAGTTTCCCGATGCGGAGCCGAGGAATCGCGTCTTTCACGAACTGGCGGTTCGCGCTTATGCCGAATACGAAAAACTACTTGCCGAGGAGCGTGCTTGGGACTTCGATGACATGCTGATCTCCGCAACCGAACAGGTCCGAACGCATGGTGGCCTCGCCGAAATCGGGCTGGGTCGCCATGCGTCGATGAGATTGTCCGGTCTCCGCTGGGTGCTGATCGACGAGTTCCAGGATTTTTCCGAACTCTACTATCGGTTGATTCGCGCAATCCTCGCGGCGAATCCGGAAATCCGGGTTGTTGCGGTCGGTGATGACTGGCAGGCCATCAATGGCTTTGCCGGCGCACAACTTTCATTCTTCGATAACTTCGATGGATACTTCGATAACGCCGGAACGGCAAGCATTGCAACGAATTACAGAAGCGATCGCGCCATCGTCGGGGCTGGCAACAAGGTCATGCAAGGGCGTGGACAAGCGGCGCGCACAAACAATGAGTGGAATGGCGATGTCCAGGCACATGTTGTCAAAAATAGCGACCGGATTACCGGGGATGACGTTGTGGGTCAATTGTGCCTGGATGCTGCGAGTGACGATGCGACTGGAAAAGTCGACTACGACTTGGCGAAAGCGTTGAAAGCCTGCGCGGATTTCATTGGCGATTCCGCATTCGAGCAGGATGGCAGCAGATGGCTGCCTAGTGTGCTGCTGTTGGCGCGGACCAGTCGCGCCTATGGCCTTGAGCATGAAGCGTTCAAGCGGCGCTTGTTGCGCGTGCTTGAGCGGCACCCGGAATTGCAGGACATAGCCAACGATATCGAACTGGAAGTCATGACCGTGCATCGCGCCAAAGGCAAGGAAGCGCATACCGTCATCGTGCTAGACGCAACGGCAAAGCAGTTCCCCAAGGTCCATGCCGATAATCAGTTGTTTAGGCCATTTGGCGTGACTGTCGAAGATGTGCTGGCTGAGGAGCGGCGTCTGTTTTATGTGGCGGTGACTCGTTCCCAGCAGCGGTTGATGTTGCTTTCAGGGGCAGGGGATGCGTCTCCATACCTAGTGGAGCTTGATTTGCAAAAAAATCGCGGGATTAGTCTGATCGAAAGTATGGATTGCAAAGATATTCGGGCTCCTGATCTTGGGGAAACGGCAAGATTGATTCAACAATACTTGAAGCGCTAGGAGAAGCCCCATCTATTTCCAATACCACACCCTGTGCGGTGTTGCCGTGATTCCGGAAGTGTTGCTGGCGACGTGATACCCGCCACACGCCTTCCATCTTGGAAGGCGTGTGGTAGCCACAAGGTCAAGCCAGCGCCAGGCCCACAATGGCTGCAAACACGCAGGTGGCAAGCCCCATCACGCTGAAGACCAGTGTGCGCGGGCTGCGGCCACGGGCCCACATCCAGATCCCCGACAGGCCCAGCAACACCATGCCGATGGCGAAGCTGTCGGCCAGCAGCACCCACAGCAGGCCACCGCCAATGGCTTTGTGCAGGCGGTTGAGTGCGGCCAGCGGCGAGTGATGGCTACGCTTGAGGGTGGCGGTGTCGCTACCCGGCATGTATTCCACCGACCACGAATTGCCCGCCGTGCCGCCACTCAAATTCCACTTCGGGGCAGGCTTGCCTTCACTGCCACCCGGCCCACTCTTGCGGATGAGCTGGGCATCCAATTGCCGATGCTGGCGCAACCACAGTGAGAGCTGCTCTGGTGTTGCGCGGGCGTCTGCCGGAATACGGAGTGTGATGCGTGCGGTTTCGGTGCTATCGCCTTGTGGCCAAGCGCCATCCCCGATGCGATGGTTCATCACCAGCCCGGTATAGCCGTACAACAGTGCGGCCAGTGCGCCCCAGGCGCCAATCCATAAATGCAGCTGACGCACCCAGCGGTAGGTGATATTGCGGCGGCGATTTTGCGTGGTGGTGTCCATCGTGATACTCAGAACCGGAAGTTCACGCTGACCCATGCACTGCGCGGTGCGCCGGGGCTGATATTGCTATTGCTGTTGGCACTGGCGAAATAGCGTATGTTGCCCACATTTTCCACATTGAGCTGGAGCTGCAAGCTGGGGTTGAGCGTCCAATACAACGCGGCATCCACGCGGGTGAATGCAGGAATGGCGACCATGTTATCCACGCTGGCATAAAAATTACCGCGATAGATCACGCCCAGTCCTGCGCCAAACCGGTCGCTGAAGTCATAGCGGTTCCATAGCGATGCCGAATGGTTGGGCAGTTGCGCCAGCGTGTTGCCTTTTACCGCCGTGGCCGATTGCGTGGTGGTGATCTCACCGTCTTGCCACGCATAACCGCCCATCACTTGCCAGTGCTCGGTCAGGCGGCCGGCCAGGCCAATTTCCACGCCCTTGCTGTATTGGCCATCAACCAAGATGAGCTTGGTCGAATCCGCAGGATCCGTCACTGCGACATTGCTGCGCTGCAAGCGGTACACCGCAAGACTGGCTTGCAGATCCTTGCGGATATCCCACTTCGCGCCGATTTCGCGGTTGCGGAAACTTTCCGGCTTCAGCGCGGCATTGCTGGCCGACAGCGAGGCCAGTTGGTCCCCGGCGCGTGGCTGGAACGCTTTGCTGTAGGTGGCGTAGAACGACACCGTGTCCAGCGGCTTGTAGATCAAGCCCGCACGCGGCGACAGCATGCCGTCACTGCTGCTGAAGTTTTGGCCATTGCGGTTGTTGTGCAGGTCCACGCGGAAATCGTCGTGGCGCACGCCCACGATGGCCTGCCACTGCGGCGAGAATTCAATTTGATCTTGCAGATACAGCGCCGCGGTTTTGGCGATGCCGTGGTTGTCGGCATCGGTAGCACTTTGGCTGAAGGTTGCCGGCACATTGACGTTGGGGTTGGATAGCGGAACGATATTCGCGCCCGGTGCAAAGTATGCGGTGGTGCGGTAGTTATCCGTAGCCTGGCGTGCCAGCTCCACACCGGCAAGGACGGTGTGATGGAGCGCACCGGACGCCACTTTCCACACCAGATCCGTTTGGTTGAACAGGTTGCGGCGCGAGCTGTCACTGCGATAACCGGCCAGCGTCACCCGTGTGCCGCTGGCATCCACGCTGCTTGGGAAAATGTTTTGGTAGTACTTGTCGTAATTGGCCAGGCGCAGGTGGTTGCGCAGGTTGAGGTTGTCGCTGAATGCGTGGTCGAGGATGGCGTCGAACGCCGCCACATCGGCTTCGGTGCGGCTGAGTTTTGGGTTGCCGAAGAACGTGGATGGGGGGGTGTTGACCGGGCGGCCATTGAACGATGGGATGCCGCGGTCAGCGGTGCGGTCATCGTGAAACTTTTCAAACGACAGTTGCAGGCGTGTGGCCGCACCGAAGCCAATGCTGAAACTGGGGTTGATGCCGTAGCGCTTCAAATACGCATCGTCACGGAAGCTGTCCGAATGTTCATGCACGGCTGTCACACGGAAGCCCGCCGACTCGCCAAAGCCAATGCCGTAATCCAGGGTGCCACGCCGGCGCAGGCCGGAGCCCAATTGCAAGGTGCCGCTGCCATGGTTCATGCCATCGGCCAATTTGGTGATGCGGTTGATCACGCCGCCGCTGCCGCCACGGCCAAAGATCATCGCGTTGGCGCCTTTCAGTGCTTCGGCGCGCTCCAGGTTGTAGGTATCGCGGTAGTAAGCGATGTCATCACGGATGCCATCCACATAGAAATCGGCATTGCTGCTGTTGCCACGCATCACCGCTTGGTCGCGGTTGCCTTCGCCCTGTGAGGTGCCCACGCCGGGGATGTAGCGGAAGGTATCGGACAGGGTGGTGATGGCCTGGTCGGCCACCAGTTTGTCGGTAATCACGGTGACGGCTTGCGGCACATTGATCAGCGGGGTGTCGGTCTTGGTGGCACTGCGCGTTTGCCGCACCTGATAGTCCGGCAGGTAGCGTTGGCCGACCACGATCACCGTATCCACATTCTTCGTGGGGTCGCGCTTGGCGTCCTCTTCGCTGGCGTCACCGGCAAAGGCGTGGGCACTCAGGATCAGGCCGATGGCCAAGGTCAGTGGGGTGCGAAGCGGACGAAAAGCAGCAGAACAGGAAGGCGACATGGGGTCTCATGGGCATGTTGCAGCGCAAAACGCGCCGAAGTTGCGCATGCTAACGAGAATGATTCGCAAATGCAATAAGAAGGGTGGACAAAGCAAATCAGCGATCGTCACGCACCAGCACTTGGCCGTTTTCGACCTTGACCGGGAACTTCGCCACTGGCTCATAGGCGGGCGCGCACAGTGCTTTGCCATCGCGAACATCGAACTTTGCGCCATGCAGCACGCATTCCACTTCGCCGCTGCCGGCGTCGAAATGGCCGGCCGACAGCTCGAAATCCTCATGTGTGCACTGGTCTTCCAGCGCGTACAGCATGCCATCCAGATTGAACACGGCGATGGGTGTCCCGGTGATGTCATCGAATGCCACTTTCATTTCGCCGGGCAGCAGCTCGGCAGTGGTGCAGACGAAGGTCCAAATGTCGCTCATGCAGTGGTTTCCACGGGCAGCGAGGTTTCAAGCAAGGATTTTTCGAGGACTTCAAAGCGCAGGTCGTCCCGCTTGGGATGACCGAAGCGTGCATCGCCATATGGAAAAGGCTTGAATACGCCAGTACGGTGGTAGCCGCGGCGCTGGTAAAACGCGATCAGTGCATCGCGCACGTCAATCACCGTCATGCGCATGACGGGGAGTTGCCAGTCCTGTTGGACGATGCGCTCGCATTCGGCCAACAGGCGCTTGCCAATGCCGCCGCCTTGCAAGGTGGGGGCGACCGCAAACATGCCAAAGTAGCCTGCGCCGTCATCCTCGGCCACATGTGCGCAGGCAAGCAGGTTGCCGGCCTGTTCCAACACCACGATCTTGCTGCGTGCTCGCTCAAGGTCATGCCGCAAGACGGCAGGGTCGATGCGCTCGCCTTCCAGCAGATCGGCTTCGGTAGTCCAGCCGGCGCGACTGGCATCGCCGCGATAGGCGGAGGTCACCAGCGCAACCAGTGCGGGGATGTCATGCAAGGTGGCGAAGCGCAAATCTGCAGAGTTCGTGGCATCCATCCGCGTATGCTAGCGCGTGGGTCATTCTTGCGGTGGGAACTCGGCCTCGGGAAGCGCAAAAAATACCCAGAACGGAATATGCCGTTGTTGCCAATCCAGTACGGCGGTATCAAGGATGTCCAGCAAGATGTCGAAGCTGGCTTCGTCGGCATCACGCAGGTCTTCGGTATGCGACAGCAGCACACTGTAGCCGCCCGCAGCCGGCAGCCAGGACAGGTCACGCAACTGGTCGGACAGGGCATCCCAATTGCGGCCTTGATCGGCGGGAAACTCCAGGGCATTGGCCAAGTGCAGCAGCAGCGCGTCTTTGTCGGTGCAGTCGCGTAAGTCGATGGTGCGCAGCAATAACCGGGCGTCATGCGTGGAGTCGGCGAGCGTGCCCAGATCGTCCTCGGTGACGAAATAGACACCAGCCTGATTGGCGTCATGCAGGTCCAAACTGAAGGCTTCGTCGTCGTGCATGGTGTGCCTCAATGAACGTCGAAGCGACGGAAGCTGGCGTAGTGATCATCGGTGTAATACCACTCACGCGGCGGCGTACCACCGGTGATGATGCGGCGCGTGCCGCGATTGCGCGCACCCGGGGTTTCCACCGTGTATTCGTGATACCAGCCACGCGGTTGGCGCGGCAAGTGACTTTCAAAATTGCCGAATACACCGCCATCCTGGTGGTGTGGGAACGGGCCGCCGCGTTGAATCAGCGTGATGCTGCGCAAGGCTTCGGCAGGCAGAAAATCCGGGAGTGCACTTGCAGCAGAGCTGGTAGTGAGTCTTGCAGCAGGTCCACCCCGCGATGCTGCGGTAGTCTGTGCGGCAACCGTGCGGGCGCCGTTCGCAGTCGACACCGTTGGCGTGCGTGCACTCCCCACCTGCGCGGAGCGATCTTGCATCCACCAAACACCAGCCAGCACCAATAACAGCAGACCCCACGTCAGTGGCTTACGCATGCAGGAATCCAGGCTCAGAATGGGCGGATATGAAAGGGCGGATGCTCATTCAAGCGACCATCCGGCTCCAAGGTGGCAAACACTTTGCGATCGCCATCGAAGATCACCGGGACGGACGCTTTGAACAGAGGTTTGCGGATGAATTTGAGTTCCCAGCCAAAACGTTCCAAGCCGACCAAGGTGTCGATTTGCGCTTCGTTGAGCTCACGCCGCAGCGTGCGACTGAGCGGGGTGATCGTGCTGCGACGTTCGGCAGTGGCCATGTCGCCCCCTGTTTTCGTGGTTGACACCGGCGCAGAATGCGCGCAAGTCCATTTGTGTGCAACTGCCATGCCCCATGACCCACGTATCGACGCTTACATCGCACGCGCCGCACCGTTCGCGCAACCCATTCTCACGCATGTACGCGGGTTGTTGCACGATGCCTGCCCGGATGCCGAGGAAACGATCAAATGGGGCATGCCGACCTTCATGTATGCGGGCAGCATCCTGTGCGGGATGGCGGCGTTCAAGCAGCACGCTTCGTTCGGCTTCTGGAAGCATGCGCTGGTAGTGGGTGAAGGCGAGCCACACGACGGCATGGGCAGCTTTGGCAAACTGACCTCAGTGGATGACCTGCCATCGAAGCGAACCTTGCTGATGCAGATTCGCAAGGCGATGAAGCTCAACGAAGATGGCGTGAAGTCGCCGCCGCGTAGGTCTTCATCGAAGCCGCAGGCGGAAATGCCAGAATCATTGTTGGCTGCATTGAAGAAGAACAAGGCCGCGCAGGCGACATTCGAGGCATTTCCACCAAGCTGCAAACGCGAATACATCGAATGGATCGCTGAAGCCAAGCGTGAGGAAACTCGCAGCAAGCGAGTGACGCAGGCGGTGGGATGGATGGCCGAAGGCAAGCGCCGCAACTGGAAGTACGAGAACTGTTGAATCCTCAATAAGCCGTGCCCGTACGCAGCACCGGATAGCGGTTATAGCCCAGGTCCCACGCCGGGTGCCGACGCGCGAAAAAATCCAGACGCGCCATCGGGTTCTTGGCGAATTCGGGATCGTCTTTCAACTTCTTGTCAAATTCGGCCTGCAGCGCGGAATCTTTGGCCAGCATCAGCCGCGCCTGTTCTTCGGCCACGTAGCTTTCCATGTATTCCTTGCGCTCAAAACTGTTGTTGAAGCCGCCCCATGCGGCGATGGAGTCGGGGGCTTGTGGCTCAAGAATGGCCATGACCAGGCGTGCCTTGGCTTGCGCGATGGGCACAAATAGCGCCCCCGCCACCAGGTTGGCGGATGCAGGCTTCCAGTTGCCGGTGAGTGTGGTGCGCTGGTGGCCTTCGCTAGGCGCGGCTGCAAACTTCACACTGTCGGCGATAAAGGACTCCACCTCGGCGTTGGCCTGCGGTGTTGCAAGTGTGCGGAATTCAATGCCGTGCAAACGCAGCGCAGCGCCGACTTGTGCGGCGTATTCGGCAGGCACCAGATAACCGGCCTTGGGCGCGATGACGGTAATGCCGGGAACGATGGTGTCACGCAGCGGCAGCATCCACAGCTGCGGGGTGCGCTCGTCATACACCACCATGTCGGTGCCGGAAACCGTGGATGGCATGCGCTTGTAGGCATAGCCAAGGAAGTCGATGATGCGTTTTTCCTCGGTGGTTTTGTAATCCAGCGGGACGGGTTTTCCGGCCAGTTGCGCGGCGCGCGTGTCGGCATCGAGCTCCAACTGCCGCCACTGGCTGCCGTGTTGCGCCACCAGTTCCAGTGTATCCAGCACGGCGTTATATGTGCTGTGCACGCGCTCGGGGTAGGTCTTCCACGAGTGGGTTTCGATCAGCATCACCAGCCGGTTGCGCAGCGGGAAATAGCCGCTGGAAAAGCGCGGGGTGTAGGCGGTTTCCACAAAGCCGCTGGCGGGGTCGTCATAGTCGGCAAAGCTGGGGTAGAAATCCACCGGCAGCGAGCCCTGGGTTTTGAGCTTGGCAATGATGCCGGCCTTGAGCGCCTTGCCGGCTTCGCGCAGGGCGGTATCGCCCACGTTGACCGGGTCGCCGGTGACGGAAATGTCGTGGCGGAATTTGGCGCCATCCGTGACATGCAAATCCAATGTGGCCAGCGGATCCCAGGCATTGACCAGCGCCAGCATCGCCTGCATTTCCGGGGCGTCGGCTTTCACATAATCACGGTTGAGGTTGTAGCGCTGGGCGGTCACCCGGAACCCCATTTCCGCCGGCCCGCGCTGGTTGGGGCGGTTCCATGCTTTGAAGTTTTCGTGGCCATCGACATTGAATACCGGCACGAACAGCAACACCTGCTTGTCCAGCAGACCCTTGCCAACCTTGCCCTGCAACAGATCGCGCAGCAGCCCGAAGCCAGCGTCCTTGCCGTCGATTTCACCGGCATGGATGCCGCCCTGCGCCAACACCACCGGCACGCCCTTGGCACGGGCATCGTCAGCCGTCAGTGCGCCACTGGTGGACACCGCCAGCGCCTTCATTGGCCGGCCCTGCGGGCTGGTGCCGAAGTCAAAGCAGCGTGCTGATTGCGGAAATACCTGTTGGAAGGCGGCACACAGGGCAATGACCTCATCATAGCGACCGGTCTGCTGGTAACCGCTGCGTTCGGCCACGGTGCCAAGATTGGGTTTGGCGGCCATCGCAATGGTTGGCACGGCGGTTAGCAGGGCCAATGCAAGAATGCTGTGACGCATGGGGGAGTCTCCTGAACGGTGCAGGGATGGTAGTCCACGGTGACCGTTGCGCAGGACTGCCCAAAGTCACGCTGCGCTGGCATGGGCATGTGTGAGAATGGGGCATCTCCCGGATTGGATGTGGATGCTGCGATGACGACCTTGCTGTATTACGCCCCCGGTTCAGCCAGTTTTCTGGTGCATTGGCTGATGCTTGAATTCGACATGCCCTACGAGTTGCGGTTGGTCGATTTTGCAAGCCGCGCGCAGAAATCTCCCGAGTATTTGGCGCTCAATCCGAACGGCGTGGTGCCCACACTTGTCGTGGATGGCAAGCCGCAGCATGAGGCCGCAGCATTGGCGCTTTGGCTGGCCGAACGCCATCCGCAGCACGGGCTTGCGCCGCGTGTGGATAACCCATTGCGGATGGATTTCCTGCAATGGATGTTCGATCTGGCCAACGAAGTGCAGCCGCTACTGCGGCAGTGGTGGTATCCGGGTGAAGTGGCGGGTGAGGACAATCGCGATGCCGTGCATGCGCATGTCGCGCAGCGTGTGGCGGCACATTGGCAGCGTCTGGATGCCCACCTGACGGCGCACGGGCCGTACCTGTTGGGAGATGCGCCCAGCGTGCCGGATTTCTATCTGGTCATGCTGATGCGGTGGGCACGCAATACGCCAACCCCGGCCACTGACTTCCCGCAGTTGGCCGCACTGGCGGCGCGCATGAAAGCGCGGCCGTCGTTTGCCAAGTTGTATGCCGCCGAGGGGCTGACCGAATGGGCTTGAGCGAGGTGGCGCGGCTGCCGCGGCAGATTCCATACATCATCGGCAATGAAGCTTGCGAGCGCTTCAGCTTCTACGGCATGCGCAACATCTTGGTGCAGTTCCTCGTCTCCAGCGTGATCTTGGCGTATGTGCCGGAAACCGAACGGCAAGGTGTGGCCAAGGATGTGTTCCACAGCTTCGTGATTGGGGTGTATTTCTTCCCGCTGTTGGGCGGCTGGCTGGCTGACCGCTTCTTCGGCAAGTACAACACGGTGCTGTGGTTCTCACTGATTTACTGCACTGGCCATGCCTGCCTTGCATTGTTCGAGAGCGATCGCAGCGGATTCTATACCGGCTTGTTTTTGATCGCGTTGGGCAGCGGTGGGATCAAACCGCTAGTGGTGAGTTTTTGTGGTGACCAGTTCACCAGTGCCAACAAGCATTTGGCGAAACTGGTGTTCGATGGCTTCTACTGGACGATCAATTTCGGCAGCTTTTTTGCGTCCTTATTGATGCCGTTGTTGCTGCGCAACCTTGGGCCAGCCGTCGCGTTCGGTATTCCTGGCGTGCTGATGTTCATTGCCACCATCCTGTTTTGGTTGGGGCGTGGCCAGTACGTGCGGGTGCCGCCAAGCCACGGTACAGACCCGGATGCGTTTTTCCATGTGGCCCGCACTGCACTGCTGGCGCAGTTGCCGGGGAAGCGGCGATGGGGGCTGCTGGTTGCCAGTGCGGGCGCGCTGCTGGCGATGGCAATGTTGTCATGTTGGGCGCTGCAGGTTGGCTTTGGTGTCGCGCCGGCATTTTGGCCGCAGGCATTTCATTTCGTGATTACGGCGTGCCTGGCGCTGGGTACGCTGATCGCATTTGGCGGCATCGGGGTGTCAATGCAACTGGAGCGTGCGCGCGGTTTGCACCCGGATGCAGCGGTGGATGGCGTGCGTGCGGTGTTGCGCATCTTGATCGTGTTTGCGCTGACCACGCCGTTTTGGTCGTTGTTCGACCAGAAAGCCAGCACTTGGGTGATTCAAGGCAAGGCGATGAGCATCCCGCACGCGCTGTGGTGGTGGCCCAGTTGGCTGGTGCAGGAGGCAGGCCAGATGCAGGCTCTGAATCCGCTGCTGATCATGCTGTTGATCCCGTTCAACAACATCGTGTTGTACCCGGTACTGCGTCGTTTGGGCTATCAGCCAACGCCGTTGCGGCGGATGGGCTGGGGCATCATGTTTGCCGGCATCGCATGGGTGATCGCCGGGTTGTTGCAACTGCAGATTGACAATGGCGTGCCCACGTCCTTGGCATGGCAGACTTGGCCGTATCTGTTGTTGACGTTTGGGGAAGTGCTGGTGTCGGCCACGGCACTGGAATTTGCTTACAGCCAGGCCACCGCCGGGATGAAAGGCGTGATCATGGCATTTTGGTACCTGACCAGCACCTTCGGTAGCCTGTGGGTACTGCTGACCAACGTGGCGGTGCGCAATGAAACGGTAACCGCACGGATCGCCAGCAGCGGTTATAGCGAAAACGCATTTCTGATGTTTTTCTTCGCCCTGTTTGCATTTGTCGCGGCCTTGGCATTTGCGGCCTACGCCCGCACGTATCCCATGCAAGATAACTACCGGATGGCTTGAGCCGTGTTCACTTACATCATCATCGCCATCACCGTATTGGTCAGTTGGCGCAGCTTCAGTGATCAGCACTTGCTGGCGCGCTTGATCCTGTGGCCGCCGGCGGTACAGCGCAACCGCCAATACGATCGCCTGCTGACCTACGGTTTCGTGCATGCGGACTGGACACACCTGCTATTCAACATGATTACGTTCTGGTCGTTTGGCAGTGCGGTAGAGCGGGTGTTTTCGGCATGGATCACGCCGCTGGGGTTTGTGTTGTTTTATCTGTCGGCCATCGTGGTGTCGATCCTGCCCACCTTCATCAAACACCAGCGCGACCCCAACTACCGAAGCCTGGGCGCATCGGGTGGGGTGTCGGCGGTGCTGTTTGCGGCAATTTTGTTCGACCCGTGGACCAAACTCATTATTTTCCCGATCCCGGTGCCGATCCCGGCGTTTTTGTTTGCCGTGTTGTATGTGGGCTACAGCATCTGGATGGATCGCCGTGGCGGCGGCAACGTCAATCACAGCGCGCATTTGTGGGGTGCGGCCTACGGTGTGTTGTTCACGGTGCTGCTGCAGCCGGCCATCCTGGGGCATTTCAGCCGCAGCTTGTTGGGATGATGCAAATGTTCAGGAGTCTGTCATGACGGCTGTCACGCACGACAACGCGGCGCATCGTTTTATCACCCAAACCGATGGCCATCATGCCTATGTGGAATACGCAATGGGCGATGGCCGTATCGTCATCACCCACACCATCGTGCCTAGCGAGATTGGTGGGCGCGGAATTGCAGCGGCCCTGGTGAAAGCGGCGTTGGAATACGCCCGTGACCACGGCTTGCAGGTGGAGCCGCAGTGTTCCTATGCCGATGTATGGATGCGCCGGCATCCGGAGTTTGATGGCTTGCGTGTCTGAAGACTGCGGACCTGATGCCGATCACGCCTCCTGATAGCTAACCGCGATGATGGCAAAGCGCATCGTGCCGCCGGGGAGCTGCACTTCGATTTCATCATCCATGCGCTTTTTCAACAGCACCCGCGCCAATGGGGCGTCGATACTGATCCAGCCGCGCTTGGCATCGGTTTCATCCGGGCCCACGATGCGATAGTGCACGGTGTCACCCGAGGCGATGTTCTCCAGTTCCACCTGCGCACCAAAAAACACTGCTTGGCGGTCGGAAGGTACCGTGTCCACGATCTTCAAATCAGGCAGCCGTTTGCTGAGGTAGCGCACACGGCGGTCGATTTCACCCAGCTGTTTCTTGCGATAGGTGTATTCGGCATTTTCAGAGCGATCGCCTTCTGCCGCCGCCGCCGCCAAGGCTTTCACCACCTCGGGGCGTTTGATGCGCCAGAGCTCATCCAGCTCCGCTTTCAGCCGGTCATGGCCTGCGCGGGTGATCAGTGCCGTACTTTTTTCGGCAGGCGGACGCCAGCGGCCCATGCGCTTACTTGCGGGTGAGGGTGTGGTTCAGTTGGCCCTCGATCGCTTTGCCTTCGCGGTCGAGCATGGTGAGCTGCGTGGGCGACACGATGGCGTAATACCCGTCGTACTCGTCCTTGTTGCTTGGCCGCAGGTGCAAGGTCTTGCCGCTGCTTTCCAGTGAATACTCACCTTCGGAAACAAAACTGCTGTGATCTTTATCCTGATAGGCATCGGTCAAGTGGTATTTGCCATCGGCCGTCAGCACCAAGGTACTGTCGATACCAGCACAATCGGCGCAGGGCAGAGTGCCTGAAAATGTGCCCGTGATCGTTGCCGGTGCTTGCGCAGCGGGAGCAGTGGCGGTGCTGACGGGCGCTGCCGGTGCCGGTGTCTGTGGCTTGCAGGCGGTCAGGGTGATGGCTGTGAGCATTGCACTCACGATGACGAAGGATTTCATTGAGAAGTTCTGTCGATGAGGGGTGAATTGGGAGTGCGCGGCAGCGGGGTCAGCGCTTGCCGCCAAAAATGCCGCCCAGCAGCCCGCGCATGATCTGCCGGCCTACTTGGCTGCCCACGGTGCGGGCGGTTTGCTTGGCCATGGATTCGATCATGCCCTGCCGGCGGCTGGTGCCAAACAGCGCATCTTTCACTGCATCGCCAAAGCCGTGGCTGGCACTGGCTTGGTCCTGTTCGCGAGTCTGCGCCTGCGGGGCTTGTGCTTGTTCGGCCTTGGCCTGGGCTTTCCTGGCCAGCAATTCCGAGGCGGATTCGCGGTCGATCAAGGTGTCGTACTTGCCACCCACCGGGCTGCCTGCGCGCACTTGCGCACGTTCGGCATCGGTAATTGCACCCATCCGGCAGCGCGGGGGGGCGATCAAGGTTTTCTCGACCGGCATTGGCACACCCTTGTCCATCAACATCGAAGTGAGGGCCTCGCCCACACCCAGTTGGCCAATGGTGTTGGCAACATCCAGATCGGGGTTGCTGACAAAGGTTTCAGCGGCGGTTTTCACGGCCTTCTGATCACGCGGGGTAAACGCACGCAAGGCGTGTTGAACGCGGTTGCCCAGCTGACCCAGGACATTGGCGGGGATGTCATCCGGAAATTGCGAGCAGAAATACACGCCCACGCCTTTGGAGCGAATCAACCGGACCACTTGTTCGATGCGCTGCTGCAGTGCGGGTGGGGCATCGTTGAACAGCAAATGCGCCTCATCGAACACAAACACCAGCTTGGGCTTATCCAGGTCACCCACTTCCGGCAGGGTTTCAAACAGTTCCGACAGCAGCCACAGCAGGAAGCTGGAATACAGCTTGGGCTTCAGGATCAATTGATCGGCAGCCAGAATATTGACCACGCCGCGACCGTCGTAATTGACCCGCATGATGTCGGCCAGTTCCAGCGCCGGCTCGCCAAAGAACATTTGCGCGCCTTCTTGTTCCAAGCGCAGCAGCGCACGCTGAATGGCGCCGATGGATTGCGTGCTGACCAGGCCATACGAGGTGCTGATGTCCTGGCGTTCTTCGGCAATCAAATTCAGCAGGGCGCGGAAATCAGCCAGATCCAGCAGCAGCAAGCCACGGTCATCGGCCAGTTTGAACAAGATATCCAGCACCCCGCTTTGGGTGTCATTGAGTTCCAGGATGCGGCCCAGCAACGTGGGGCCCATTTCGCTCACGGTGGTGCGCACCGGGTGCCCGGCCTTGCCCCACAAGTCCCAGAACACCACGGGTGCGGCTTCGTTCTTGTAGTCGGTGATGCCGAGTTGTGCAATGCGCGATTGCAATTTTTCGCTGCTGCTTCCGGGCATCGCCAAGCCTGCGACGTCGCCCTTCACATCGGCCAGAAACACCGGCACGCCCAAGCGCGAAAAGCCTTCCGCCAACGTCATCAAGGTGACAGTCTTGCCGGTACCGGTGGCGCCGGCCACAAGGCCATGGCGGTTGCCGTACTGCGGCAACAACACGACATTGCCGCTGTTTGGGGTGGTGACAGCCTTGCCAACGAAGATAGGGTTCATGGTGATCCGCAGGGTGGGGGCAAGCTTGGATTCTATAGCGATGCTGAGCGAACGATGACTGCGAAGGTTGCGGCACCTATCTGCGGCGGCTAACCTGCTGCCCCGTGTTGCATGTTGCTGGTCTGATGAATCCTCGCTTGAAGCACCTCGTTGTTGCGCTGTCGTTGTCACTGTTGGCGGCAGTGTTCACCCCGGCACACTCGGCCGATACCAAAAAAGCGGATGCGGCCGCTGTGGTGCAATTGCAGCAGCGCATGGATGCGGCAGAAAAGCATTATCGCGATGCCATGTTGGCCGAGGACGAGGACGCCGCGGCCACCGCAACCACCAGTGCGCTGGCGGAAATGAAAGCGGTAGTGGATGCGTGCACCAAGCAGCGCGGCTGCGCCGTGGACACCATGCTGACCACCTACGAGCGCCTGCTCAAAGCGACCCCGCAGTTTGACGATGGCATGCCCGCTGCCGATGAAGACCCGTTGGATGAGCGCGATTTCACTGCTGCCAACGTGCCCGATACCGCCAATGCCGCGTCCTTGCTCAGCGAGGATGGCCAGCGCTTCGTCAAGATGGTGCAGTTCAACCCCGCGGTACAGGCAGGTATTCGACGCTGGTTGACCGACATGCGGCCATCATTGATGGACAGCTACGAAAACTATCGCTACATGCAGGCGCAGATGGCCCCGGCGTTCAAGCAACATGGCCTGCCGGAGGCGCTGTTGTTCGGGATCATGGCCAAGGAATCCAATGGCAAGGTGCATGTGGGCTCGCGCGCGGGCGCGGTGGGGCCGCTGCAGTTCATGCCGGCTACCGGGCGGCGCTTTGGGCTGGGCAATGATGGCAGTGGGTTCGATACCCGCTACGACCCCAAAGCCTCCGCCGACGCGGCGGCGCAGTATCTCAGCGAACGCATGGCCCAGCTCAATAACAGCATCGAACTCTCACTGGCTGGCTACAACGGTGGCGAAGGCCGCGCCCTGCGGGTGTTTCGTGATACCGGCGGGCGCAGCTTCTGGGATCCCGATGTGTACAACCAGTTCCCGGCTGAAACCAAGGACTACGTGCCGATGGTGATTGCCGCAGCATGGTTGTTCTTGCATCCGAAGGAATACGGCATCCGCTGGCCCAGCGTCAGTAGCCGCCCGTCCACGATTACCTTGGCGCAGCCGGCATCGCTGTATGAGTTGACGATTTGCCTGGGCAATTGGGGCTCGCGCGATGGCTACCTGCGTGCACTGCGCAATCTCAACCCGCGCTGGGCCGCAGACGACATGCTGCCGGCCGGAACAAGCTTGAACGCGACGTTCCGCATCAGCTGGCTGTACCGTTTCAACTGCGCACACGGCCAGCGCATGGCCTTGGCCAAGCAGCTGATGGCCAGCAATGTGCAATCTGCATTAGTGCGGGTGGGCGAGCCCACACCTGCGGGTAGCCCGCAAGTGGCAGTGGCCACGCCTGCACCTTCCGCAGCGGCGGCGGTGCCGGAACGCAAACCCGCCAAGCCCGTCAAAGCCAGGCACTACAAGGTCAAGCGCGGCGACACCATGAGTGAAATTGTGCGCAAGTTTGATTGCGATCTGGGTGATTTGGCGCAGGCCAACAAATTGAGGAAACCCAGGTACGCGCTGAAGCCGGGGCAGAGTTTGAAGCTGGAGGGCTGCAAGGGCTGAGCCTGCTGGGTCCGGTGATGGGGTTGATTGAGGAAACTTGAAACTGGGATGCTATGACGCCATGGCCACCGACACCGATTTCATCGCCTATCTCACGGAACAGGCCGGCTTAGGCGCCCGCCTGACCCACCGCCGCATATTCGGGGAATACGCTCTGTACGTGGACGAGAAAGTGGTGGCCTTTGCCTGCGATAACAGTCTTTTCATCAAGCCTTCCGATGCCGTCACGCACTTGGCCGCCAACCTACCAACAGCGCCGCCATACCCCGGTGCCAAAGACTACCCGGTG
>Ga0208693_1001248_pt1 | contig 18650 bp, 11 predicted proteins | sample AD_UKC071_MetaG_FD_184438 | JGI IMG/M metagenome (GOLD analysis project Ga0208693, IMG submission 184438) | Active sludge microbial communities of municipal wastewater-treating anaerobic digesters from USA - AD_UKC071_MetaG (SPAdes) (version 2) | ecosystem: Engineered > Bioreactor > Anaerobic >... | reverse complement strand
TTACCAATGCCAGCCATAGGGCCTCCCTGTGGTATAATATATTTAAAGTCCTTTAAAAGAGAATAAATTAAATCAGCTGTTAATGGATTGGGATAATTTTTTTCTATCCTAGCTAATTCATTTGCTATCCGCCAATGCATATCATCGGGTGTCATTTCATAAATATTGCCTTCACTATCTTTAAGGGCATATTTATTTACCCATACAGTAGCTGCTAATTGATCACCATTGAAGTATTCAATTGAAGCATTCAATGCCTCTTCATAACTAAATTTACTTGATTCACTCATAATTTATTATTTTTTTAGAAATTTATTAAATTTATTTTGTCTATAGTATCTATTTTGCTATCTTGCGATAAATTATATAATTTTATATCATTATTTTTACAATATTCATTTATTATATTATAACATGAATTAATTTTTGGCAAATAATTATTTCTAACAAGAGGATGCTCTCCGTCAGTAGCAAAAAAATGATTATCTGTAAAATCAACTCCTATAATACCTATATTTTTAAATCCTAATGTTATTGCTAAAAGACATCCAACTGTTGGCGAGTCATATCCATAATCTAACATATCTTCATATATATCAATATATTTTTTTTTATTTATATTTTTACCAAGTGCAAATAAATATTTTTTGTCATCATCAAAATTCCATTTTTTATCTGTTAGTACTACATAATCACAATTTGTTTTTTCAATGTCTAATACTCTATTGATATTATATTCTTTTGTAAATTTTTTATCGGTAAGAAAAATTTCTTTTTTGTCTACTAATAATAATATATCTACATGTATATCAAGTTTATTAATATCATTAACTCCAATTATAAAATAATCATTTATATTTATTGTTTTTAATAAATTTGCAGATATTCCTGTGCCAGCTACTATACATTTTTTATTATTATCTATTATTAAGTCTTTTATATATTGCATATTTGTTATTTTTTAAAAATCTTTTAAAACAATATAAAAACAAATTCTAACAAACTTTGTATCATTTTAATGTATTATACCAAGTCAGTTAAAAAAAGCAAACCTGATTTATTTATATACATAGTTTTTTTAAAATTGTTAAATTCTTTTCATTTTCAAGTACAAAAAATAATTTTTTGGCATATTTTTATCAATATTATATTATTATTATTTATTTAATATTTTTTTTACTTCATTTATTGCTAAATCAAAATCATTATATAATTTAAAATCAGAATATTTTTGTTTATATTTATATTCAATATATTTAATTCCCGAAAATGATTTATCTACCCCTATTATAATTTTAAAATCTTTAATGTCTTTTCCATATAAAAAATACTCACCTAATTCAAATCTGGTTGTTTGTGCAAAACTTCTGTGTTCATTTTTATTAATTTCTTTTGCTAGCCAACAAAAAATTAATCCATTATTTGCTGCCTTCTGTAAATAATATGTTTCCCATTCAATTTGCTCTTCATAGTTAAAATCATTATTCTTTTTTTCTCTTTTTGGTGATGCAATGATAATATTTTTATCGGTTTTAAAATTAGATATTTCTTTTATGAATTTTTCATGCCAATTTTCTGCCCCTTGAATAGGTCCCATTAAAAATATAACAAAATCATCATTAATAGTATTATCATATTCTGGTGCATTTAATACTTTTATATTACCAGACCGACTATTTATATTTGATAATAATTCACCTGCAAATACATTTTGATCATAATAATTTCTAATACCATTAATTTGAAATTTAATCATATCTTCTGATATTGGCATAAAATGCCACGCATCACAGCCAACATTAATCATATTCCTTTGAACCTTCCAAGTACCATGAATATGCCCACATATACAAAAACGAGAATCAGCATTTGTTGGAAAATGATTAATATAAATTTTCTCATTATTAATTTCTATTTCCATGTCATCAACAACCTTAGTAAAATATTTTTTTAATAAATCATCAGTAATATCAAATTTAGCAGTACCTCCCTTTTCTGGTGAAATATCATAATTGCCTTTGACTAACCATTTCTCCCCATTTAATTTATCTAACACATTTAAATCATCTCTTGAAAATGCAACATCACCAACAACAATTACTAAATCATCTTTTGATACTACATTATTCCAATTTTTAATTATTGTCAATTCAAAATCTTTTGCATTTTTAAATACTAAATCTCTACCATATAAATCTAACCGTTCATCACCAAAATGCAAATCTGATGTAAAAAATATTTTTTGCTTTTTTTTGCTTTCTGATAAATATTCATACATTTTTTTCATATTTTACCCATTTTTATATATAAAAAATAATTTTTAGGTAAATTTTTATCCATATTAATAATCACTTTTAATATATTATCATTTATATCTATTTTGTAATATTTTTCTTTTATTAATTTATTATTTATAATATAATCAATATTTTTATCTAATATAACATTATTATTAGTAGATGATAACTGATACAGTACATTAACTTCTTTTATATAAAATAAATTTAATATATTATTATTAATATATTTTAAAATATAGTCATCAAATTCATTTGGTTGCATTAATGATAATGGTGATGAGACAGTAGATTTTATATATTCAAATTCTTTTGATATATTATCATCTAATAATTTCTTTATAAATTTATTATTAATATCAATAGTAATAGTTATCAAATCATCATCGTATTGAATTTCATATTCATTATCTATAAAATTATCTAATATATAATTATTTTTTAATTTTATGAGAGTGCTGCCAAAATAGTTTTTAAAATGCATTGGATATATTAGTCCTGATATTTCTTGAGATGAGTTATCTGCAAGATATTTTTTATAAAAATTATTATCAAAATTTGATAATAGTATATTATGGTTTTTTGATTCTATATATGATTGCATAGTAAGTTGATTGTCGGCAAGTTTACACACGCATAAATTTGGTATAATAAAATTTTTATTATTATCTATATCTATATTAGTATTTAATAACATGAAATCTTTATTAAAGAAATTTATGATAGATTTATTTTCATTGACAGCAAATTTTATTATATCTTTAAATTTTGGTTTATAATATCCAGAATATCTATACATTGTCTCAGTGCCCGTAGTTTTTATTATTTCATATTTATCATTATTAATATCATATTTTAGTATATTTTCTTTTGTTATAGTAGTAGGTGGAATAAATGATAATTTAAAATTATCATATGTAACTGTATCATTTACAGTAATATATTTTATAATATTTGAATTATTATTTACAATATTATATATATTTTTAAATGATAGAAAATCATTAAGTTGTTTATTATATTCGTGGCCATAATTTAGCAAAAATGTTTCAGGTGTATTATAATTAGTATTAATATGTGGAGGGTAGTCTATTAAATAATATTTTAATAATGATATATTATTAGCAAAATATTTTATATAACTATAATTATAGTTATCTTGCTGAGTAGGATATAATATAATAGTAATATTATTATTTGACAAAGTAAATCTATTTGGCAGTTGATGATTTACTCTTAATTTTTTTGTTAATGTTGTCACATATGAAGTATTATCATTAAAGTCATAAAACAAAGTGTTTTTATATGTAGATATTATTTCGGGCAGTGCATCTAATTCATTACTATTAAATGATGTTATATTAGCATTAAATATTGATAAATCACCCATATTATTTTTTTTGTATGTTGTAGCTAAAAAATCATTAGTGTTATATATAGTATATACATTATTTTGGTTAAAATTGATAATTTTAATATCTGTTTCCGTATCAGCATAGTCTAATATGGTAATAAATTTATTAAAATCATATATTTTATTATTATCATAAAAGTTATTTGGCACATTATTATATATAAATCCATTAAAATAATTATTATTTAATGTATATAAAGTGGTATATTCTAAATCTTTATAGTCTTGTATATATACTGTTATTATAAAGACAATAAATTTAAATTTCTCATTATCTATAATTTCTATTGATATTGGATCTATATGTTCATTAGATAATTTCTTTTTTCTTGTGAGTATAGCAGAAAATTTATAATTATCATATTTTGCATTATTATTACTATTAACATTTATTTTTGCTCCTTTAAATATGGTATATGCTTCATTAGTATATTTATTATAAGTGATATATGACCAATTTTCTTTTTTATTATAATGCATATATTCATTATCAATGGTATCATAAGGATATCCACTCACAAAATATTTTATAAAATAGTCTGTAGTAGTATCATATAATAGTTCTTTCCACGTTCTATTATCAATAGGAGTGTCATCAAGTGGTGCACAAATATAATTTGTATTATTTAAATATATTTTATCTATATGATTTGGTATATTGTCAATAAAGTACCATTCATGTGTGAAACTGTTAGGATTGTTTGCTTCAATAAAGCTTGGTGACATACCTGTTTTACCAAATGACATAGAATTATTAAGTCTATATTGGTTATTACGCACATCAGTACCAAATTGCACCCATTTATTTATATAAGGAACTACTTTTGAGATATCCTTATATTCATCAATAATATTTTCTGCTAATCTATCATACTCTGTATTAAGCATAAGATAGGTAAATCTATCAAAATCTTCATTATTTTTTAATGTATTTATTATTATATCATCATTTATAATATAAGTGTCTGTGAGAGCAGCAAAACCAGTAAAATTTATAATATCTTCATCAGTATTAGATAATAGCTGATTATTTAATTTAGAATATAAATGTTTGACAATAGTGAGAACATCACAATTAATATTTTTTACTACTCTAAATTTATCATATTTCTTAATAAATTCATATATTCTATTGTCATCTGAATATTTATATATATCAGTAATAGTATTAAAATAGCAAGTGTCTATATTTTGATTTTCATTAATATTACATATAAATTCCCAATTATTATTATAATATCCTTCTAATACACCATATCCTTTTATTATTCTAAAAAATTCATTATTGGGCAGTTCTATTACAGTATCATTTATTGATATTTCGTATTTTTCAAAATATTTATATAATTCACCTATAGGAAAATTTGCATAATCAGACTGATAAAAGTCGGTGTCAAAAGTTTTTACTGGAAATATTGATAATAATGATATTGAAGGTATAAACACATCATATCCTGTTATAATATTATCACTTGATATTAAAAATTCTTTGTTATCATCATCAAGTTCAATAACATCATATTTATCAATATCTTGAAATCCTATTAGTTTATTATCTTTATATATAGGATTATCTAAATAAGGTAATTTATTAATTGATGTTATACCTACGTTAAAAGATTTTATTTTACTATAAGTATTTTTTTGCGTTTGAAAATATGTATTATCAGTAATATTAGGTGATTTTTTAGGTATTATTGCTCTATTACGTTTTCTTTTATTGCCTCCTATAAAATTATATGAATATTTATTATTTTGTATAATATTACTATCTGGTGCAATATCATATAATCTAACATTATTTAAAATACTATGTTGAGATAATGTTCTTTTTATTTTAAATTTATTTGTACTATTTGATGTTATTGTTGTTATTATATATATTTTATTATCTATAGCAAGTGCTTTAAAGAAAGGTGATCTAAAATTATTAATACAATTTGCTAATGCATTGGCAACATCATTTGTTGTACCTTCATTAGAAAATGTATTTTTATATTTATGCTCATTTATATCATATACTGGATAGTCCCACGCATCACCTGACTGCAATCCATTACTATTAGCAGTCATCTCCCATTCAGTATAATTTATACTATCATTATATATTATAGATATTTTTTCATTATCATCTATAACTACATTATTATGCATATATAAATATATAACCATCTGTGACGGCGAAGCATCTGATAATATTGCTTTTTGCTGAAATAATATATTAGTAGTGCCACATAGACTATTTATATTAAATTTTTTATCATATAACTGAATTTCTTTATATTCATAATAATCATTGCCTATATGTTTTTGTTTATTATAGATATCTTTTATTCTATGTAAAGATCCTTTTTTATCATTGATGACATAAAAATGGCTATTATTATCAATAGTAAAATCATTACCATATGTTATTAAATTTGCATTTTGTATAGGTATTTTAATACCATCATCATTTGATTGTATCAGTTCATTATTACTATAAGGTAATATATCAATATTTTTACGAGGAATTGGTAATTGCTCATTATATGAACTTAATATTGAACCATTAACTTGGAAGTTATCTAATTCAACACTGCTCACAAAAAGACCAAAATATCTATTTATAGAATAATCATCAGATAGATTATCATTAAATAAAAATTCTAAATTTAATATATTAGGAAAAATAAGCCCATTGCGTTTAAATCCTTCTGTTATATATTTTTCTAATTGTTTTATCGGCATATCATTAGTTAGAATATCATAAAGATTTTCATATTTAGTAGTTATAGTACCATTAGCTATAGATATGCCCGTATAACTCGAATTAATATCTTTATCAAAGCTAACAAATAATGGTTCATTTGTATATAAATACATACTTTGTATGTTACGTATATATTTACCTATGTTAGAATCTTCTTTTAGTGAGTATGTTTTTATTATTTTTGCATTTGATAACGTTTCTTTTATTATTTCTTTATCATTATAATTATTATATGAATTTACTGATATAGGATGATCTACTGAAAATATAACAAAATAATCTGGTAATATATCATTAATATATAAAGGTGCAAAAAAAGAAAATTCCTCATCATAGTATGTTTCATTTAACATAGTAGCCCCAGCAGAATAGAAATTATCATATTGCTCATATGGTAATGTTCTTATAACATTATAATTATTGTTATACTCATATATATCAAAAATAATATCAGTAGGTACTGTTCCTTTATCAAAAAAATTATATATGTCAATAGGATATGAAGATAACGGACTTATTTTATATTTTTTATATTTATTATTAGATAGTTCTGTATTAGCATTCATAGTATTAAGCCACATATTCTCATTTGTATCAATAGTGATTTTAATATTACCAGTGAGTAAAGGATTAGTCTTCATTAACATGAATGAAGAATTTCTTTCTAACAGTTGAGTTTCCATTTTATATTATTTTTTTGCCTCTTTGTGTGTTTTTGAACCCAATGATATCAATTTCTTTATAATCAATTTTAAATGGTAAATATGGAAATTCATAATATGGGTAGGCTGGCTGTGATTCTGATATATTATTATTTAGTAAATAATCATATATTTTGCTATTTATAGATTTTATACCTTTTTTTAAATCATCTGATGTATATACAATATTTGAATTTAATGGTATAGGTGGCATATCTAACAATTCTGACCCATTATTTGCCCATGCATCATATCCATGAATAAATTTATATACACTAGGCGTAGTAGTATTATATATCGGTTTAAATTCTGATATAAATAATACTAATTTAATGATTTCATTATCATTACCATCATAATCTATTCTATATTCATATATATCTCCTTCATGTATAACATCCCAATAATTAGGCTTTGGCAATTTTATTTTATCATAGTTATCACCAAAAAATAATTTATTATTAGAAGTACCAAAAAAATTAAAAGAATTATATTCTACTATATTACCATTATTAAGATCATTATATATATCTATTACATTAATATTATTAATATAATATTGTGAGTTATCATCATACAAATAAACAGGTAATAATGTTATATAATAACTTCTAGGACTTGGTTCATTTGATGGTTGTTGAATATGATTATCGTGTGGGGGGATAGATATTCTTAAAAATTTTGTGGTATGGCCATCAAAAATAATATTTTCATTAAAATTAACATAATAAAATAGCATCATATATTATTTTTTTATATATCTAAAATTTGTGATTTTTTAAATTTAGTCTCTGCAGACTTTAATGAAGTATTATATAACATTTCAACGCCTTCCGTTTCTATTATCTTATCATATTTTGCCGTTACTGATATGTCAAAAGAAAATGTTCCTTGATTTTTTATAAATATGTCTATTCCTAATTTTTTGTTATATATTAAATTTTTAGTACTATTAGTAAAATCACCACCTATTTTGCCGCTAGTTGGCGTAGTGCCATAATAATCTACCATCCTAAATTCAAAGACAATAGGAATAACTAATTTATTTTTTGGTTCTATACGTTTTACTGACCTATAATCAACTCCATCAACAAATAATGAATCAAAATATGAAGGAGCTAAATAAAGATATGCGCCGCAAGTGTTCTTACCAATCAAATATCTATCATGTGGATAAAATCCTAACTTATCTGGCAAATCTTTATAAGTAGGTTTATATGTATTATTAACAGTATCATATACACCAGTAAATATATTATTATTTGTTACTTTATAAGGTGTTTTATTTTGAAAATCATATGGCCAAGATTCGTTGTAGCATAATTGTTTTGTGCCATCTTGTTTTGATGCTTCTATATTAAAAAATGCAGAATGTCTAAAAGCAGACGCTTTAAACGGAGCTGTTGGCAATTCATTTTGTATATTTATAATAGGTCTATTAAAAAAGTCAATAGGCGTACTACCTAAATCATTTTGACTACTAAAATCCCATATAGTATTGTTATTAGGATATAAAATAGGACAATCTGTATGTATGCAAAAATCACTAATACCACCATTACCTAATGGTTGATTATTACTATATGTACCATTCCAAATAAAAGGCTGCGGACTATTATTAGTAAATAATGGTAATAAATATCTTTGTGTACTATCAGCATATAAATCTTCTACTAAACCTATATTTTTATATCTTAAATATAAATATTGTGATTTTAATTGTCTTGATTGTACGCTAGCAGCATATATGCCATTACAATTTTTTGTTTCTTTTTCTAGTAATGATACATTATTAATAGGCACTTTAAAATATTTATATCTATCATAGTAAAATACATCATATATTTGTGATATAGGTTGTTCTGGTAAATATTCAGAAAGTCCACCTGGCTGCGGTGATTCTAATTCTATTGCAGTACTACCAGTATTTTCTATAACTAGTTTATATGTTTTTTTGATAATAGCACCTTTTTTGTCATTATCATTAAGTTGTTTTATATAATCTTTATAATATCCAGCAAAAATATCAATAACATTACCATTAATAACAGGTATTTTATTTGATTGTGTGCCACTATCATCTAATATATATATATCATATTTAGGCGGTTCTTTTTGAACCATTGCTTTGACATTATATATTTCATTTTCTATATTTTTTAATTTTTCATATAAATCAATAACTTTACCATTATCATAAAAGCCAGATGCTATTGTGCTAGCATCATGGGAAATATACATATCAGAACTTAAATAAGAAGTAGACAAGTGCATATCTAAATTTTTTGCTCGCAACTCATCTTTTATCTTTTGTATAGTACTCTCACTTTGTGTTTGCTCTAATATTTGATCAATAGAACTAGGTACTATTAAATCATTAGGAAATTCTATTATTATAGATGGTGACCATTCAGAACATATTGGATTGATGGGATATCCTGCTTCTGAATAACTACGTGCTTTTATTTCTACCTTTTCATTAGGACTTATTGGTATATCTATTGTATTAATATTTGGTATTTCAGGATTAATAATATCCTCATCTTCCCATTTATATATGCCATCATTGACATCAAAATATTTTTTTCTAATGTCAGATTTTACATAAGTCCACGGTGAGAAAGTACCTTGTTTTAATTGGTTATTTTCATCTATATATTGATATTGTTCTATAGTAGTTGGTTTATTATCAATACTTAAATACCTATAAGCATATTCAAATTGTATAACTTCTTGGTATCCTGTTTTTTCATGATATTTTGGTTTTGGTATGTTAAAAAAACCACGCACTCTATATTTATATTTTTCGCTTTTTATATTATAGTCTTTTGCTATATTATTAATTTCTGCTATTAATGTACTATATTGTGCAGATTTTGTGTTTACTTGATTTATTAATGAAGTAATATTACTCAATATATTTTCTTTTTCTTGCTCTGTGAGTTGAGTTGATTGATTATATAATTGTTTATTTTTTTCTATTGCTAGGTTAATTTGTTTTATTTCTGATTCAATTTTTATTCTATCAGCATTTTTTTGTTGTATAGTATTTTGTATATCTGTAGTGAAAGCATGTGCATTAATAAGTGATACTTTAAAATAGTCTTCAGACAATTGAGGTGGATCTGGTATAAGTGCATAGATAGAAGGAATAGATTTTTCTTTTGCAAGTCCTATAAGTGTTGTAGACAAATCAAAAACATTTTTATTATAAAATTGTACTAATGATTGCTCCCCATCGGTAGTTAATATTTTTAATTCATTAGTATATATAGCAACGCCATCAGACCAATCAGTACTTTGTGTGCAGTTAATATCATCAATAGTCTTAAAAAATATGACCTCTCTCTCACCAAATCCTATAGTAATACTAGCTGTTTTTTCTGATATGGTGTCAGAATATAATTGTAAAATATCACTACCTATTGATATATTATCATAACCAAAATTTCTTTTTAGTGAGACTGCATTTAGTGATTTGTCAATATCAATAATTTCATATACTGACTCTTTACATATAAGTTTATCACCTATTTTTAAACTTTCTGAATCAGTAGTATTATTTATCAGATTATCATAAGTTAATTTATTTAGTACAAAAATTCTTTTTGTTTTTGTAGTATTATCAACAGTAATGTTAATATCTTTAATATTAATGACATCAAAAGAACCTTTATAGTTATAAGTAGAATAAGGAAGTTCTTTTATTTCCTCATCTTCATAAAATAATATACCTTGTTTTATTAAATCATCATACAGTTCATTTATATTAATATCGTTACGATTTTTATAGACAGTATCAAAATAATTTTCTTTTTCTGGCGTATCACATTCTACTATTATACGTTTACATATTATATTTTTTGTAGTTTGATTTACATATTTTGAAATATCAAAATCAACACATAATTGCGGAGATAGAAAGTTCTCAAAGAACCAGTTAGACTTTGCTGTAAAATATTGTGGTATTTCTAGTCCTTTTATGGTATTTATATTATTAGATAAACTAACAGTAAATACTCGTTTATATGTACCATCAGCCATTTTAACAATAGTATCACTATTTATGCCCATCAAAGACTTTATAGTGTTATCTATTCTATCTAAATTTGCTTTAAGATAATTAAAAGAAGGAAATGTATACGTATTTTCAGTTCCGTCAATATCTGTTAAAGTAACAGATATGGTGTCTGTATTTGATGTTACTGCTTCATTAATTTTTTCTATTAATTTGACAGCATTTGTTTGTAAAATTGAATATTGATTTAATAATTCTGATAAGCTATTTTGCGTCATCTAAAATGTAAATTTTATTTTACTATATATATAAATTTTTTTAATAATTCATAATCAAAATACATCTATAACAAAATCCAAATTTGCATTATCTACACAGATAATCTCAATAATCGGTTTACTATTATTACTAAAAATATCTGGTGATATTATACCCACTGATTTATTATATATATACCCCGTATTTAATTTATCTGTACTATCAGTATATATATAAAACATAAAAACACCATTTGTATTATTTAATGACAATCCATTTTCAAAAGATATCCTTAACTTCTGCCCACGCTCCCAACTATTTATGGTGTCATCAATATATAATATGATATCTCTATCAACAATAAATGGATTATTATAACTACCATCCATTATTCTTATATAGTTATTATATTTTTTTAGATTGTGATAATATGTATAGTAATTATTATTAATATGGAAATCATTAGTAATGCTAACAAGTGAGTTAGCATCAATATTAAAATCACTCACTATATTATTAACATATATACTATTATTAACTTTATTAATGTCTATTCCATCACCTGCTTTTATAACATCTATATTATATGCCATGTTGATGGAAGTCTTATTTTCATATATATTTTTTATTTCTTCATAATTTCTATTTATCAAGTCAATAATGTTATCATTATTAAGGAATACTTCTTGCGAGTTTGCAATATCATTTTCTATATTTTCTATCCTTTCTAATAAATCACTATTATCATATTGAGTATATAATAATGTTTTTATATGTTCTATATCTTCATTTAATTTTCTATATTCTGCAAGGTAGTTATTAAGATTATTTGTTAATAATTTCATTTGTGAGAGAGCATCGGTATATAGTTGTAATGAAAATGTATTATAATCATTAATAGACACTTCTATAGCAGAATCATTAGCATTAACATCAAATTTAATATTTAGTCTAAAAGCATAAGAATTACCATTTTGCTGTAATATATTATTAACTTTATATTTATTATATGACTTTATCTCACCACCAATGCCAGGCTGATAATCAACATTATCTAAAAATAAAACACCAAATAAATTAGTAGTATAATCATCAGGATTTGTCTCATCATATACATCATAATATAATAGTACTGTATTAAAAGAAAAGTTGCTAGAATATTCTGATGCATTAAAATCATTAATATCAGTTAAGTTAGCATTACTAACAATCTTTTTGTAATTATTACTATTAAAATCTATTGATATGCCATCTAATTTATTTCTTATAAACTTTGTGTTGTTATAATCAGTAACATCATTAGGATCTGATGTATTATCATGCCCTATTGCAAATATTTCATTTATCGGATTACCAAAATTATCTTCTAAACAATATGTTTTATTAATATGACTATTATAATCACCCCACCACTTAAAATTAGCATTTAATCCACTATTATATCCTTCAAATTGCCCTGTTGATTTGTTTAAGTACCAACAATTTTTAAATAATTCACCATCATATTCTTTTATGTCATAATGTGCCATTATGTTAAGCCCAGCTGGATGTATATCATTATAATGCCTACCTTCTATATAATCATCATCTATTTGTGCATTTTTTGATGCTAATTTCATATTAGGATGGTAGTTATTGTCAGATATACTATTTAATAAAACATAAGGAGTACATCCATGTGAGCTAGGAATATGCATATATATTTCTGTAAAAGAATTTAATGGATTTTTAATAGAATTTATAATATTAATGTCACCAATATATTTTATTACTCTATCATAAATTGGATTACCACTAGTGTCATAACTATTATCCTCTTCTACATATCTTACGCCAATATTATTAACAACTTCACTATCATTAGCCACTCTAAATCTTATTGCACCTATTTCTTTTAGCCATTTAAAAAATACTCGTTCTGATACAGTCCGCTGTTCATCAATGCTATAATTATCATTTGATGTCAGTAATGTTTCTAAATTATAATAATAATTTTGGAAACTTTCGGCAAAAACATTATTATTTTGGATATTAGGCAAATTTAAACTATCATAAACTCTACTAGCACCTAATATACTATCAAGTTGCACATAATTAGGTTTATAACTATCTGATAATAGTTCTTGTGTAGTGAGACGCAGTGATTTTAATGGTGGTATTTTTAACAACACAAATTTTGAAAACCTAAATTTTTTAGTGCTATTTTCAAAAGTATAATTTATATCTTCTTGTGCTGACGAGCATGTATAAAATGTGCCCCCTTCTATCTTTATTGGCTTTATAAACGGTGTTATTTTCATTATAAATATATTAAATTAAAAAGTTATTTTTATTATCATTCTACCCTATATGCAATAAATTTACCATCTTTTGTATAAATATTTTCACCTATTTTTAAATCTCTTATAGGAATTTTATATAAATTTATTCCTTTAGGATATGATTTAACAAGATCCCAAAGATGTGAATTATATTCTTCACGAGCTTCCATTTCATCAGCAGTTCTTTTAACATAAACAAAATCATCAGTACTATTAGCATTATAAACTTCTTTGTTTGATAATCTTATAGTAGAATTTTCATTTAATTTATTAAAATACGTTTTCATAATACTATTTTTTTTTTTATATATATAAATTTTTATAATAATTTATAATTATCTATTATTTTAGGATAAACAACAGAAAACCGTTCATACTTTGCAAATTCTTTAATCTCCTTCATCAAATCATCAGGTTTAGGATTATTACTGTAAATATAAGTAGGATCTAAATTAATATATGGCACGATAGTATCATCTATGCGATACATTGTCATTGCACATTGTAAATAACACCCATTTACTCCATTGTATATATTATATAAATCTTTCATTACAAAATATACTATTATACTTTCATATCCAGCATTAAGATAATCAACTATATTTGCCCCTTTATAATCCTCACCATCAAAATTATTAGCCGTCTCCTCAAAAAAATCAATCAAATCTTTATTAATAAATGAAAATTTATTTATATTCTGATATACATTACCATTATCTAAAATGCCTTCAATTCCTTTATCAATTATAATAACATCTCTTTTATTATAATTAGCAGTTAATTCGGCAAATTCTTTTTCAACATCACTTTCGTCTTGATTACTACTTAAAATATAATGATTAGTAAAATATATATTATTACCATTTGCGAATTCATATAATTTACTATCAATAGAACACATATATATATCACCATCATCAGTATTCTTTAAATAAAAAAATACTATCTTATCTTTATTGTGTTTACATGCATCAATAACATAATTCATATTTACTGAATTCCTATTAACAAAATCTAAATTTACACTATACTTTCTATGTTTTAATTCACCATGCCAAGTAAAAAGTCTATCCATATAAGTATTATATGTTATATTTTTACCATATCTATAAATAATATCCTTACTATCATCATCTTGTGAACTCTCATTCAATTTGTTAAAATATTTTTTCATAATTTTTATTTTTTTTTTTAATATACAAACATAGTATCAAATTTCATAGTATTTTATAGCACTATGAAACTTGTTTGTAAGGATAATATCCTTTCGGGGTTATCCTTACTGGACTTACTACAAAGCCCTCTATCCCATTAGTCGTAAGACAGTTTGGGATTGCCTTTCGCATTATGTTTCCACTACCATTAATATCTGCATTGATACAAATAATTTTTGACATAACCAAATTTATTTTTATAATATAGATAAACTAATATTAGATGGTACTACATAATTTATTAATATCCATCTACTATCAATAGCATCATACATTAATGTAAATACTATTTTATCTAAATCAGTATTATTTAATATGCCCGATATTTTTAATATATCTTTTTGCACACCACCAATATTTGATGATAATAAATATTCACCATTCTGTGATATATTACCTTTATTTGTTATTATTATTATTTGCCCATCAACACCCGCTGACAATAAAACTTGCGGAGTATCTACTGCAGTTATATTATTCCAAAATAATTTTAAATTATTTTTTCCTAACGTAGGCGGCGTAGTAGACGGCACATTACCATTAACATTTAATATATCACTTTGATTAGTATCATCAATAGTATATGTATATATACCATTTAATATAAATAAATCAGACACTGATATGCCCGAATTAAATTTTGATGTCAATGTATTATTGCTAGCATCTTGTTTCCTTTGTATTACTAATTCATTATTAACTTGTAATTTGCTATTTATAATAGATAAATCATTAGGAGTATCAGCACCCACTTCTAATGTCTTTAATGTTATAAGTTTACCATTAAATTTACCAGAAGCCTCAGATATAAATATAACATTATCAACAGGATTATTATATTTTTTTATTAATAAATTACTTATTGTCAAAGTACCACCTTGTACAGATGGATCTATGTATTGTTCTAATTTATTAATTTCGTCGCATAATATTCTATAATTCTCATTTATTATAGGCAACGATGCAGCTGGCGACTGCTCAGCTAAAATTTGATAAATCGATATTGACATAATTTTATTGTTTTTTTTTATATATATAAATTTTTTTATAAATCATAATTTTTTACTAACTTTAACTAATTCTAATTGTAAAATTTGACTATCTTTATTGTTTTGAAATACTAACGCATCATCAACAAAATTCCATTTTCTCATATATTCATATATATCATATATGTTTTTATATATTCTTGAATTTGATGATTGTCTACCCCATCTTTTATATTTATTAGTAAATAAAGGTAATATATATGAATAATGATTCATATATATATCACTTATCTTATATTTATTTTCTACCATCTTGCGTTCTGGATCACATAACACTGACGTCATTTTTTTATTTATTATATATTTTTTTTGTTTTTAAAAAATTGTAAATTCAAATATCATTTCGTTTACCTTGATTAAGACTTTTTTGTGGATGTGATAATATTTCATCAATCCAAATACAATTATATTTTTTATATAATTCAGATATAAAAAAATAATCTCCGCCATTTTGCGGAGTCCAATCAATCATTATATCACTGTGAAACACAATACACAGTCCACTGATATCATTTATAACAATATTATTATTAAAATTTTTGTTGGATGGTATTATTTTATTATTTATTTTTGTTTTGTAAATGTATATGTTACCATATTTTAAGTTTTTAATATCTATTTTATTTAAAGTCACATCATCATCATCTAAAAAAAAGCACCATCCATTCAAAAATGGTCTTACAACATTGAAATAATAATTTGGGGTTCTTTGTGGTTTTGTTATATTTATATTTTTGCAAATATTTTCTATTTTTTCTTTATCAATGAAATAAAAATTATAATCATATCCCATCAAATTTTGTTGTACATAGCATAAGTCTTTATAGTCATCTATAGTTATATGAAATTTTATTTCATTAGGCATATATAATTTTTTAATACTATCTATACAATTTTTAAAATAATTAGGTCTATTAGATGTTCTTATGATTACATTCAGTTTACCATTTGATGATATCATATTATTATATAAATAATTATCTATTAAAGCTAATGAATAATTAGATTTATTTTGTATAATTCTTTTTTCTGTATTTTGAATTAAGTTAGTTTTTAAAATGCCTCGTTTTCCCGAACTAACACTATTGAATTGCAGATTATCTCCGCTCCATATTTTTAGCTGTTCTGGAATATATTTATAATTTTTTACATATAAAAAGCTTCCATAACTACTACGTGGAAATTTTTCTATATATTCTATATTAGAATTTTTTATATTTTCATTATATCCTAGTCCAACAATTTCAAATTCTGTTTTATTTAATAATTCAAATATAATATCAATATTATCTTTAATTTTTAAATCATCATTTGCTAAAATAAGTTTGTATTCATAATTATGTAATGAATATCCTAAATTCCATGATGGATTAACAAAAATATTTTCATTATTTATAATATGTTTTATTTTTTTATATTTTGATAAATCTATTTTTATATTTTTATTATCATTATCTATTAAAATTATTTCTCCAACATATTTTGATTTATCTATTGTATTTAAAAAATATTCAAAATCATTAATATTTTTCAGATTCCATTGCGTAGGAATCACTATTGAAAATAATGTTGTCTCTTGTAAAAATTTTTTATCATATATTGTATGTTTAATTTTAGATAATTTATCAATATCATATTCGAATAATACATTTTTTATTTTTTCTATATTAAATAATTTATTAAACGTATCATATAAATCTACATGTTCTATATCATTTAAATTAAAATTATAAAGATTTGTTATTTGTGTATTTGATTTTATATCTATGTTATAACCATTTATATCTTCACATTTTATTGCCTTTGTTTTTAAATTATAACTTTTTAATATCTTTGTCAAATAACCATCTAAACCATTATTTATATTTAAATCACCCCAAGGTTTCCAACCTAATTTTTCTAATAAATTTTTAGATAAAAATCTTCCTATGCCAACTGGTTCATTTAATCGTTTGCTATCATATCCTTTAAAATATATGACGTTATCTTTTACAACAAAATAACAATCTAATATGCCGCCATAATCATATCCTTCATTTATAAGATTATTATAAAAATAAAAAAATTCCTTTGATATTATATTGTCAGAATCTATTTTTAGACAAGCATCCACATCATATTCTTTTGCTTTTAAATAAAGCTTATTCGATTTTTGTGATAAAGGATTATTCGGAACTTCTATATAAACAAAATTATATTTTTCTGCTAATTTTCTGGATATTTCAAATTCAGATCCAGCTGTTATTACTATTATATCTATGAAATATTTTAGTTCTTCTTGTAACCTATGATAATAGTTAAATACAAAATCTGTGATTTCATGACGCTTGTAAAAAGGTATACATATAGCTATTGAATTTTTTTTGTTATTTTTATGATCTTGACTATAATTAATATTAAAATCTTTATTATTATATCCTAATATGATTAGATAATCATCATAATCACTATCATTGTCATATATATCTTCTACATATGTATTTATACAATCAAAAGTCTCATTATATACATTATATACTTTTAATTTTTCACTTTTTAGTGATTTTATATAATTATAATCATCAGTGAGCAAAGCATAATCACCTATATATTTTTTCTTTATTAAATCATTATATATAATATT
>Ga0208693_1001244_pt1 | contig 18662 bp, 14 predicted proteins | sample AD_UKC071_MetaG_FD_184438 | JGI IMG/M metagenome (GOLD analysis project Ga0208693, IMG submission 184438) | Active sludge microbial communities of municipal wastewater-treating anaerobic digesters from USA - AD_UKC071_MetaG (SPAdes) (version 2) | ecosystem: Engineered > Bioreactor > Anaerobic >... | reverse complement strand
ACCTGGACGGATTCTCTCTACGGAAGGGAAAGGAATCAGTCCAGGTGAAAAGCAAAAAAGGGTAAGGATTAGGATCCCACATCCTCACCTACCAGGCACCATCACTTTCCCCATAGTCCAACGATTTACGGTCGCTGGGTAGAGACTCCCGAGCCATATTCCCCGGATTATATGGGGTGCGGTATGTAGTTGTGCTTAAGTTTACCTTAGCACTGAAAAGCAAAGCGGTCAACACTCAAAGGGGCAATAAACTTCCAGGAAATTCCTTGTGAAATACTTGAAAAAGACCAGGAGCCAGCCTACAAGTGGAGAATTGAAACCACAGACAAGCCTGCTAGAAGGGTTAGGGAGAAGTGGCATGTTTTATCTGTTTTGCCTTTTCCAGCAGGATTTGTCATTTATTTGTGGAATTTAAGGGCACAAATACCGCCCTTGGAAGAGAGTGGTGCGGGTTGTGGTTGGGGGCCCTGAAGCGCAATCTTCTGGAGGCATAACAGGGACACGCATTACTATGCCCACCACAGCCGCTCCTGAAATGGGAACGGCTGTTTTTAGTTGAGTTTCGACTACGAAAAGGGGATCTACGGTGACCACGAACGAGCAAAAGAAGCGGATTTATCTATCGTCGCCCCATATGAGTGCAGAAGGATACGAGAAGGCCTTTATTGAGGAAGCCTTCGCCACCAACTGGATTGCTCCCCTAGGCCCCAATGTGGATTCCTTTGAAAGGGAGCTGGCAGAAAGAGTGGGCGTAAAGGCTGCGGTGGCCCTTTCTTCAGGTACAGCGGCCATCCATTTAGCCCTGAAGGCCGTTGGTGTCGGGCAGGGAGACATCGTTTTCTGCCAAGACCTTACGTTTTCGGCCACGGCTAACCCAATTCGCTATCAGGGGGCCATTCCCGTTTTCATTGATAGTGACCACACCTGGAACATGTGCCCTAAAACCTTAAAAAAGGCTTTTGAAAAGTATGAAGCCATGGGGCAAAAGCCCAAGGCGGTAATAGTAGTTCATCTGTATGGCCTTTCGGCTGATTTGGATGCGATCATGGAGATCTGCAGGGAATATGATGTGCCTTTGATTGAGGATGCGGCCGAAAGCTTGGGAAGCCTTTATAAGGGAAAGCAAACGGGTACCTTTGGGGATCTTGGCGTTTTCTCCTTTAACGGGAACAAGATTATCACCACGTCTGGCGGTGGAATGCTGGTTTCCAACGATGAGGAGAAGATCAAAAAGGCCAGGTATTGGGCTACCCAAGCCAGGGAACCCGTTAGGTACTATGAGCACAAAGACTTGGGGTTCAACTATCGGATGAGCAACATATGTGCCGGCATCGGTAGGGGCCAGCTTAGGGTGCTCGATGAGCGGATCGCCAAAAAGAAGTACATCTTTGATTACTATAAGGAGCACCTAAGCGATTTGGAAGGCTTGGAAATGATGCCTATCCAGGATTATGATGATCCAAACTGCTGGTTGAGCTGCATCATATTAAGCACTGACAGGGTTAAGCCCACCGACATCATTGAAGCCCTGGAAGCAGAGAACATTGAGTCAAGGCCCATCTGGAAGCCCATGCATTTGCAGCCCTATTACCAAAACTGTGATTTCATCACGTTGCAGGAGCAGGGAAGTGTATCAGAAGACATCTTCAACCGAGGGCTCTGCTTACCTAGTGATACGAAGATGACGGATGAAGACTTAGCCAAGGTTACTATGGTTATTCGAGGATTGTGGGGGTAAGGTCGGTGTATCAAAAGTATTTCAAACGCCCACTTGACTTTATAATGGCACTATTCGGGCTTATCGTTCTCAGCCCGCTTATGTTGGTCATCGCCATTCTGGTTCGAATCAAGTTAGGCAGCCCTGTGATCTTCAAGCAACCGAGGCCCGGTCTAAACGAAAAGATCTTCACCCTCTATAAGTTCCGAACCATGACCGACGAACGCAATGAGAAGGGAGAACTGCTGCCAGATGAGGTGCGGCTTACTCCCTTTGGCAAATGGCTCCGTTCCACATCCCTCGATGAGCTGCCCGAACTCTGGAACATCCTGAAGGGTGACATGAGTTTTGTGGGGCCGAGGCCCCTGTTGGCTAAATATTTGCCCTATTACAAGCCACAAGAACGTTTGCGACATATCGTTCGACCAGGATTGACCGGGTTGGCCCAAGTCAACGGGCGCAATGGATTAGGGTGGGATGATCGACTTGCTCTTGATGTACAGTATGTAAGAGAACTATCACTGGCGATGGATTTGTTCATTATATTCAAGACGTTTGTCGAAGTAATCCGGAAAAGCGATGTATACTCAGTTGACGAAATTCCGTTTTGTGATCTCGACATTGAGAGAGGTGGGTCCCTTGGAGATACTGAGACTTGGCAGTGATAGCTTCGACATCTATAAAGATGGGGTTCTTGAGCTGCTTGAAGAGTTGTATTCCCAAAATTTTGGCCTATCTTCTGAAGAGGCAGGTAGAATAAGTCAGGAAAAAATTGACGTGCTTGAGAAATACATCATCGAATCCAAAGCAGTGGTTTTCGTTGCCTTGTTAGAAGGGGTAATGGGAGGATTCATATGGTTGTACCCGCATGAATATTACGGCGAACGACGTCTTCACATCAATCACATAGCCGTAGTCAGTGGCCTGAGGAACAGGGGAGTTGGAAAACGACTGATGAAAGAAGCTGAAAGTTTCGCGAAGCAGTCGGCGTACGTTGCGCTTGACCTGTTTGTCTCGGAGCATAATGCTCGGGCCCGGGCGTTGTACGAAGCACTTGGCTTTTCTACCGAAAGGCGGTACATGAAAAAGGAACTATGAACTTAGGGTTTTTTTGCGGAGAGCGGTTCGGAGGTTTCAACATGCATGTGAGGGTGAAAGCATGTTTTCGATTATAGGTGTGCAGGAAAGTGACAAATGGGATCAGACAGTATCGACTTTTCCAACGGCTGATGTCTTCTATCTAAATGGATATGTGAAAGCTTGTCAGCTAAGAGGGGAAGGGGAGCCTTTTCTGTTTTATTATGATAATGGCAGTACGCGTGCGATAAATGTCGTGATGAAGCGCGATATTGCGGATGCGGACCACTTACGAGGTGCCATTCCTGAGAAGACGTACTATGATTTGAGCTCGCCTTACGGTTACGCAGGATTTATCTTTCAAGGTGAGGATCATAAAAGTGTTTACGCAGCCTATGATAAGTATTGTCTCGAGGAAGGCTTTGTTAGCGATTTTGTTCGCTTCAACCTTTTTTCTGGAGCAGAACGGCTATATAGTGGGACTGTTGTGCACCGCAATAGTAACGTTGTAAGAACACTGGAAAAACCTTTGAACGAAATAGAAAATGAGTTTGACAGAAAAGTGCGGAAAAACTTGAGGAAAGCACGTAGCTTTGGTCTCCAAGTAGAAATTGATACCAAAGGAGGAAGATTAGACGATTTTTTGAAAATATACTACGATACTATGGATAGGGCCAATGCAAATAAATCGTACTATTTTCCAAAGGACTACTTCTTAGCCTTAAACAAGATGGTCGGGAACTTCGTTTATTTTCATGTTGTGTGCAATGGTAAGGTCATATCTACAGAGTTGGTTCTGTATTGCGGTGATACATGCTATTCATTTTTGGGGGGGACGGACGCACATTATTTCGAAATGAGGCCGAACGATTTGCTAAAGGTGGCTGTCATAGAATGGGCCAAAGAGGTTGGGCTTAAGCGATATGTGCTAGGGGGCGGATATAAAGGTGATGATGGCATCTTCCGCTTTAAAAAGAGTTTCGCGCCTACCTGCGTCGTTCCGTTCTTTACAGGGCACCGCATTTTCAGAGCTGATCGTTATTCTGAGCTGGTAACACTTCGAAGGGAGCAACTCGGACTTGGGGACGACCAAGGGTTTTTCCCCGAGTATAGACGATAATAGCACTGATAATGGCGGGCTGTAATGCCGATCATGTATTGCTGTTGCCCCAGGTAGAAGCGAACAAAGGGAAGGCGCAAAAGATAGTCGGGTCTTAATATTGCGACAAATTTGTTACTCGATAGGCTAGAGTCTCGTTGCTGCTGAGTTCGTGTTGGTGTTGAAATTGGTCCATTGACGGGATTCTTTCGTAAAAAGGCTCCGTCGTCTGGCTTGGACGGATTAGGATGATAGAAGGTTGGTCTCGACTTGTATTTGTGGGATTCCCAGGGAGGTTACCGATCCGATGATGCTGTGCGCTTTGGAGGGATACCTTCAATCTGAAAATGCTTTTCTAGAGGATAAAGTGTCGCGACAAAAACGTCAATGCTTCGGTGTGATTCGCGTATGTTCTAATTCCAGGAAAGACTTGTGAAGAAGGTCTCGGTGAGTTAGAGGACTCCCGTTTTGGTGTGGTTGCTTGATAACTTTCTTGGTAACAACATTTTGGTTGATGCTTGGATCCAGACTATTCTCTTCTTTGTGATACAGAGAACCTGGTAGAGGGGCGGACTTATGAAGACGGTTTGGCTATGGAATCATTACGCCACAAGCATGGCGATAAATAGGGGGGGGAGGCATTACTGGTTCGCGGAGAACCTTAAGAAGAGCGGATTTCAGCCGATAATTTTCTGTGCCAACACCTTTCACGATGACCGAGAGCCGATAGAACTTAATGGGGGCTTATGGAAAGAGGAAGTCGTCGATGACATACCATTCGTGTACGTAAAAACTACTCGCTATGCAGGTAACGGCTTTGATCGCTTATTGAACATGAGTCTCTTTTACAAGAATCTGTTTCCTGTGGCCAAAGATTATGGGGAAAGAAAGGGTAAACCTGACGTTATCGTTGCATCCAGTGTCCATCCCTTGACGTTGGTGGCAGGTATTCAAGTTTCACGTAAATTCGGTGTTCCATGTATATGTGAAGTGAGGGATTTGTGGCCCGAAAGCTTGGTCGCGTACGGTATTATAGGCAGACATAATCCATTAACGAGGTCGCTTTATATTGGTGAAAAATGGATTTACAAAAATGCTGATGCCGTGGTGATGACGTGGCCAGGTGGTAAACAATACATTATAGATAACGGCTGGCATGAAGAGATTCAACTCGAAAAAGTCTATCATATTAGCAACGGAGTGGTACTCGAAGCCTTTGACTACAACAGCATCGAGTATCCCGTCAATGATCCTGACCTTGGAGACCCGCGGTTCTTCAAGGTTGTCTACGCTGGTTCCATAAGAAAGGTCAACAATGTAGGGCTTATTCTGGATGCAGCGAAAGTTGTTCGTGATAAGGGATACCATAATATTCGGTTTTTGATTTATGGGACGGGTACTGAGTGTAATGCACTCGTCCAGAGATGCAGAATTGAAGGCATAGAAAACGTAATATTTAAGGGTTCTGTGCATAAGAAATTCATACCCTCGGTTTTGAAACAGGCAGATGTAAATATTCTCCATAACTCCAGCACATCGCTTGATAAATATGGCCAGAGTCAGAATAAGCTTTTTGAGTATTTGGCTGCCGGGCGGTGCATCGTACAAACTTATACGACAAAGTACAGTGTACTGGAAAAATACCAGTGCGGTATCTGTGTTCCCAGTCAGGAGCCAGAATGCATAGCAGATGCGATAATAGAGGCCTATAACAACAAGGAACTAAATCAAAGGTTGGGTGTGAATGCACGGAAGGCAGCCTCGGAATTTGACTTCGGTGTCCTTACAAAGAAGCTGATAGACGTCATTGAAAGAGCGACAAGCAATTAGGGTAGACTCCTGATTGGGAAGTGGGGGTCTAGCTTGGTTACAGTAAGCCGATTTGAGTTGAGTTTGAACGTGATCGAGGGGGGATTATAGTGACGCTGTATGATTGCATAGTAAAGCGAGAGGAAAAGATCTCGGTAATTGGGCTAGGGTATGTGGGGTTGCCTTTGGCGATAGCGTTTGCCAGGGTTGCAGACGTTATAGGCTTTGATATTTCTGAGGAGAAGGTTCGGCAGTATCGGTGCGGTATTGATGTCACAAGAGAAGTTGGCGATCAGGCGATTCGTGAGACGACCGCCTTTTTCACTTGGGAAGAACAGTACCTTAGGAGCTGCAAGTTTCACATTGTTGCAGTTCCCACCCCGATAAAAGACGATAAGACTCCAGACCTAGGTCCACTCATTTCAGCAAGTCGCACTGTCGGCAGAAATCTCGCGCCGGGCTCTATCGTGGTGTATGAATCGACTGTCTATCCAGGTGTTACTGAAGAGGTCTGCGCGCCCCTTCTTGAGGAAGCCTCTGGCCTTAAGTGTGGTGTTGATTTTAAGATAGGCTATTCTCCAGAAAGAATTAACCCTGGTGATAAAGTTCATAGGCTTGAAACCATTGTAAAAGTGGTATCTGGAATGGATGAAGAATCGCTGGAGACAATCGCCAAGGTTTACGAGTTAGTGGTTGATGCTGGGGTTTACAGGGCTGAAACCATACGTGTGGCAGAAGCCGCAAAAGTAATTGAGAACGCTCAAAGGGATATTAACATCGCTTTCATGAATGAACTGGCTATCATTTTCAATAAACTCAACATTGATACCTTATCGGTGCTGAATGCTGCCAAGACCAAATGGAATTTCTTACCGTTCACCCCTGGTCTTGTGGGGGGTCATTGCATAGGGGTAGATCCTTATTATCTGACCTATAAGGCGGAGCAGATTGGATATCATTCGCAGATTATCCTTGCTGGTAGGAAAATCAACGACGATATGGGCAAATATGTAGCCGAGAACGTTGTCAAAAACATGATTCGGGCGGACAAACCCGTTAAGGGATCTACAGTTGCAGTTTTTGGGATCACATTTAAGGAGAACTGCCCAGACGTTCGGAATACGAAGGTTGTGGATGTGATAAACGAGCTGAAGGAGTACGGGGTCACTGTGAGAGTTGTGGATCCTGTGGCCGATGAACAAGACCTGTTGAGAACTTACGGTATTACCCTTTCCCAGCAAGATGAGGTAAGGGGTGTGGATGCAGTTGTCTTTGCTGTGGCGCATGATGAGTTTAGGCAGCTTAATCTCGAAGATGTGAAGTCATTGTATAACAACCACCGCAACGCTTTCTTTTCCGACGAAGCGGCAACGACGAGCGAGCAGTGTACCGACAGGCCGAGGCAAATTCTAATAGACGTAAAAGGTATTTTTGACCGAAAAGAAGCGGAAGCATTGGGCTTTCTTTATTGGAGGCTTTAGGATGACGGGTGTTCGACCGCTTGATAAGTCAAAGACCTATTTGATCACGGGAGTGGCGGGCTTTATTGGTTTTCATTTAGCGAACCGGTTACTGTGTGAAGGCTGCACCGTTATTGGTCTGGATAATTTAAATGATTATTATGACGTTCGCCTCAAGCAAGCTAGATTGGCTGTCTTGAAAGACCAACCAAGGTTTAGATTTGCCTTAGCTGATATTTCAGATCGACAGACTATTGAAGAATTGTTTGCAGAAAACGATATAGACATCGTGGTTAACCTCGCTGCACAAGCAGGTGTAAGGTATAGTCTATCGAACCCTCATGCCTATGTCGACTCCAATATTGTGGGATTCCTGAACATCTTGGAAGGGAGCCGCAAAACTCAGGTTGAGCATGTGGTTTATGCATCATCCAGCTCGGTATATGGTGCAAACAAAAAGATTCCTTTTTCTACCAAGGACAATGTGAACCATCCAATTAGCTTATATGCTGCTACGAAAAAGTCAAACGAATTAATGGCCCATGCATACAGCCATCTCTACAACTTGCCTACCACTGGCCTTCGATTCTTTACGGTCTACGGGCCTTGGGGTAGACCTGACATGGCGTTGTTTCTGTTTACAAGGGCTATTCTTAACGATGAACCTATTCAAGTTTTCAACCATGGTGAAATGCAAAGAGATTTCACATACATCGAAGATGTTATTGAGAGCATGATCCGGGTGATACCGAACCCTCCGCTCCAGGGCGAAGGTTCCAATTATCCGTGTCGAGATCCAGGTTATAGCGGTGCTCCTTACAGAGTGTACAACGTAGGTACCAACCAACCTGTTAAGTTGGCGAGGTGCATTGAAGTGCTCGAAGATTGCTTGGGGAAAAAGGCAAAGAAGGAGTTCCTGCCATTGCAGCCGGGGGATGTGCCAGTAACATGTGCTGACGTAGATGAGTTAGTCGAAAGCATTGGATTTAGGCCACAGACTTCCTTTGATGAAGGTGTACGGGAATTTGTCGACTGGTATAGGTCATTCTACGGGATTGCTTCTCCGTGATGCAGTGGTTTTATACATCGGATGAACATCTATCTGTTGCTACGTTGAGAACCAGAGTGCTTTTACCGCATGTTCAGAGCTTTTTCTGGCGACGAGTCTTCAAGTCTTTCTACTTTCGGTGGTCGTTACGCCGCTGCATCCAAAAATGGATCAATCCCTTCCGATCTCAGCGAACGCTGAGACGGTGTCGATTAGGTTTCACACAGCCCCACTGCGATCAAAAGAACGACTAGTGTTTAATGGTCAGGGAAGGCAGCCAAACATCAAGTAATTTCCAAAGACACTGAAGAAGACGGCTAACGTGATCAAGCCTCTCCTAGGTGTTTGATCCAAAAGAAAGCAGGAGTCGAAGCAACGAAAAGCCCTTTTCCACCGAAAATGGTTTACCTAATGGCGTGTCGGTCGTTTGACATTTCATCTCCGCGGAAGGGATTACTCCTCCCGAAGCGAGCTCATTGCTAAAGCAGGGCAGTTGTTAGAAGTTTGAGTGCATGGCGTTTGGGTTGACGTGAGTCCGAAAGCTGGGAACAGCGATCGATTGAGAATTGCAGGTGGTTGTGTGCGATTGCGATACCTTGATGACTATCTGTTATATTTTGCTATTTTTCTGTTAATCGGGAAATCTCCGTTAAGCCGTTTTGGCATCCCCATTTCTATCCCGTTTTCTGGGATGGCATTATTCTTTGTGCTGATGATGATAGCCCTTTTTTCCCGGCCGCCTAAGCTGATTAAAGGGCGTTTCCTGCCATTATTTGCACTATTTAGTGTCATATGTTTTATCATGATCTTTTCTATTTGTTATGCTCGGAATCTTGAGTACGCTTTTTACAACTATTCTCTACCGTCCATCATGATTTACCTCGGAACCACTTTGGTGTACTTTACGATTGAGGTAAACAAAGACCTCCCACGGTTGTTCAACTATTGCTTCGCAGTGTCTTGCGTGATGCTTTTCTTAGGGTTCGCTTCCGTTCTTCGTGGGGGTTCTGTGGAGCGCCTTTCGGTGCTCGGAGGTGGTCCCAACACATATTACCGCTTCATGATCCAGGGTTACATTTTGGCTATGTATAGACGGACTCGAACGAACAGTATTTGGGATCTGGCGATTGCTATAGCGTTTGTATTGTTTTCACTCGCGACCGGGTCTAAGGGAGCTCTAGCTGTGTTACTGGTCGTTATGGGTGTGCAGATTGTGCAGAATCTCCGGGTTAGCAAGGCGATGCTCAAAAAAACCATATTTCCCGCCTTAAGCTTGATTTCACTAGTATTGTTTTGGCCCAGTTTGGTCGGTTTCTTGAGCAGGTTTTTCCCCAAAGTTTATAGGGCATGGACGGTGTTGCGTTACAATGAGCTTGTTAGCTCTACTTCGGGCGCGGCTCGTATAAACATGATCAAAACGGCAGCCAGGCTGATTGTCGAAAGGCCGCTATTTGGATGGGGACCAGCAGGGTTTTCGGAGGGCGCGCTTCGTTATGGCGTGGACCATCCCTATGTACACAATGTTGTAGTTGAGTTATTTGTTGAGTACGGACTGTTCGTCGGAGCGCTGTTTGGGGTTTTTCTCTTGTTGACATGTTATAGAGCTGTAAGTGTTTTCAAATATTTGAAACAAAAGGAAAACGAGAGAGGTCTTGAAACATTACTGAATTCAAGTGTATTGCTCTTTTTGAATTATTTCGTGGCCTCACTGTTCAGCGGAAACGTGGTTGACGCGCGGGCAGTGTTCGTTTTCGCATTGACTACCGAGTTAATAGTACAGCGAGTAAAAGAACGGACCGAGTGCGGCTTATGCTCCGAGACTTAATGTGTTACGCACTTTTAGAAAGACAGTGTCCCGCCAGCTTAAGGAGATGTGTCCGGGAATTGTTCCTATCATATAGTGCCATATAGCATCCGCAGAGCAAGTTAGGTGTTTTCGCTGTTTGAAAAGGCTTTCCGTGAAAGGGTGACCATAGAGACCTAGACGTGGCTTCCTACCCATTTTTGGTTGACGCTGCTCGCCAGATCAGCAAAACCTAAACGAAGGGCGGCGAACATAGGCACTTATCAGAACGCTTGATTTGCCTTATCCGTTGACAAAAGAGAGGTATCAATATAAACAGATATTGTTCCTGTAGAACGAGAAACCCCCTAAGGGTATTCAAGAGGTACTGTAATGACAAAAACGGCGATTTTTGTAATGATGCTTACTTTGGTATCGAAAATACTGGGTTTTGGAAGAGAAGTAGTTCTGTCTTACGTTTACGGTGCATCTGCCGTTACAGATGCTTTCCTTATATCGAACACAATTCCAAATGTCGTTTTTTCCATTGTTGGGGCAGGGCTTTCAACGGGTTTTGTACCTATATACAGTCATATCCTCAATGAAAGCGGGAAGGAAGATGCCAATAAATTCACGGCAAATCTGGTGAATACTCTACTCGTCGCTATTACCTTGATTGTGGTAGTTGTGTTGGTTTTTACCGAGCCATTGGTGAAGATCTTTGCATCGGGCTTTTCTGACGGCACAATGAGGTTGACTGTCCGTTTTACTAGGATAACAGTGTTTGGCATCTATTTTACTACCCTGGTTGGGATCTTTTCCGGACTCCTCAGACTATACGAAAGGTTTTTTCTACCGGCACTGGTGAGTCTCCCGATGAACATAATACTAATCGGAACACTGCTGTTAAGCGCTCATACGAACGTATATGTACTAGCGCTGGGGAGCGTTCTCGCCACTGCGGCTCAACTTGTGTTCCTTGCTCCGGCCATTAAAGGAACAGGTTATCAACATGGATATGGAATCAAACCAAGCGATGTCCACATCAAATCGATGTTTTTCCTGGCTTTGCCACTGTTATTGGGAGCTTCTGTCGATGAAGTCAACGTCTTGATAGATCGAACAATGGCGTCTGGCTTAGCAGAGGGTGGAGTATCTGCCTTGAACTATGCTTACAAGCTTAATACCTTTGTAAAGGGGCTTTTCGCATCGTCTATAGTATCGGTCTTCTATCCGACTGTTGCAAAGATGGTCGCGGAAGGAAGCAAGGATTCAATAAAGAACCAAGTTTCAGAAACCATCTCAGTGATCGCATTGTTTGTTGTTCCTTGTACAATAGGCGCATTGGTTTTTTCTGAAGAAATAGTGATGTTTTTGTTTGGAAGAGGTGCTTTTTCCTCAGAGGCCGTGGCAATGACTTCCCAGGCTTTGTTCTTTTACTCGCTAGGCATGCTGGCGGTTGCAGCTGGTGAGGTCTTATCTAGGACTTGCTATGCGTTGCAGGATACGATGACTCCAACCCTTTGTGCTATGGCATCAGTCTTTGTGAACATCGTACTCAACGCGATTCTCTCCCGGTATTTGGGATTGGGAGGGCTAGCATTAGCGTCGAGCATTGCCGGCAGCTTTCGAGCTGTTTTGTTGGTTATTGCATTGGTTCGAAAGATCGGTGGTTTCGGGATAAGACGTATCGCTGTGTCTTTGATGAAGATTGGCATTGTATCAGTCGTCATGGGGGTTGCTTCACTGACGAGTTTCCGTATGATGACGGATCACTTTGGAACAAACCTGTCTTTGATCGCGGCGATAATAATGGGTGCATCAGTCTACTTGGTTTTAATCCGTTTTGCGCGGGTTCCCGAGGTGGATAGTGCCATTGAAAGGATAAGGATGCGCATTGGCGCAAGAGTCTAGAGAACGCTGAGTTTACCAAGGGATTGTCTAGGTTGATTCGAATGTGGCAATCATCTGCGCGACTAAAGAATGAAGCTACTCATCGCGGAGGCGGAACAAGCTAAACGTTAATGGGTTGAACTGACTAGGGCGATCGGGGAGCCTTGCTCCCTTCTGCAGGGCGGTGCTACGTATGAATTTTCGTCGAGCGATGACGCGGGGGTAATTCGGTTCAATCCCTTCATGAAGGTTAAAGGTTAGGCCCGGACTCCGAATGAGCTCAAGCCGATCACTGGTTTTTGAGCACTGGGCATGTGCCATTTGTCCATGATATCCACTCAGGCCGATGATTGATGTGACCAGCCAACGAGCGTGATTTACCATGGTCGTTTTGGGTGGTCTAACGAGAGGTTTATAACATAGCGAGTCTATACGACTTGATTTCCATTAATTGGGGCGATTTCAGGGAGGGGCGTTCAATGAGCAAATTCGTGTTTGAGAGGAGCAACGAACAGCTTCATAAGCAATTGCTAGACCTAATGGTGGTGTTTAAAGAAATATGTGATAAGGAAGGCATATGGTACTCGCTTGCCTTTGGGACCATGTTGGGCGCTGTGCGGCACGGAGGTTTTATCCCGTGGGACTTGGATGCGGACGTCGTGATCATGCTTCCGGATAAAGAGAAGTTTCGAGAAGCTTTCGCAAAACATAAGCCCGATGGGATCACATTGAGGAACTACGACACCGACCCGCGTTGCTTGCAAGCTCATGATGTGCTTTTGTTCGACCACGAAATCGACTATATCGGTAAGCAGGCTCATCTGGACATTTACCCGCTTATTGGAGCGCCATCAAGCCCGAAGGCCCAGGCGAGATTTGCATTCAGGACATGTTATGAGTACAAGGTAATTAAGTCAAAACATGTTGATATCCGAAAGTGTAATCCCAAGAACCGGCCGTTAGTCATGGCTGCAAAAGCGGTCTGCTCTTTTTTCCCGGATCGACTGCTAAAAGAGCATATTAATAGGTTAGAAACGAGGTTTGACTTTGAGTCGTCGGAGTACCTAATTACCATAAGCAACTATGGCACAGCTACATCATGTATACCCAAGGCTGTATGGATGGATACACAGCCCATGCGCTTTGAGGGTATCGATTTCAATGTTCCGAAGGACTGGCACACTTATTTGGCTAGAACGTTTGGAGAAGATTACATGACGCCAAAGCGGTATTAGGGCTTTGGTGGGGGCTGCGGAAGAGACTAAAATTTGGTCTTTGTGCGCAATCTGGACTTATTTGGTTGAGGAGGAAAGCAAAAAGACAGACAAGAAGAATTCGGGCACGTGGTTCGTCGATCCATTGGTTAATCTGTGGGTAACCACATGAGATCAAGCATACCACGTAAAACTAGAAGACATTATGCGAATGAATGACGTCCGACATGTAGAAAGACCGAAGGGAATTTGAGCCACATTGGTTGTATCGGTAGTGGAGTTTAAAGGTGGTATGGAATATCAAGAACATTCTGCCCAATCTTGACAACCAAACCGTCTTACACTTTTATTAGCGGTGTATGTTCAGCGGTGGCTTGTTTGAGTTCTGACTTGCTGGGGCAGTTGCGAAGTTCGACGAACAAGATTCGGCCATTTTGAGGCAGGGGATCGGAGATTTTACTAGAAGGGTAATACGTAGTGTTATCTCTAACGTGGTTCATTGTATTGACCACAAAGGTAGCTTTCGAACAGGACTGTTTTTTTGTTGCACCGTTTTGTCTGCTGCTGTTCACCACAATCTGAAAGTCAGCTTTTTTGAACTTGGAGGGTGTCGGGATGAGGAGACTGTGGAGTACGGTTTCACTACTGGTTTTGACTGTACTATTCGCCGCTTGCGCAAACAAACCCAAAGTTGTGATTTATTCTAGCGCTGAAGAATACCGAAACGACCACTTCAGGAAGCGTTTACAGGAGGAGTTCCCTCAATACGACATTATTATTGAGTATTTGACTACAGGAACCCACGCAGCCAAGTTGAAGGCAGAGGGGACCAAAACCGAATGTGATATCTCATTCGACTTGGAATATGGGTACTTCCAATCCCTGGAGGATGTTTTTGCCGACCTGTCGAGATATGACTCCTCTATGTACCTGGAAGATCTCCTCCCGAGTTCAAAGTATTTCCCAACATATCGTAATAGTGGGGCCATTATAATCAACAGGAGTACGCTTGAAGAGCGGGGACTTCCAGTACCGACCTCTTACGAAGACTTGCTCCGCCCCGAGTATAAGGGACTTATCTCTATGCCGAATCCAAAATCATCGGGAACAGGATACATATTCCTTAAGAGCTTGGTGAATGCTTGGGGAGAGGAGCCTGCGTTCGACTATTTTGCCAAATTATCCGAAAATATTTTGCAATACACATCTTCAGGGTCTGGACCGGTAAACGCCTTATTGCAGGGAGAAGTCGCTATAGGGCTGGGCATGACAGGTCAAGCGGTAATGGCCATCAACAACGGAGCCGATCTGCAGGTTGCCTTCTTCGAAGAAGGCGCACCTTTCAACGTCTATGGTTTCGGCATTATTGAAGGCAAGCAAAACCGCAAAGAAGTAGAAGAGGTCTTTCGATTCTTAAATGAGGTCTTGGTTCGTGAGGATAAAGAACTGTTCTTTCCTGAACCAATATACAAAGACATGATCTTTGAAGTCCCAAACTACCCCGAGAAGATTCCGTATGCGGACATGGGTAACGACAACATCGTCGAAAAAGAAAGGTTGTTGAGTAAATGGACCTATTAGCTCCTAAACCCCAGCCTAAGCTGATGGTCAGGGACTTGTCTAAGGAACTAGGAAATAAGGCTGTCTTGGATTCACTGGATTTTGATGTACATGAAGGCGAGTTCGTCTCGATTTTGGGTCCTTCGGGCTGCGGAAAAACCACGATTTTGCGGATCCTTATTGGCCTTACCGAACCCACTAAAGGTGTCATTTACAAGGATGGTAGAGATATTACCAGAACGCGTCCTTCGCAGAGGGGGATGGGTATTGTCTTTCAAAATTACGCGCTGTTTGAGAACATGACAGTCTTGCAAAATGTCGAATACGCCTTGCGGTTTCATGACCGGTTCCGTAGTGGATCGCGAACCATCGCCGAGTCGCTACTCGCAAAGGTGGGTCTCCTAGAACATGCTGCCAAGCGTCCGCGGCAGCTCTCTGGTGGGCAGCAACAACGAGTAGCGATAGCCAGAACTCTAGCCCTTAAACCTGACATAATCCTTTTTGACGAACCTATGTCGGCCCTTGATGTGGCAACCAGGCTGGCACTCAGAACGGAAATAAAGAGTCTTCAGAGAGAGTTTGGGACAACAATGATATACGTCACACACGACCAGGAAGAGGCTTTTTCGATGTCCGATCGAATTATGGTCATGGAAGAAGCACGAATAAGCCAGTTTGACACGCCAATAGGAATTATGAGTAATCCAGCAAATGATTACGTAAAGGATTTTGTACTACGTAACCTGGAAGCCAAAATAGCATCGTTGTCCAAGTATTTGAGCGAGGCTGCTGTGGCGGCACAGTGACGCCAGCAGTCGAATAAGTGTTGAAGGCTAGGAGTAAATCATGAGAAAACGCAGTCAGGCTCCTTTTGAAATGCTCATTTTGCTTTTCCTGTTCTGGGCGGTATTGCTTCCACTTATCCGATTGTTGAGTCTTGTGGGGAAAGTGGATGTTTGGATGATTGTCCGTAACCCTCAATTTATCAACGCAGCAAAAAACTCTATGCGGGTTGCCACTGTCGCGACTATTATATCGGTAGCTCTGGCCTTTGGGGCTGCGTGGTCAGTTGCTCGAACTGGGATTCGCTTTAAAGGGATCCTGATGGTCTTGATGTCCGTGCCAATGCTGGTTCCTTCAATCTCTCACGGGATGGGGTTGGTCATTCTTTTTGGATCGAACGGTGTACTTACAAATCTTTTGGGCCTTAACGGCAGCATTTATGGGTTCTGGGGGATTGTAGCCGGTTCCGTACTTTACTCCTTTCCTGTAGCTTTCCTGATGTTACTAGATGTTCTGAAGTATGAGGACAGCTCACCTTATGAAGCGGCAACTGTTCTAGGGATTCCAAAACTGAGGCAACTCGTTTCCATAAGCTACCCTTATTTACGGAAACCTCTTATTTCCATCGTTTTCGTGACGTTTACCATGATAATTACTGATTATGGAGTGCCGCTGATGATAGGTGGGCGATACACTACGCTTCCTGTTCTGATGTACCAAGAAGTGATCGGCCTTCTTGATTTTGGCAAGGGAAGCGTTATAGGGGCGTTTCTACTTATACCGGCATTTGCATCGTTTTCTATCGACCTTTTAACAAAAGATTGGGGTAACGTGGCCTTTGGGCATCGGTCTTTCGAGCTGAAGAAGAGTAGGATCAGAGATACTATAAGTCTATTGTGGTGTGGAGTCATAGTACTGCTGGTATGCAGCGTTGTAGGTTCGTTCGTGTTGATCACTTTTGTGCGGAGATATCCTGTGGATATGTCATTTACTCTTCGAAACATTGGTAGAACGTTCCAAATGGGTGGGGGGCGGTATCTCTTAAACTCGATACGAATATCGTTTCTTGTTTCGACAATTGGCGTGGTGGTTGCGTTTGTCGCGGCGTACCTGACAATGCGAATGCCGTCTACTTTATCGGGGGTCTTACACCTTATTTCTCTTAGCGCCCTTGCTATCCCGGGCATAGTCTTAGGTTTGTCGTACGTTGTAACCTTCAAAGGAACTGTTATTTATGGCAAACTTGGTATCCTAGTTCTGGCAAACCTAGTCCACTTTTTTTCTTCTCCGTACCTTATGATGTACAATGCCCTTGGAAAAATCAACCAGAACTTGGAAGCGGTAGGGGCGACCTTGGGAGTAAGCAGAATCCGCATTATTCTGGACGTCATTTTACCTCAGAGTCGCGCGACTTTGCTGGAAATGGGGTCGTATTTGTTTGTAAACTCCATGATGACGATATCTGCTGTTTCGTTCTTGTCAACCACAGCGACCAAACCCATTTCCCTTATGATCAACCAATTTGAAGCCCAAATGATGTTGGAAAGTGCGGCCTTTGCCTCGCTGCTCATTCTAACAACCAATGTGATAATTAAGTTGTCGGTTTATGCTTTCAAAAGGCATATGTCTAAAAAAGGGGTCCTTTGAACATGATAACCAAGAGGGAATTTGACATTTTGGCCCATTTAGCAACACGAAATCTGCGTTGCACGCAAAGGGAGATAGCACAAGCGACACGGATGTCTGTCGGGTCAGTAAATGCAACCCTAGCTAGGTTAGGAGAAAAGGGATACGTAAAAGATGGTATGATCACTAATGAGGGAAGAATTGTTCTTGAGCCCTTTCGCGTAAAGCGAGCCGTGTTCATTGCCGCAGGCTTTGGCTCAAGATTGGTCCCTGTCACTCTAAACACTCCCAAACCGCTGGTAAGGGTCAAAGGGAAACGGATAATTGATACACTACTAGATGCGGTGTTGAGCGTAGGAATCCAGGAAGTTTACATTGTGCGAGGTTACCTTGCAGAACAATTTGACCAGTTGTTGTACAAATACCCTATGATAAGGTTCATAGAAAACCCTGCCTATAATGAAACCAATAATATATCTTCGGCTCTCTGCGCTTCTTATCTTCTCAAGAACGCGTACGTATTAGAAGCGGATTTGTATCTGTTTAACCCGGGGTTGATTACAAAATACCAGTATTCTTCCAATTACTTAGGAGTACCCGTAGCAGTAACAGATGACTGGTGCTTCTATAGTGAGCGTGGCAGGATTGCAAAACTAGCCCTCGGGGGTACGAACTGCCATCACATGTTCGGGATTTCTTATTGGAACGAAAAGGATGGAGCGCGCTTGGCGCAGCATATCAGAGAAGTATACCACTCGCCTGGTGGAAAGGAGCGCTATTGGGATCAAGTAGCCTTGGATTACTTCGTTGACGAGTATGATGTCTATATCAGAGAATGTACTTTCAACGATATTATCGAAATCGATACTTTCAGGGACCTAAAGGCTCTTGACCCTGCTTATGATGTTTGAACCTCGAAGGTCTGTGTCCAATGTCAAGGCGCCCTGTCGCTGAGGACATTTGGACGCCGAACTTCTGAAGTCTTGATAACGTCCGGTAAGTACCACGTTGTTACTTCTGTGGGGGGGCGCTCAGCATTGGAGAGGTCGAGAGTTACCAAAGAGTTGCACCTGTTGGGTCAGCAAGGTTGTGTTTGGCGTTCTTCCACAGAGTGGCTCTGAGGTGAAGAGAACCAATATTAGGGAGAACGGTTTGGGAGTTACCTGCTAGGCCCGTGATTTGGCTTGGGATTGCGTAATCCTTTCTGGTTCACTTGATTGTCTTGTTGATAACGATCGGCATTTGGTGAGCAGCAGGGAAAATGTCCTAGGGTAAAGGTCACTAGGGAATCCTTTACGCACATCTCTAATGACTGCTTGCCTGATTTGTGGGACCAGGAAGATAGTCCCAGAAAATATCAGAAAACAAAATAAGGAATTGACAAATTGGATATAGAGTTGTATTATTAAGACATAGGGAGACAAACCGATAAGTTGGTCTCCCTACTTTTGCCCAGGGATATAAAGAGACGTAACCTGCTTTTCGCACCCTTGGGCAGAGAATTAGGTGGGTTTTCTGAATGGATTTTCGAGGTAGATCCGTTCATCATAGCCGGCGAACTTGAGCAGCCTCAGAACATCCGGTGGGATATCG
>Ga0208693_1001231_pt1 | contig 18796 bp, 16 predicted proteins | sample AD_UKC071_MetaG_FD_184438 | JGI IMG/M metagenome (GOLD analysis project Ga0208693, IMG submission 184438) | Active sludge microbial communities of municipal wastewater-treating anaerobic digesters from USA - AD_UKC071_MetaG (SPAdes) (version 2) | ecosystem: Engineered > Bioreactor > Anaerobic >... | reverse complement strand
AAGGCAGTCTGGTCGCGATTGTGACCCCCATGCACGCCGACGGCGCGCTGGACCTTGAGGCGCTGAAAAAACTGATTGATTGGCATGTTGTCTCGGGTACCGCGGCGATTGTGATCGTCGGCACCACCGGCGAGTCGCCGACGGTTGATGTCGACGAGCATGCGCTACTGATCAAGACGACTGTCGAGCATGCGGCTGGTCGCATCAAGGTGATCGCCGGTACCGGTGCCAATTCAACGAAAGAGGCCATCAGTCTCGCCGCCTACGCGAAAAGTGTCGGCGCGGACGCGTCGTTGTCGGTGGTGCCGTACTACAACAAGCCGACCCAGGAAGGCCTGTATCAGCACTTCCGCGCCATTGCCGAAGCGGTTGACCTGCCGGTAATTCTCTACAACGTACCGGGCCGCACGGTTGCCGATATGGCAACGGCCACCACGTTGCGTCTCGCCGAGGTGCCTGGCATCGTGGGCATCAAGGATGCGACTGGCGACATCGCCCGTGGTAGCGATCTGATTCGCCGATTGCGTCTGCTCGAAAAAGGCAGTGGCAAACGTTTTAGTATCTACAGCGGCAACGACGATTCCGCGCTGGCTCTGATGGCGATGGGCAGCGACGGCGTCATCTCGGTTACCGCCAACGTGGCGCCGAAGTTGATGGCTGACATGTGCCGTCTGGCGCTAGCCGGAGATTTTGCGGGCGCACGCGCCGTCAACGACACGTTGATGCCGCTGCACTTTGATCTGTTTGTCGAGGCTAACCCGATTCCCGCGAAGTGGGTGCTGGCGCGCATGGGCCGCTGCAATGCAAAGACCCGGCTGCCGATGACCCCGCTGTCCGCCCGCTTTGAGCCAGTGCTGGAAGCAGCGATGCGCCACGCAGCGCTGCTATAACTGTCCACCGATTTCCCACCGATCACCGTCTCCCGAGGATCAGTTTCACGCCATGATGCCCGTATCCAAATGTGCGCTTGCTGCGCTTGCTACCGCTGCCGTTTCACTCGCCGGTTGCAGCACCGTCAGTGAGCTGAATCCGTTCGAGACCAAACGCGTCGAATACCGCTCGGCGCAGTCCGGCCCTTCGCTGGAAGTGCCGCCGGATCTCAATCCGCCGAAGTACGATGATCGCTATCGCGCTGGCACCGCGACGCTGTCGGGCGTCAATGCCCAGAGCCGTGCGGCGGCACTGTCGGGGGCAGGCGGCGTGTTGCCGGCGGTCACTGGCATGCGCGTTGAACGTGCCGGCACCGAACGCTGGCTGGTGATGCCGGGCACGCCGGAAGTGAACTTCCCGCGCATCCGCGAGTTCTGGGGCAGCATGAACATGACCCTGGTGCTGGACGACGCGCGTATCGGTCTGCTGGAAACCGACTGGGCCGAGAACCGGGCGCGTATCGTTGATGACCCTGTTCGTCGCGTGATTGGCAAAGTCTTTGACAATCTTTATTCCAGCGGCACGCGTGACAAATACCGCACCCGCGTTGAGCGCGGCGCCAATGGTACGACCGACATCTTCATCAGCCACCGCGGCATGGAAGAGAAGAACGTCGGCGGCACGTCGACGCCGGTTTTCCGCTGGGAGCCGCGCAAATCGGAGCCAGAGTACGAAGCCGAGATGCTCTATCGCATGATGACTTACCTCGGGGCGCCGAAGGATCAGGCTGCGCAAATCGCCCAGTCCACCATCTCGCCGGCGGCCGCTGCGGCGCGTGTCGATCAGGCCCAGATTGCCAAGGACGGCGCGGTTTCTTACCTGACCGTCAGCGACAATTTCGAGCGCGCCTGGCGCCGCGTCGGCCTCGCACTGGATCGCGTTGGCTTCACGGTCGTTGATCGTGACCGCACGGCCGGCACCTACTTTGTTCGCTACGCCGACCCGGAAGTCATTGCCAGGAACGAACCGGGCATCCTCGACAAACTGAAGTTCTGGCAGTCCGACAACAAGGACGTGGTGGAGCAGTACCGCATCACCGTCAAGGAAAACGCTGGCAAGAGCGAAGTGCGAGTGCTCGACAAGGGCGGCAAACCCGACGGCACCACCATCGGTACCCGCATCGTGACGCTGCTGCACGAGCAGTTGCGCTAGACACGCGGGCGTTTCGTGCGCTTCGCGAGTCTCGGAAGCGGCAGCGAAGGCAACGCCCTGCTGGTGCAGTCGGGGGCCACCACGGTCATGATCGACTGTGGTTTTGCCGTCCGCCAGGTGGTCGAACGTTGTGCCCGGCTTGGTTTCGATGCGGCGTCCATCAACGCCATCGTCGTAACCCACGAACACAGCGATCACGTCGGCGGCGTGCCGCGACTGGCGCGTCGCTTTGATATCCCCGTCTGGCTGACCTTTGGCACGCTGGCGGCGACCGAGTCGCGCTGGGAGGGCTGCACGCTGCGCGGATTCGATTCGCACGACCCGTTTGCTGTGGGTGACCTCGAAGTGCAGCCGTTTCCAGTACCGCACGATGCCCGTGAACCGGCACAGATGGTGCTGTCCGATGGCGACTTGCGGCTGGGGGTGCTCACCGATGTCGGCGAGACCACCGGCTTCATCGAGTCCTCGCTGCGCGGCTGTGACGCGCTATTTCTTGAGGCGAATCACTGCGAAGACATGCTGGCCAACTCGCGCTATCCGGCGAGCCTGAAGGCGCGTATTGCCGGACGCTACGGGCACTTGTCCAACCGGGTCGCCGCGCTGCTGCTGGCAAGGCTGGCGCACAGCGGTCTGCAGCGCGTCGTTGCGGCCCATCTCAGCCGCGAGAACAATCGGCCGGACCTTGCCCGGGAAGCGTTTGCCAATGCCCTGGGCGGTGACGTGCGGGACATCCATGTGGCGTCGCAGGATGATGGGCTCGATTGGGTGGTGGTTGCTTGATCACCAATGGTCAAAAGTTGTACTGGGCGATAACAGCTTTTCGTTGTGATGCCGTCAGTACTGGGCTTATCGGCATAAATGAGATGAAGTCGGGTTTTCATCTTTTAGATCGTCAGGCCGCACGCACGTGTCGTTTGAAGAAAAAGCTGATCCCAGATTGAGGCTGTGCTGACCCGATGAAACGTGAGCTTCCCGCCGCCGTGCTGTTTGATATGGATGGCTTGCTGATCGACAGCGAACGGCTGGCGCTGACATCGGTCGAGCATGCTGCCTCTGTGATCGGCTGGCCCGTTCCTGGTCCGGTGGCACACCGGCTGATTGGGCTGGGGCGCGATAACGGTAGCCGCGTGCTGCAAGCGGCACTGGGTCAGGAGTTTCCGGTCATCCGATTCTGGGACGCCTGGTACGACGACTATCGTCAGCGGGTCAGTGCTGGTGTTCCGGCCAAGGCCGGTGCAACGCACGCGCTGGCGGCGCTGCAGGCGCACGATGTGCGCTGTGCCGTTGCCACTTCGACCGAGACCGCGCTTGCGCGCCACAAACTCGAAAAGGCCGGTTTGCTGCCGTACTTCGACGTCGTGGTTGGGCGCGACAAGGTGGCACACGGTAAACCGGCACCGGACTTGTACCTGCACGCCGCCGATCAACTGGGCACGCTCGCCACTCACTGCTGGGCGTTTGAGGATTCGCTGCCGGGATTGACCGCGGCGGTTGCGGCCGGAGCGCGCACGCACTGGGTGCCGGACATCGCGCAGATTCATGCTGATGATCTGCCACATGGCGTTGAGATCATCGACTCGCTGCACGAGGTCTGTCGCTGGCTGGGCGTTGCTGACGTTTGAAATCCTGACCGCTACCGCGCAGGAATAAAAAAAGCCGGTCACGAGGACCGGCTTTTAGATGGTGCGTTAACGGAAACCGATTACGGCTTCTTCACGGCATCCTTGGCTGCATCTTTGGCGGCTTCAACAGCCTTGCCAGCGGCATCCTTGGCAGCGTCTGCCGTCTTGGCAGCTGCGTCCTTGGTTGCATCAACAGCCTTGCCAGCAGCGTCCTTGGCGGCATCAGCGGTTTTCGCTGCTGCGTCTTTGGTTGCATCAACGGCCTTGGCGGCAGCGTCTTTGGCGGCGTCTACCGGGGTAGGCGCAGCAGCGGCGGGAGCCGGAGCGGGAGCAGCAGCAGGAGCCGGTGCAGCAGCTTTCGGTTCTTCTTTCTTACCGCAAGCGACGAGGCCAAGCGCGAGGAGCGCGGCGACCAGGAGGGACTTTTTCATTTTGTTTCCTTACAACGTGAATCGTTAACGAATGTGTGTGCCTTAAGGAGAATCTCCCTCAGCGGAGACCACCCCAGTGAGCGAAACCGGGATAGAAACTGAGTGAGGCGGAAAGTATATCCAAATCCCCGGCACCGGAAACGGGCAGGGTCAGAGCCCCAGCGCTTCCGGGAATACCCGCTGCCCGCCTTGCTCCCAAAGCACCTGAAAAGTATCTGCGTAAGGTGCTGATTTTGCTGGGTTTTCAAAATCCACTAGACCGGCGGAATGCACCGAATTGGGGCGAAAAAGAAAATGTTGCCGGTCTGCAACAACGAAGGAATTGGCCGGAAACTCGTGGGCATCGCTGACCACGATCTCGACGCGATGACCCAGCGTTTTCAGCAGATTGGTCAGGCGCGGCGCCTGCGTGCTCACGTAGTGTCCGTCTTCGACGAGGATGCGTATATGAACGTGCCGCTCGAAGGCGGCCTTCTGCAGTGCTTCGCAGCGAGCGCGACTGCCCCAGTCCTGCAAGGTCAGCGAGTGATCAAGCACATCAAGTGTGCGCGTACTGCGCACCACCAGTTCATCGAGCGCCTTCGAGACGTCGTCCCACGTCAGCAGGGTGCGCGCGCTGCTGTTGTTCGGGATGGTTGTGCCGGGGGCGGATTCTGCGTCTGACATTGCGGTAGGCAGAAAGGTTGCAGGTAATTGGGTGAAGTCCGTCGCGAAACGTCAGCGCTTGTCGCTGGTACCGACCATGAGCCAGCCGTCGCAGTACCAGGCATACAGTGCGTCGATGGTTTCCTTTGCCACTGTGGTCGGCACGACCGTGCTGCGCGCGTCGGCAAACTGGCGCCAGAAAGTCGCGTCGCCCTGAATCACGAATGCATCGCCGTTGATGAAGAGATACTTTTCATCGTATAGACAGAGCGCGCCGGCTGCAAGTGCAACGCAGCCTTTGTTTGCGTCAGTGCAAAGCTTGCCGAAGGCGCTGCGCGACATCGGGGCGTCCGGTGGCCTGAATGTCACCTGAGGTTTCGGGTCGGACGCAAAGCAGCCGGCGAACTGCGCAATCGCATCGCGGTCGATCTGCAGCGCCGCGATGGCGTCAGCAATCTGGCGCTGATACTGCTTCGGTACGCGCGCCGGGTTGGCGGTGGCTGGCAGATCGGGGTCGGATAGCCGCCCCTCGATTTCGCTGGTTGCGCCCAGCCAGTCGAGAAAGCCGTCGGCAATTTCCTGATGCGTCGGTGCCCGGAAGCCGACGGAGTAGGTGGTGCAGAAGCCTTCTTCCTGCATCGCGACGCCATCGTGCGCCACGTGCGGCGGCAGGTATAGCAAATCGCCGGCGGTGACATCAACGGTCTGCTCCGTGCTCATCTTCTTCAGGATCTTGAGCGGTGCTTCGGGGTCGAGCGATAAGTCCGACTGGGTTGACAGTTTCCAGCGCCGCTTGCCGATGCCCTGCAGCAGAAACACGTCATAGGAATCAAAGTGCGGCCCGACGCCTCCACCGGGCGCCGCCAACGACACCATTACGTCATCCAGCCGTGCATATGGCAAGAAAGAAAACTGTCGCAGCAAGCTGTCGGCTGCGGGCACGTGAAGATTCAGTCCCTGCACCAGCAGCGTCCAGTCGCGTGCGGGCAGGCTGGCGAAGCGGGTCTTCTTGAACGGACCGTGCTCGAGGATCCAGCGCTTGCCGTCGCGAATCACCAATCGGGACTCGACGTCCTGCGAGGTGGCGAGCGCGAACATGGCCTTAGTGTCCAGCAGATCGGCGAAGCCGGGCACCGCGCCGGGCATCAGCCGCAGCGCCTTTTGCCAGTGCTGCTGCATGAAGTCGCGTGGCGACAGACCGCCAAGCAATGGCAGCGGTTGGGTGAGTTTGGGGGTAAGGCTCATTTGATTGTTGTGTGTTGGTAGACGCGCGGGGGTACCTTAGTCGTCGCGTCGTGACGGCTTTGAGGACTGGGCGCGGGCAAGCAGCGCAACTGCGGGCAGGCTGGCCAGCACGATCAGCAGTGACGGAAATGCCGCCTCACCCAGTCGCTCGTCCTTGACGAGGTTATAGGTTTGCGTAGCCAGGGTGTCGAAGTTGAACGGGCGCAGCGTCATCGTCGCCGGCAGTTCTTTCAGCGTGTCGATGAACACCAGCAGCATGCCGGCGAACGCACTGCGACGGATGGCTGGCCAATGCACGCGGAGGAAAGCCGCGCGGCCGACCACGCCGAGCACCCGGGCGCTATCATCCAGGCTTAGCGGCAACCGGGCATAGGCCGCCGACACCGCGCTTGCGGCGACACCGTAAAAGCGGATGCTTGATGCGTAGACCAGCGCCAGCACGCTGCCGGTGAGAATCAAACCGGGATTGACGCCCAACCACTGTTTGCTCCAGTCAATCAGCCGCCCGTCCAGCCAGGTCAGCGGCAGCAGCACGCCGATCGCCAGCACCGCGCCTGGCACCGCGTAACCAAACGACAGCAGGCGCTCCACGCGCAGCGCCCACACTTCGCGGGCGAGCCGCGCGCGCGCGTTGAGCATGAGTGTTAGCGTCACCACCACCAGCGCCGCCAGGCAGCCGACCCACAGCGAATTTCGCGTCCAGGTGGCCACGGCAGTCGCCGATACGCTGGACCAGTCGCGCGCCAGCAGGCGCAGCAGCAACACGGCTGGCAACACAAAGCCAAACAGCAGCGGCAGAACGCATAGTGCCGTGCGCAGCCAGCCGCCAATGCCCCGCACGCGCGGTCGCATGCGCTCGCCGCGAGCACGCACATTGGCGTAGCGTGAGCGATCGCGGCCACGACGCTCCAGCCACACCAGCACCATTACTGCGGCCAGCAGCAGCGCCGCCAGTTGGGCCGCAGCGACAAGGTCGCCCATGTTCTGCCACGCGCGATAGATGCCGGTGGTGAGCGTCTCCACGCCGTAGTAGCTCACGGTGCCGAAGTCAGCAAGCGTCTCCATCGTTACCAGCAAGGCACCCCCGGCGATGGCGGGGCGGGCGACCGGCAAGGCGGCGCGCCACCATGCCTGACGGCGATTGAGCCCGAGTGTGCGGGCGGCTTCGAAGAGTTCCGCGCCGCGTTCGGCAAACGCCGTGCGCGCCAGCAGATAAACGTAGGGGTACAGCGTCAGACTGAAGGCGGCGATGGCGCCGGGCATCGATACAAACTCGGGGAACCAGTAGTGGCCCTTGCTCCAGCCAAAAGTCGCGCGCAGCCAGCTTTGCACCGGCCCGCTGAACTGAAAGTAATCGGTCAGCGCATAGGCGGCCACATAGGCCGGCATCGCCATCGGCAGCAGCAGCGCCCAGGCGAGAAAGCCACGCAGCGGAAAGTCATGCCGCTCCACTTGCCACGCACACGCCACCCCCATCACGCTGGCGCACAGTGCCACGCTGACGCCAAGCACAACCGCATTGATGACATAGCCGGGGAGCACGGTGGAGGCGTAGTGCAGCCATACGCCGGTGGCGTCGGCGGCGAACATTTCGCGCAACAAGGTGGCGAACGGCAGCGCGACGGCGACCAGCAGCAGGGAATACGCGACGGCGCCGGGCGCTCGATGCAAGAGGTGCTCTCTATAATTTGAGTCCGTGAAGATTCTAGTTTCTAACGACGACGGGTATCAGGCGCCCGGCATTCTGGCGCTGGTCAAAGCGCTGTCGACGATCGCCGAGGTTACCGTCGTGGCGCCCGCCGACGATCGCAGTGCGGCGTCAAGCTCGCTGACCGTCGGCAAGCCGGTGCGCATCCATGAGGCGGGCGAACGGTGTTACTACGTCGAGGGTACGCCCGCCGACTGTGTGCACATCGCCGTCAATGGGCTGCTCGACTTCCGGCCCGATCTGGTCGTGACCGGCGTCAACAACGGCTCCAACCTTGGTGACGACACCATTTACTCCGGCACGGTAGCGGCGGCGATGGAAGGCTATCTGCTCGGTATCCCCGGCATTGCGATGTCGCTCACCCACAAGCCAGGCAAGCATTTCGACACCGCGGCACATGTCGCGGCGGGACTGGTGCGTCGGCTCATGACCAAGCCGCTGCCAATGCCGTGGCTGCTCAACGTCAACGTGCCGGACGTGCCCGAAGACGATCTCGCCGGCATGCGCGTCGTGCGCCTCGGGCGTCGCCATCAGGCGGAGCCGGTAGAGCGCACCCATCATCACCATGAGCCCGGCGTGCAGGTCTGGCGTATCGGTCCGGCGGGCAAGGCGGCAGACGCCGGACCCGACACCGACTTTGGCACGATCGCCGAGAACTGTGTGTCGGTGACACCGCTATTGATTGACCTCACCCGTTACGACAATCTGCGCCACGTGGCGAACTGGCTGGCATGAGCGCATCGCTCTCGCGCTCGGCAGCTGGCCTCGGCATGGCGTCCGAGCGCACACGGTTGCGTATGGTGACACGCCTGCGCGAGCAGGGCATTCGCGACGAGGTCGTGCTGGCGGCGATGGCCCAGGTGCCGCGCCACCTGTTCGTCGAAGAAGCCTTCGCCAGCCGTGCCTATGAGGACACCGCACTGCCGATTGGCTTTGGGCAGACCATCTCGCAGCCGTACGTCGTTGCCCGCTCCTGCGAGCTGGCGCGTTCCGGTCGCGCGCTCGACATGGTGCTCGAGATTGGTGGCGGCTGCGGCTATCAGGCCGCTGTACTCGGGCGCCTGGCACGCGAGGTGTACACCATCGAGCGTATCGGTGCGTTGGCTGCCAAGGCACGGCAAACACTGTCGGCAGCCGGCGTGAACAACGTGAAGGTGCGCAACGCCGATGGTCGCGAAGCGAGCTCGAACGTCGTACAGTTCGATGCCATCGTGGTGGCGGCCGGCGGGGCGTCGATTCCGCCGAATCTGCCGGGGCTGTTGGCCGATGGCGGGCGTCTGGTGATTCCGCTCGGTTCGCCCGATCATCAGAAGCTGACGTTGGTCACTCGCAACGGCGAAAGTTTTCAGCAACAGGCCTTCGACGACGTGGTATTCGTGCCGCTCAAATCTGGACAGGAATAGACAGGATCGTGATGCAACGTACTCCCGCCCTGACGCTGCTCGCCAGCGCAATCGCCGTGCTGCTTGCGGCCTGTACCACCAGCACACCGGCGCCGGTGGTTGACCGCACGGCGCGTCCGGTCGCCGGTGCGCCAACACCGCCGCGGCCGGCCGCGGTCTCCGCACCGGCGCCCGTGCAACCGGGCATGACCGTCGGGTCGCAGTTCTATGTGGTGCAGAAGGGTGACACGCTGTATGGCGTCGCCCGCGCCAATAATCTCGATCCCAATACGCTCGCGACATGGAACAGTTTGCCGCCAGGCAGCGGTCTGCGCGACGGCCAGGTGCTGCGGCTGACGCCCCCGCTCGGCTCGGCACCGGCGGTCACCGCGCCGGGCACCACGGTGACGGCGGCGCCGACGGCGGGCGCGATTCAGGGCCAGCCGCTGCCTGCTGCCGCCAGCACGGCTCCGGCCCCGGCGGCGGGTGCCGCACCGCCACTGACGGTGACGCCAGTGGAAGCTCCGCTGAAGCGTGATCCCAAAGCGCAGCGCGCGCCGTACAGCGATGCGGCGTTGGCCGCCATGCAGCGCGGCGAGGGGACGACGCCATCCGCCGTCGTCCCGAACGGCACGCCGTCCCCCGCCACGCCGGCCAGTGCGCCTGCGCCGGTCGCCACCGGCGGTCCGACCCCGGCGCCGGGCGTTCCCACCGCAGCGGCGCCCGCCAATGCGCCTGCGGTCGCAGCGCCGACGGTCGATCTTGACGTGAAGACGGGCGGCGGCGCCGAGCGCGACGGCATTACCTGGAGTTGGCCCGTCACTGGCCGCGTCACCAGCAAGTTCAACGACAAGGCGCCGATGAAAGGCATCGATATTGTGGCGAGTGCCAGCGCTCCGGTGCTGGCAGCAGCCACTGGCAAGGTTATCTACGTGGGCAAGGAGCCGCGCGGCTACGGCCAGATGATCGTGGTCAGCCACGCCAAGGAGACGGTCAGCGTCTATTTCCACGCTGACAAGGTGCAGGTGAAAGAGCAGCAGCGCGTGCTGCTCGGTCAGAAGCTCGCTGAAGTGGCCAGTGGCGGCGACAACAAGATGCACTTCGAGGTGCGTCGTCAGGGGCGGCCGATCGACCCGGTGACCCTGATGCCCAAGTAAGTCTCCAGTCCATCGGACCAACAGCTTTTGACGGAAACGCCCGGTAACCAAGGGCTCACGTCGGTATATCGCTCAAAGCCGACTTACTAGGTTTTTGGCGTCCAAGCCCAAAAGAAATGGGCCTTGCAGCCAGAAGCTGTAAGGCCCATCGAGGAGGAGGGCGCCCCCGTCTTTGCGGTGGCTTGTCCCTTTTTGCTACAGCTGTCGCTGCAGACGACCTAGTAGTAGCGGGTCGCCTGCGGCCACGGCGCCAGTGCGGCGAGGCCATCGTCACGCACGCTCATGCTGGTACGCATTGCCGGTGCGGCCTCGTCACGCAGCGCGTCGGCGCGGCCCTGGGCGACGAGGATGTCGTTCATCACTCGCGGGTCGCGTAGCGCCGTGTTCCACAGCGTGCGGTCGGCTCGCTCGGCGCGTGCCGCGGCGGCGCGAGTTGCCAGCCAGCCTTGACTTGCCTTGGTGCCGCGCAGGATGACGCCAGCGAGCAGGCCGAAGGTGAGCAGCGCAACCGCGCTCAGGATCGCCCATTCGAGGGCAAAACCGGTGCTCACGGCATCCAGCGCACGCTCGGTGGCAGTAACCACGGCCATGATGGTGACGCCGAGCACGTAAGTCGGCAGCCGTTTGGCCGAGAAGATTTCAGAGAGGACGCTCCTTGTGGCGCTGGCGCTCTCAATGATGCGCTCGACTCCGCCGTGGGTAGTGGGGTGGGATGGGATAACCATGTGAATGTCCTTTCGAAGAATCGCTTGTGGCGACATCAGCAATCTAGGGTATCCCCTGATATATTGCAAATTGATGTTTATGATGTTTGTCATTCGATTGGTGAATGGAATGGGCGAGGATGGCCGCCAGTGACGTCAATTTCCGCACGCTCGATCTCAATCTTTTGCGCGTGTTTGACGAGGTGATGGCCGCCCGCAATCTCACGCGGGCTGCGGCCTCGCTGGCGATGACCCAGCCGGCAGTGAGCAATGCGCTGCGCCGTCTGCGCGACGCGCTGGGCGACGAGCTGGTGGTGCGTGCGGGCTACGGCGTCACGCCGACGCCGCGAGCAATCGCTCTATGGCCTGTGGTGCGCGAGGCACTCGCCAGCCTGCAGGCAAGTGTGGCGCCGGCGGTATTTGACCCGGCGACCTCGCGGCAGAACTTCGTATTGGCGATGGCCGATGCCACCGCCGCCATCCTGGTGCCACCACTGGTGCGTCACATTGAAGCGACCGCGCCTGGCGTCAGCCTGCGCGTGCTGCCGCTCACCACGCGCGATCCGCGGGCGCTGCTGGAGGCGGGCGAGGTGGACATGGCGGTAGGCTATTTCCCGGCCGTGGTCGCGGCGATTGGCTTGCAGACCATGCAGAGCGGCACGCCCGACAATTTTTCGCATGCCCTGCTCTACAGCGGTGAGTACGTTTGTGTGATGCGGCGCGGGCATCCACTGGTGCGCGATCTCAACGCCTCGCCGTTGACGCTGGATGCCTATTGCGAAGCGCATCATCTGCTGGTCAGTTTTTCAGGGCGCCCGTTTGGCTTTATCGACGAGGCGCTGGCAGCGATTAATCGGACGCGGCGGGTGGTGATCACCGTCAACCAGTTCTTCACGGCCGGTCGTGTCGTGGCTGGCTCCGATCTGCTGACAGTGCTGCCACGGCACTTCTTGCCGTCAACCGGCATGCAGGACGAACTGCTGGTGGTGGAGCTGCCGTTCGAGGTGCCGCCGGTGCGGGTGGACATGGTCTGGCACCGGCGTGCACAGGCGCTGGCCGCGCAACGCTGGCTGCGTGAGGCGATTAGCGAAGTCGCCCGCTCGTGGTCGCCGATCACCGCTGCAGCTGTCGGTCAGTAGTACGCGGTGACGCCGAGGAAGAAGCTGCGCCCCGGCATCGGCGCGACGTCTTTCAGGAACGAGGTATGTACGCGGATGTCGCGGTTGCCCAGATTTCTGCCGAGCAGATAGAGATCGGCGTGCCGATTGGCCGCGAAGCGCATGCGATAGCGGAGGGACGCATCAAGGCGCGTGTAGCCCGATGTTTCGCTTTCGAAGGCAGCAACGCGATCCTGTGTGAACACATGAGTCGCGCCAAGGTCGGCATACCACGCGCCGTCGGCGCCACCCCGCCACGTCAATTTGGCGCCGATTCGCGACGGGCTGACGCGCGGCAGATTGCTGTTGCCGCCACTGGAATCGGCGGCGCCGGTGATGACGCCGCGCACGGTATCCGCCATTGCGCTGAAGCCTAATCCCTGCACTGGCGCATAGCTGACCGACAACTCCGCCCCGGTGTAACGCGCGTTGACATTGCGGAACTCACGCTTCAGCAGTTCAGCGTCTGCTGCCAGTTCGCCTTCGGCGTTGACGCGGTCGGCGACGCCGTCACCGTTGTGATCGACGCTGGCGCCGTAGATGAAATCTTTCACGTCATTGCGGAAGGCTGACGCGCGCAGGCTCCAGCCATCGCGTTGCAATTTGTAGGACAGGTCGAAATTCTGCGAATGCTCTTTGGCAAGCGCCGGGTTGCCGATGTCGTAGGTCAGCGTGGCGATGTGGGCACCCTTCGAGTACAGCTCCTCGATGCCCGGCGCACGCTCGGCATGGGTGAAAGAAGCGGTCAGCGCGCTCGCTTCGTTGAGCTGAAACTGGTACGCAATTGCCGAGCTCATCAGGGAAAAACGGCGGGAAGGCAATGTCTGTTCTGCATCGGGTGTATGAGCGACACGTTCAATGCGGCCGCCGAGTTCAAGGCGACCATTGAAGGCGCCTACATTGACTGCTCGCTCGGTGACGGCGAACAGCGCCTCGCTGCGCGTCGCGGTGGGCGGGACGATGGTCTCCTCACCAACGGCAGAAAATCGGGCGCGTTCAACGTCAAGACCAACGACGGTTCGAAAGCCCGCGAGCGGTTGCGTCTGTACGTCAAAGCGCACGCTGTTGCCGTTGTTGCGGAACACGGTGCCAACATCACCGCTGGCCTCGATCTCGGCATGGCGATAGTGGTTGCTGGCTGCGGCAAAGCGAAGCCGTTCCAGACCAGCGATGCCGCTGAACTCGCCATTGACTTCGATGCGATTGCGGGCGAGATCAATGCGCGGCCGGTCACTCGACGGAATGCCGTATTCGCTCTCAAACCGGTTGCCGCCAATGCCGACGTAGCCGTTGTCAAAAATCCACGAGGTGCCGATGCTGCCGTTGCGTGCCGCTGTGTCGGAATTGGCGAGACGGCCTGCGCGCGCCGTGGCGTAGTCATCGCTGCGGCGATCAGAGAATTCACCGGTGAATGCCAGCGGTCCGGCGCTGCTACGCAACTGCGCGCCGACGTCGCGGGCGCGCTCGGCGGTGGAGCCGCGCAAGTCCGCAAGCAGGCGGGTGCCATCGCTATGCACCTGCGGGATGCGGTCGGTCACGACATTCACCAGACCACCGATGGCGCCAGAGCCGTAGAGCAAGGTTGCCGGGCCACGCAGGATCTCAATTTGCCGCGCGCCAAGCACTTCTGACGACACCGCGTGGTCGGGGCTGATGCTGGCGACATCGAGCGAGCCAACGCCGTTCTCTGCGGTCTTGATGCGGGGGCCATCGAGGCCGCGAATAATCGGCCGCGAGGCACCTGGGCCAAACGCGGTGGACTGCACGCCGGGCTGGGTGGCGAGGGTGTCGCCGAGGCTTGCGGCACGATCCCGCGTCAGCGCTTCACGTCCAACGATGGCGCTAGGCTGAGTCGCTTGCAAGTCGTCCTGGCCAGCGAAGGGTGAGGCGCTCAGAATGACCCGCTGCACCTTGTCGGCGGGCGGCGCGGCTGTTGAGGGTGCTGGGCTTTCGGGGACACTTTGCGCCACGCAGATGCCGCCGCTGAGAGTCGCCAGGATTGCTGCGCCCGACAGCATGCGACGGCGACGATGGAATGATCCGCCGGATTGGCAGGTGACAAGTGGGATTCGCTCAGGCTTCATTCATTGTTGCCCGCAGAGTGCACACGAAGCTTGGCATTCACTGCGAGTATTTATTGCAACTATATTGCATTATATGGGCTGTCCGATGTTAAATGCATCTAGGTTGCATAAATAAAGCGGTATCGCCGCGAGGATGACGGCGCGAGGCCAGTCAAATTGTCGGATCGTCATAGCAGCATCTTTTCCGGGAAATGACCTTTGCATAGGGCCTGTAAGCATGAATTGTCAAAAATCGACTTTTGTCGATTCGACCATTGAGCCCATATGCAATGGGGCTTTCAAGCCAAAGCCATACCTAGGTACAGACCTGTCACCGGACATTTCGGCCGCCCCGGATGAGCTTCGACGCCTGCACGGTTTTCGCTTCACGGCGATTGAAACGCATCGCGGTTGCGAGGTCGCAACAGCAGGCGGGCGATGGCTTGCCGGAGCGACACAGAAATTCCCCGGCCAACGAGGTTTCAGTACACAATTGCTGGCAATCAGGCCACCGCCGAGCCGCAGTCGAAATTCGCTCCCGCCATCGAGGCGCGAGTGACAACCGGCTGGCAAGCGACCGCGCGAGTGGCCCCCCGCCATGCAACAAGGAGGATTCATGAATCGCAACGCTCAATTCGTCAGCACGTCGCGCGCGCTCGCCGCTTTCGCGGTTTTGCCGCTTTCGCTCGCGGTGTCGCAGGCGCTTGCACAGACTGCCAACGTTACGCTCTACGGCATCGTGGATGTCGGCGTGCAGCATGTCACCGGCGTCAAGGGCGGCGATCACACCAGCCTCGCCAGCGGCATCATGGAAGGCTCACGCTGGGGCCTGCGTGGCACGGAGGACATCGGTAACGGCTACAAGGCGATGTTTGTGCTTGAGAGCCGGTTTGAGGCGGATACCGGTGGTCTCAGCAATCGTCCGATGTCCGGCACGCAACTGCCCGACCGGCTGACCGCTGGTCTGCCGCCCGCAGTGCAGGCCGCGCTCAATTCCGCCGTCGGCAGCCAGCTCGGTGTCAACCTGCCCGGCCGCCTGTTTGACCGACAGGCGTTCGTTGGCATGGTTACGCCATTCGGCGCCATCCTCGCCGGGCGCCAGTACACGCCGGCATTCGAAATCAGCAATCGCTATGACGCATTCGCCAACGCGTCGGCGGCGTCGCCTGGCCAATTGATCTCGATTCCGGCTGGCGTTGATATCCGCGAGAGCAATTCGGTGATGTACCGCATCGAGTTGAACAATTTTTATGGTTCGGCCTACTACGCCTTTGGCGAGCTGAGTTCCGGTACCAAGAACGGTCGTCTGGTCGGCATCAACGGCGGCTATCAGACGAGCAAGTGGGGCGCTGGTATTGGCTACAACGAGCGCACCAACAGCGCCGGGCAAAAGTCACTGAACACGCTGGTCGCCGGCGCCAACTACGACTTCGGCCTCGCCAACCTGTTTGCGATGTACGGCGTGATCAAGGAACCCAACGGTTCATCGGCGCCTGAGCTGCGCGCCGGCTTGATTGCTGGTGGCGTACCTTCGGTGCTGGTGGACACTGGCATCCTGCCGCGCTTCATGCAGGATGTGCGGCTTTACCACGTCGGTGCCCGCATTCCGCTCGGCGTTGGTACGCTGACGGCCGGTTACTCGCAGGTTGACGACCGCCGCGCCACCAATGCTGACGTGACCTCGTACGGCGTCGCCTACACCTACCCGCTGTCCAAGCGCACCGACCTTAACGCCGTTGTCACACAGGTGAACAACAATGCCAACGCGCAGGTGCTGCCTGGCGGCAATGGTTACCTCGGCGGCGTGACGGCGTACGGCGGCAAGGACGCAACCTCGTTCCAGTTCTCGCTGCGTCACAAGTTCTGATTTCGGTCTGGTTGATTTCTCCCTGTTAGGCACACACCTTGAAAGCCGCAGTCGCGAAAGCGACGCGGCTTTTTCTTTGTGAAGACGGCGGCCAATTTGACGCTGCTGCGGATGATCGCAAAGGTGTAGAGTCGTCGCGGCTCGGCGGTATTTGCGGTATCGGCGGCATCGTTGCTCGACCCCCGTAAAATCGGGTCAATGGATAACATCATCTACGTGCTCGCAGTCAATGCGATCCCGCTACTGCTTGCGATCACGCTGCACGAGGCTGCGCATGGCTACGCCGCACGCATGTTCGGTGACCGAACCGCCGAAATGCTCGGGCGCATTTCGCTGAACCCGATTCGGCACATCGACCCGATGGGCACGTTGCTGGTGCCGGCATTGACGCTGGCGATTGGCGGCTTTTTCTTTGGTTGGGCCAAGCCGGTGCCGGTGAACTTCAATAATCTGCGCAATCCGAAGACCGACATGATCTGGGTATCCGCTGCTGGCCCGCTCGCCAACTTCGTCATGGCGATTGGCTGGGCGATTGTGCTTAAGGTGTCGGATGCATCAGCCATTAACGCCATCGCCAAGGCAGGTGTCGCCTGGAACGTCGGGCTGATGGTGCTCAATTTGTTGCCAATCCTGCCGCTCGATGGTGGGCGCATCGTGGCTGGGCTGCTGCCCGGGCCACTGTCATACAAGTACTCACGCCTTGAACCGTACGGCTTGTTCATTGTGCTCGGGCTCGCCGTCGTTGGCGTGCTGGGCACGATCATGTATCCGCTTTATCGAATCGTCTACCAAACGCTCGGCGCGTTGGTCGGACTCTAGTCAATCCCATGTCCAAAGACCGCGTTCTCTCTGGCATGCGCCCGACCGGGTTCATGCACCTCGGCCACTATCACGGCGCCCTCAAGAATTGGGTATCGTTGCAGTCGCAGCATGAGTGTTTCTATTTCGTGGCCGACTGGCACGCCCTGACCAGTCACTACGACGACCCGCGTGTCATCGAGCAGTCCACCTTTGACATGGTGACCGACTGGCTGGCGGCCGGGCTCGACCCGAACCAGTGCACCATCTTCCTGCAGAGTCAGGTGCCGCAGCATGCTGAGCTCACGGTGCTGCTGGGCATGATCACGCCGCTCGGCTGGCTCGAGCGGGTGCCGACCTACAAGGAACAGCAGGAAAACCTGAAAGAGAAGGATCTCACTACCTACGGCTTCCTTGGTTATCCGCTGATGCAAGCGGCCGACATCGTGGTCTATCGCGCACAACATGTACCGGTCGGTGAGGATCAGGTGTCGCACCTTGAGATCACCCGCGAGATCGCGCGGAGGTTTAACCACATCTACGGCCGCGAGCCGGGGTTTGAAGAAAAAGCAGCGGCTGCAGTGAAGAAGCTTGGCGGCAAACTGGGCAAGCAGTATGAGGCGATGAAGACCGCCTACAACCAGGATGGCAACGCCGAAGCGCTGGCGCAGGCCAAGGCACTGGTCGCCGCCGCCGGGTCGCTATCGAACGCCGAGAAAGACATGTTGCAGGCATTCCTGACCGGCGCCCGCAAGACCATCTTGCCCGAGCCGCAGGCGCTGCTGACACCGACATCGAAGATCATCGGCCTTGACGGTCGCAAGATGAGCAAGAGCTACGGCAACGGTATTGATCTGCGCGAACCGCCGGCTGCGGTGGAGCAAAAGATCAAGCGCATGCCGACCGACCCAAAGCGGGCGCGTCGTACCGATCCCGGCAACCCGGATGATTGCCCGGTGTGGACGCTGCATCAGGTCTACTCCAATGATGAGACCAAGGCTTGGGTGCGGCAGGGCTGCACGACAGCAGGCATCGGCTGCCTTGAATGCAAGCAGCCGGTCATTGACGCTGTGAATGCCGAGCTGGCGCCGATGCAGGAACGCATTCGTGAGATCGAGGCCAAGCCAGGTTACGTCAAAGACGTGCTTGCGGCGGGTTGCGTTCGTGCGCGCCAGGCAGCGGAAGCGACTATGCTTGAAGTGCGGCAGGCGATGGGACTGGCTAAGGTCTAGGTCGAAGGCCTGATGTCGGTGCGCGTGGGCCTGGTCTCATGAACGCGGCTGATGGCAAAGTTGCCGATCGCGGCGAAGCGCAACGAGTACTGTCACCGCCTGTTTTTCAGGCAGACAAACCGAGCTCCCGCACGGGTGTCCGTCAACCTCATGCGTAACGTCACACCGTTCCGAAGTCTGCATCAATAGGAGGTCCCGATGAAGTCATTTGTTGACTACCTGAGCCAGTATGCCGCTTACCATCGCGACAAACGCAACATCGCGACGCACTTCGTTGGCATCCCGATGATCGTTGCGGCAGTGGCGATTCTGCTTTCGCGGCCGGTGTTGATGCATCTCGACGGTGTGGCAATCTCGCCCGCGCTGTTTGCGGTTGCACTGACGGCGCTGTTCTACCTGCGGCTTGATTTGCGTTTTGGCGTAGCGATGACGGTTTTCCTGCTTGCCTGCCTCTGGCTTGGGCAACTCATTGCAGGGGCAAGCACGCCAGCATGGCTCGGCTGGGGCATCGGCATGTTCGTGGTCGGCTGGGTCTTCCAGTTTGTTGGTCACTACTACGAAGGGCGCAAGCCTGCGTTTGTCGATGATTTGAGCGGTTTGATTATTGGCCCGCTGTTTGTTGCCGCCGAGTTCGCGTTTGCGATGGGGCTGCGCAAGGAAGTGCAGGATGCCGTCGAAGCCAAAGTCGGCCCCACGCTGATCC
>Ga0208693_1001221_pt1 | contig 18869 bp, 20 predicted proteins | sample AD_UKC071_MetaG_FD_184438 | JGI IMG/M metagenome (GOLD analysis project Ga0208693, IMG submission 184438) | Active sludge microbial communities of municipal wastewater-treating anaerobic digesters from USA - AD_UKC071_MetaG (SPAdes) (version 2) | ecosystem: Engineered > Bioreactor > Anaerobic >... | reverse complement strand
GCGGGCCAGGGGAACTCGGGTCACGGGCCTCGGGTGATCGAGCGCGTCCGACAAACGAAAGCGCCGCCGGGAATCCCAGCGGCGCCTTCCTAGCGAATCGCTAGGGCCTCGTCACTCGACGACGTCAGCGTCAACCCAGTCGAAGGTCTTGGTGACGGCCTTCTTCCAGTTGCGGTAGAGCCGCCCACGCTCGGATTCGTCGGACTTCGGCTCCCAGCGCTTGTCCTCGGCCCAGTTGGCGATGACATCGGCTTCGCCCTCCCAGTAGCCGGTGGCGATACCGGCTGCATAGGCAGCACCCAGAGCCGTGGTCTCGGCAACCACCGGACGCACCACCGGCACGCCCACCTGATCGGCCTGGAACTGCATCAGGGTCTCGTTGGCGGTCATGCCGCCGTCGACCTTGAGCTCGGCCAGCTTCACACCCGAGTCGGCTTCCATGGCGTCCAGCACCTCGCGGGTCTGGTAGGCGGTGGCCTCCAGGACGGCGCGGGCGATGTGGCCACGGTTCACGTAACGAGTGAGGCCGACGATCGCGCCGCGAGCGTCCGCACGCCAATACGGCGCAAACAGACCGGAGAACGCGGGCACGAAGTAGCAGCCACCGTTGTCCTCCACGGACGCGGCGAGCTCTTCGATCTCGGGCGCGGAGGAGAACATCTTCAGGTTGTCGCGCAGCCACTGCACCAGCGAACCGGTGACCGCGATCGAACCCTCGAGGGCGTAGATCGGCTTGGCGTCGCCGATCTTGTAGCACACGGTGGTGAGCAGGCCGTTCTTGGACGGAACGATCTCCTCGCCGGTGTTCATGATCATGAAGCAGCCGGTGCCGTAGGTGTTCTTGGCATCGCCCGGGTTGAACGCAGCCTGGCCGAAGGTGGCAGCCTGCTGATCGCCCAGGTCGCCCGCGATCGGGACGCCGCCGAGCAGGCCCTCTTCGCGGCCGTAGCCGTAGATCTCTGCAGACGACTTGATCGCGGGGAGCATGGACATCGGGATGCCCATGTCAGCGGCGATCTCGGCGTCCCAGCTGAGGGTGTTCAGGTCCATCAGCATGGTGCGGGAGGCGTTGGTGACATCGGTCACGTGCACGCCACCGTTGACGCCACCGGTCAGGTTCCAGATGACCCAGGTGTCCATGTTGCCCATGACCAGCTTGCCGGCCTCGGCGTCCGCCCGGGCACCCTCGACGTTGTCGAGCACCCACTTGACCTTCGGGCCGGAGAAGTAGGTCGCCAGCGGCAGGCCCACACGGCTCTTGTACTTGTCTTGGTCGCCGCCGCCGAGCTCCTCGACGATCTTGCCGGTGCGGGTGTCCTGCCAGACGATGGCGTTGTAGACCGGCTGGCCGGTCTCCTTGTTCCAGACCAGGGTGGTCTCGCGCTGGTTGGTGACACCGACGGCCTGGATGTTGTCCTTGTTCAGGCTGGCCTTGGCCAGAGCCTCGCCGACAACCTCACGCACCGAGTCCCAGATCTCCAGAGCGTTGTGCTCGACCCAGCCCGCACGCGGGAAGATCTGCTCGTGTTCCTTCTGGCCTACGGAGACGATCTTGCCCTCGTGGTTGAAGATGATGGCCCGGGAGCTGGTCGTCCCCTGGTCAATCGCGAGGATGTACTTGTCCGCCATGGATAATTCCTTCCACGTCATTGTCGAATGCGATGGTGATTGGTTGTGCGAGCGGGTCGGCGGCTACCGGCCCGCTCGTTCTTGCGTTCGGGTGAAGCGGGACGCTGGGTGGGCCTGTCACTGGCCCACCCAGCGCTCGTGTCACTGCGGCAGCAGGACGCCGCTCAGCAGGCCGGCGAGCACGCCGCCGATGATCGGGCCGACAACCGGAATCCAGGAGTAACCCCAGTCGGAGTCGCCCTTGCCCTTGATCGGGAGAACAGCGTGCGCAATGCGCGGGCCGAGGTCACGAGCAGGGTTGATGGCGTAGCCGGTCGGGCCACCGAGGGAGGCGCCGATGCCGACGACCAGCAGAGCAACGCCCAGCGCGCTCAGCCAGCCGAGGTCAACCGACTTGATCAGGCCTGCAGCCAGGATCACGAAGACCAGCACGAAGGTGCCGATGGCCTCGGTGACGAGGTTCCAGGTGGTGTTGCGAATGGCAGGTCCGGTCGAGAAGACACCCAGCTTGGTGGCCGGATCGGGCTCGGCGTCGAAGTGCTCCTTGTAGGCGAGCCAGGCCAGCACGGCACCGATGAAGGCACCGATGAGCTGAGCGATGATGTAGATGAAGACCGTGCCCCAATCGACGGGCTTGCCCTGAGCGAGGCTCTGCGAGGCGAGACCGAGCGTGACGGCCGGGTTCAGGTGAGCGCCGGACTTCTGCGAAACCAGGACGCCTGCGAAGACCGCAAGGCCCCAGCCGAAGTTCACGAACAAGAACCCGGTGCCGTTGCCCTTGGACTTGGTCAACGCGGTATTGGCGACCACGCCAGCACCGAGGAGGAGCAGCATCGCGGTGCCGACTACCTCAGAGAGGAAAAGTGCTCCCACTTCTTACTCACTTTCAGACACCTACGTTGGTGTCAGTTTGGGCGTCCGAGGACGCGTCTTTGATTGTCATTTCCCCAGCTGGGGAAGGTCGGGAGTCTAGGAGCCAATAACCAACCGGTCGGGGAGGTCGCGTCCAGCCACGCCGGTTGCGACCGCACGGGAGTGACCCGTCCGCTTCTGGCTGCGGGCCTCATCCGCACGCATCACAGCTTCCGGCTGAGGTCTTGTCAGGCGACAGTTCCGCGATTGCGTCCGTCGTGCTGCCTGGCCTGTCGACACACGAACCGCTACCAGGGCGCAGGGCTGGTAGCGGGCAATGGGACCGGGGCCGACTTGATCGGCCTCCGCGTCCGTAACGCTGGATGACGGGGCACCGACGGCACATGGGGCCGGGTGCATCAGGTACATCAACGACTCCTTTGTGCGTTCGGCGAAACCCGTCGTGGCGCCGGAGTGGGGCGGATTCGCCCCATCCCGTGCGGCCCATCTTGCTAACGCCGGAACGAATGCGCTAGACCTGTGCACGAACGTGCACCGGAAGGTTGTCGGCTTGAACGAGCGCTACGAGGACATGTACCAAGCGGCCTCCCGCTACTACATTCAGGGCGAAACGATGGAGAGCATCGCCCACCAGTTGAAGCTCTCCCGCTCGTCGATTTCCCGGCTGCTGAAGGACGCGCGTGAGACCGGTCTGGTGCGGATCAGCCTCGCCGACCACAGCGGCTCGCAGTCGCCGGCGGCAGCCACCCTGAGCCGACTGTTCGGCGTCCGCGTGCACATGGTCTCGGTGCGGGAGAGCGCCAATGAGAACCTTCGCTTCGACCAGGTCGCCCGGCTTGCCGGACGTCTGCTCACCGAGGCGGTCGGCGACCACATGTACATCGGGGCGGCCTGGGGGGTCACGCTCTCGCACGTGGTGAAGCATTTGGGACGGCGTCCGCTGGTCGGGTCGACCGTGGTGCAGATCAATGGCGGCGCGAACCAGCGCAGTTCGGGCATTCCCTACATCGGTGAGATCCTGCAGTCGATCGGGGACGCGTTCGACGCCCGGGTGGTGCTGTTCCCCGTCCCAGCCTTCTTCGACTACGCCGCGACCAAACAGGCGATGTGGCGCGAGCGGTCGGTGCAGAACGTGCTCAGGCTGCACGAGATGCTGGACGTCGCGATCTTCGGTGTCGGCTGCCTGGAGGGACGCGTCCCCTCGCACGTCTACACCGCCGGCTACATGGACGCCGCCGACATGCGGCAACTGGCAGCGGACGGAGTCGTCGGCGACGTCTGCACGGTGCTGCTGCGTGAAGACGGCACCTACACCGACATCCCCTACAACGAGCGCGCCACCGGCCTCACCCCGGCCGAACTGCAGCGCGTTCCTCGCCGCATCTGCGTGGTCGCCGACCCGTCCCGCGCGCCGGCAGTGGTCGGCGCCCTGCGTGCCGGCGTGGCCACCGACCTGGTGCTGGACGAGGGCACCGCGCGCGCGATCCTGGACCGCGTCCGCGCCTGAACGAAAAGGGGACGGTTCCTTTCCCGTTCAACTTTCCCTCAGCTCATGCGAGGTGTCGGTCCGAACTGTGGAAGACCTGAACGAAGAGGGAACCGTCCCCCTTTCAGCCAGCCCCTTTCAATCAGCCCTTCGGTTCAGCCGTCCTTGAACGCCCTGCGGGACGCGGGGCGATTTCCCACCGTCAGGGACGCAGGTTGCACGTCTGCGCGACCTCGCCCGTTGTTGCTGAAACCCGCACCCTGGGCTGACTAGCCTGCGAAGGGAACGCGCGCTGCGCGCTGCCCGGACGGCGAGGTCGGCGTCCGCGTCCCAGCTATAGGGAGGTCAACGTGAGGAAGCTGGCTGTTGACGTCGTGGTCATTGGCGGCGGCTCGACCGGAGCGGGCGTGGTTCGCGACGTGGCGATGCGCGGCTACAGCACGGTGCTGCTCGACCGGGCCGACCTGGGTCAGGGCACCACTGCCCGATTCCACGGGCTGCTGCACTCCGGCGGACGTTACGTGGTCAGCGACCCGCTGTCAGCCACGGAATGTGCGCAGGAGAACGTCATCCTCTCCCGCATCCAGGCGTCCGCGATTGAGACCACCGGCGGCTACTTCGTCACCTGTCCCGGCGACGACCCGGAGTTCGCCGACAAGTTCCTGGCCGGCGCGTCGGCGACCGGCGTCCCGGCGCAGGAGATCCCGGTCGCCCAGGCACTGAAGGCCGAGCCGCGGCTCAACCCGGGCATCCTGCGCGCGATCGAGGTGCAGGACGGCTCGGTGGACGGCTGGCAGCTCGTCTGGGGTGCGGCCCGCTCCGCGGAGGCCTACGGGGCGCAGATCCTGACCTATCACAAGGTCACCCGGATCACCCGGGACGGAAACCGCGTAGCGGCCGTGCACGCCATCGACCTCAAGAATGGCGAAGAGGTGCAGATCGAGTGCAACTTCGTGCTCAACTGCGCCGGTCCGTGGGCCGGCCAGATCGCCGCGATGGCCGATTGCGAGCCGGTGGACGTGATCCCCGGGCGAGGCATCATGATCGCGATGAACCATCGCCTGGTGAACCGGGTGGTCAACCGCTGCATCTACCCGGCGGATGGCGACATCCTGGTGCCGGTGCACACCGTCAGCATCATCGGCACCACGGATGTGAAGGTCGACGACCCCGACAATCTGGCCATCGAACTAGACGAGGTGCAGCAGATGCTGGACGCCGGCGAGATCCTGATTCCTGGTTTCCGCCAGTCCCGGGCACTGCATGCGTGGGCGGGCGCACGTCCGCTGATCAAGGACAAGCGCGTCGCCGCTGCCGACACCCGGCACATGAGCCGCGGCATGGCGGTCATCGACCACACTCCCCGCGATGGGCTGGACGGGCTGCTGACCATCGGCGGCGGCAAGCTCACCACCTACCGGCTGATGGCCGAGCACATCGTGGACGCGATGTGCGCCAAACTCGGCGAGACCCGCGCCTGCCGGACGGCGGACGAGGCCATCCCCGGCTCGGAATCGGGCAAGAACTACCTGGTCACCCACCGCCTCGAAGCCCGCGAAGAGGACCGTTTCGACGACCAGATCCTGTGCGAGTGCGAACTGATGAACCGGAAGATGTTCACCGATGCGTTGGCCGAGCAGCCGAAGGGCTCGTTCGACGACCTGCGTCGGCAGCTGCGGCTGGGCATGGGCCCTTGTCAGGGCGGGTTCTGCACGACCCGGGCAACTGGGGTCGCGCTGGCGTCCGATCACATCGACGTCGAGCGGGCCACCGGTCTGCTGCGACTGTTCCTGAAGAACCGCTGGATCGGTTTGTGGCCCATCCTGTACGGCGAACAGGTGCGCCAGACCGCACTCGACAACTGGATCTTCCGATCCACGCTCGACGTCGAACACCTGCCCGAACCAGTCAGTGAGGTGACACTGTGAGCCGCGTCATTGTGATCGGGGCCGGCCTTGCCGGCCTGGTGGCTGCCAACCGCCTGGCGGACGCGGGGGCGAACGTCACCATGCTGACCAAGGGGTTGGGCGGGCTTCAGCTCGGCCAGGGCACCATCGATGTGCTCGGCTACCGCCCGCAGCGGGTGACCAACCCGCTCCTGGAGCTCAGCGAGGCGTTCCCTGAGGCTGGCGAAGGCGACCGGGTGCACCCCTATTCGGTCATCGGGGCCAAGGCGGTCCACGAAAGCCTGGCGTACCTGCTGACGATCGTCCCCGACCTCCTGGTCGGTGACGCCGAGGCCAACTACCAGTTGCCGACTGCGGTGGGCGCGATCCGTCCCACCTGCCTGGCGCAGCCGAGCATGCTCGCCGGCAACGTCGCCGCCGGGAAGAAGTTCGCGATCGTCGGCCTGCGGCAGTTGAAGGACTTTCAGCCCAAGCTGATCGCCCAGAACCTGGCCCGCACTGACCTGCCCGAAGGCGGACGGGTCACCGCGCGCGACCTGATGCTCGACTTTGCCGCGCGCGAGCCGGAGATCGACTCGTTCGGACTCACCTATGCCCGCGCGTTCGACGACCCCGACTACCGCGCCCGGTTCGCGGCCGCGCTGAAGCCGTTGCTGGCCGAGGGTGAGATTGTCGGGCTGCCGGCCGTCATCGGCATCAAGGACGCCAATGCTTGGCGCGATCTAGCCGAGCGGCTCGACCACCCGGTGTTCGAGATCCCGCTGCCGCCGCCTTCAGTGCCGGGCATGCGGTTGAACGAAGCACTCACCGCGCGTGCCAAGGCGAAGGGGGTGCGTTGGGTACCCGGCGTCCGGACCATCGCCTACCACGCCCTGGATGGCCGGGTGACCGCGGTCAGCACCGCGACCGTCCCGGCGCCCAAGGAGTACAAGGCGGACGCGTTCGTGCTGGCCACCGGTGGATTCGAGTCCGGATCGCTGACGCTGGACTCGTACGGCAACGTCACCGAGACCCTGTTCGGGCTGCCGCTGGCCGGCACCGACCGTCCGCTCGTGCACGGTGATTACTGGGGTGCCGAGCAGCCGCTGTTCGAGGTTGGCGTGATGGTGGACGCGCAGATGCGTCCGCGCGCAGCGGCCGGGGTACCGGTGTACTCGAACCTGTACGCCGCCGGCGGCATCATCGGCGGCACGTCGCGGTGGCGCGAGTTGTCCGGGGACGGCATCGCGCTGGCCAGCGCACTCAAAGCAGCCGATGCGATTCTGGAGGAGTTGGCATGAACAGCAAAGGCTTGGAGTTCGCCGGCCACGAGTTCGCCCGGGCCAGCCTGGACGCGTGCGTCAAGTGCACGATCTGCGAGACGCAGTGCCCGGTTTCGGCGGTGACGCCGCTGTTCACCGGCCCCAAGTTCGTCGGTCCGCAGGCCGAGCGGTTCCGCAACGGCGAGTCGGTCGACCACTCACTGGACTACTGCTCCAGTTGCGGGACGTGCACGCTGGTCTGCCCGCAGGGCGTCCAGATCGCCGAACTCAATTCGCAGGCGCGTGCAGTGATGAAGGCCGACCACATGCCGCTGCGCGACCGGCTGATCGGGCAGACCACGCTGATGGGCATGGCGATGACGCCGGTGGCGCCGATCGCGAACGCCGCGCTGCACAACGGCGTGATCCGTACGGTGATGGAGAAGGTGGTCAAGGTGCATCGGAATGCGCCGATGCCGCCGGCCCAGACCCAGACGTTCGAAAGCTGGTTCCGCAAGCGGACGCAGCCGTCCGGACCGTTCCCGCGTGGAGCGGTGGTGTTCTTCCACGGCTGCGCGGGCGGTTACTTCGAGGTGGAGACGTCCAAGAAGACCGTCGAGGTGCTCGAGCACCTGGGTTACGAGGTGCTGGTGCCCAAGCAGGGGTGCTGCGGCCTGGCCCAGCAGTCGAACGGGCTGTTCGACCAGGCCACCGCCTCGGTGCTGAAGCTCTGCGACCAGCTGCGGTCGTCCGGTCGCGACCTGACGATCATCTCTTCGTCCGGGTCGTGCACGGGCATGCTCAAGCATGAGGCGCACGAGATCATGGGCGTGTCCGACGAGCGATTGAAGGATGTGGGGACGCGGATCCGCGACGTGATGGAGTTCCTGCTCAACCTGCATGACTCCGGAGAGCTGCCGACTGACTTCCAGCGGATCGAAATGACCGTGCCTTACCACGCGCCCTGCCAGCTGAAGAGCCAGGGCATCGGCAAGCCGGCTTTGGAGGTGCTGAAGCTGATTCCCGGCCTGACCGTGGTCGATTCGGAGAAGGTCTGCTGCGGCATCGCCGGCACTTACGGGCTGAAGAAGGAGAAGTACGACATCGCGCAGGCGGTCGGGCGTCCGCTGTTCGAAATGGTCAAGGAGACCAACCCGAACCTCGCATTGTGCGACACCGAGACCTGCCGCTGGCAGATCGAGCAGTCCTCCGGCGTGAAGACCGAACACCCGATCTGGATGGTGCACCGCGCGTACGGTCTGAGCTGAATCTGGGCGCTGGTGAGGCGGCGACTCCACCGGAGGGTCACTCGCCGATCTACGGCTGGCCTCGTCCCGATTCGGAGTGACGGTCATCTCAGGTCGTACTCAACCCAGTTTTGGCTGGTTATGGCGGGGTGATGGGCTGCCTGTACTGAGTCGACCCAGTTTTGACTGGTTGTGAGGCCAGAATTGCCGTCCATAGCCGGTCGAAAGTGGGTTGTTCCCGTGGGCTGCTCCAGCGGGCGCGTCATAGCCGGTCAAAACTGGGTTGAACCACGAATTGCCGCTGACTGCGGTCCCGAACGAGTGTCCGGGGAGGTGCTGGGAGATCCCGGCCTTCGCCGGGATGACGTCTTAGTTGTTCCGGGACGACGTTTTAGTCTTCGTCGCTCTGGTGCTCGACTGATGCCTGGTGCTATTCGCTTCGCGCTGCCGCGGCGATCAGAGCTGTGCCGTGCAGGCGCAGCCGCCCGTCCGCGTCGAGGTAGTGGGTACTGACCCGCCGCCAGGCTTCGCGCATGGCCGCTTGACCATCGGCCGGCCGGGCCAGGTAGACCTGGCCGATACTGGCCACGCCACGCTCGGCTGCGCTCCACCAGAGGTCCGGGTCGGCAACGTGCTCGAAGTCGTGCAGCCACGCTTCGCGGACGCTCAGGCCGGCGGCGGAGAGCAGCCCGTTCAGCCCGTCCGGCGTCCGTGGGAACTCGAGGTGGGCGGGCAGCGTGGCCTTGGACAAATCGCTCACTCCGGCTTCGGCGACGACCTCGTCCCAGATTCGGAAGAGCGGGCCGCGCTCAGCCGGCCAGATCGAAACCCCTAGTCGCCCGCCCGGACGCAGCAACTCACCCAGGCGACGAGCGGACGCCCCTGGATCGCCGACATGGTTGAGGACGAAGTTGGCCGTGATGGCGTCGAAGTCGCCGTGGCCCAGGTCGAGGTCGGGAAGCGCGCCTTGTCGCAGGACGGCGTCCGGGGCGGCAACGGCTGCGAGCGCAAGCATGTCCGCGTCCGGATCGGCGGCGGTCACCCGGACGCCACGTACGAGCGCAGCCACGGCCACCGCGCCGGCGCCGGTACCCACGTCCAACAGCCGCTCACCCGGCTGCAGGTCCAGCGCGTCCAGCATCGGGCTGATCGCGTGGGCGCACTGGCCGGCGAACGTCTCGGCGTACGCCTGCGCCCGGCCGCCCCACTTGGCTCGGGACGCCATGTCGAAGGCGAGGGACATGGCGTCAGGCGCCGGGCCTGGGCCGATCCTCGAACGCGCGGACGTACACCGGGGCGTCCGGGGTCGAGGCGGCCTTGTCGTAGCGATAGCCGAGGCCGACGAAGCCCGGCAGCACCACCGGCGTGTAGGTGCGATTCCGCACCAGCCAGTACGCCATCTCGCCGCGGGCCCGCTTGGCGTAGAACGACACCACGCTGCGGCGTCCACGAGCATCGACGTCCTCAAACCGCGGCGAGATCATCCTGACGCCGAGCCGCTCGGGCTGCAGCACCCCTGAGTACTCGCCGGAAGCCAGGTTCACCACCACCGGCGCGCCCGGCGAGCCGGGAATGTCTTCGGCCAGCAGATCTGTCACCAGCGTTCCCCACCAGTCGTAGAGGTTCTTGCCACGGACGGTTTCCAGCCGCGTCCCCATCTCCAGGCGGTAGGGCTGGATCAGGTCGAACGGACGAAGCAGTCCGTACAGCCCGGACAGGATCCGCAGGACCTTCCCGGACTCGGTGAAGTCGCGCGGCTGGAAGCGCCCGCGTACGCCAAGCTGGCGATACACGTCGCCGTCGAAGGCGAGCAGCGCCTGCCGGGCATTGCTGCGCTTCATCGGCAGTGAGAAATCTGCCCAGCGCTGGGCGTTGAGCGCGGCCAGTTCATCCGAGATGCCGGAGAGCTTCGCGAGCTCGGCCACCGACTTGTCACGCATCACGTCGACCAACTGCACCGACTCGTTCAGCAGCCGCGGCCAGGTCGTCTTCAGGTAGGGAATCGGACTCTCGAAGTCCAGCGCCTTGGCCGGAGACAGCAGGATCAGCACGGCCGAAGCCTAGCCACGCACGCGTCGTCCGGCATCAGTCCTCAGGTGCTCGCCAGAGCACGGCCAGCGCGACGTTGGTCACAATCAGCCCGACCAGCCCAGCCAGATACCCGGTGGTGATCTTCTCCGGACGCTTCTGGCCCACGACGGCCATCACGGTAGCCACGACCGCGACCACCAGCTTGATGCCGATCTTGGCGTAGTTGAGGTTCCACTGCATGGCGCCGGCGATCCCGGTGATCACCAACCCGGCCCCAACTGCCAGATACAGCCCGTGCGACACCGCCGAGGCGACCTTCGGCTGCTTGAAGTTCGCCACGATCGCCCCAAGCGCTACCGCCCAGCCGAGCAGGTGCAACACCACCAGAATCCCCACCAAGATGTTCATGGCGCCGAGCCTACAAGCCGGCGCTGACATCGCCGTGGTCGCCAGCGTCGTCCCTCTCCCAGGTCTCGGCCTGGCCTCGACGGCCAGCCTTCTGCCGGGATGACGGTGGATCTGAGCTCAGGGGGACAACACCCGGCAGCGAATTCCGGCCGCCGAAGCCAGGCGCAGATCCAGCGTCGCCAACGGTGCGGACGCAAGCTCGGCCGCGGCCACATACCAGGCGTCATAGCCGGTTAGGTTGCGCCGGAGTTCCCAGATGCGCTCCGCACAGGGCGCGAAGGGCACCGCCTCCACCGGGAGCGCGAGCAACTGCTGCTGGGCGAGGCTCGCCGTCGGCGTCGGCAGCTGACCGGAACACTCAAGGCGTCGCAGGATGTTCGTCACTTCGACGAGCAGCAAGTCCGGCGCAAGGAGGTGCTCGTCGATCAGCACCTGGTCTGCCCAGGCACCCGCGTTCCCGCTGTCGATGAGCGCCGCCACTACCACGGACGCATCGACGACCAGCGTCATCGCCGATCCGCGTCGCGCGCGGTCAGAATGTCGTCAATCTCCAAGGTGACTCCCACCACCTGCTTGCGGCCGAGGGCTTCAGCCACCCAATGATTGATGTCGGGACGGGCGGCGAGCCCCACCAACTGGGCCTTGAGGAACTCCTGCAACGACCGCCCGTCCGCTGCGGCGCGACTGGCCAGCTCCGCGACCACCGCGTCCGGCAGGTCTCGAATCGTCACCGCTTTCGTCATAGCAGCAAAATAGCAGCACAAGCAGCAGATTGACAGACACGCCGGGAATGCTGTCGCTCGCCCCGTGGTTCCACGGATAGAGTTGGCAGCCCAAAGAACGCCAGAGGAACCATGTCCGAAATCCGTGAAGTCATCATCATCGGCTCCGGCCCGTCCGGTTACGCGGCCGCGATCTATACCGCCCGCGCCGGCCTCAAGCCGCTGGTGTTTGAGGGTGCGCTGGCCGCCGGCGGCGCGCTGATGAACACCACCGAGGTGGAGAACTACCCCGGCTTCACCGACGGCATCATGGGTCCCGACCTGATGCTCGCGATGCGCGCCCAGGCCGAGCGGTTCGGCGCCGAGATCGTCACCGACGACGTCGTCGCGGTCGAACTGACCGGCGAGGTGAAGTCCGTCACCGACGCCGAAGGCAACACCTACTCGGCGCGCACCGTGATCCTGGCCATGGGCTCGGGCTACCGCAAGCTCGGCCTGCCCGCCGAGGAGGTCTACAGCGGACGCGGCGTGTCGTGGTGCGCGACCTGCGACGGCTTCTTCTTCCGCGACAAGGACATCGCCGTGGTCGGCGGCGGCGATTCCGCGCTCGAAGAGGCCACCTTTCTCACCCGCTTCGCCAAGTCGGTCACGCTCATCCATCGACGCGACGAGTTGCGCGGCTCCAAGATCATGATCGACCGCGCCATGGCCGACCCGAAGATCACCGTCGCCTGGAACTCGGTGATCACCGACCTCCACGGGAACGGGTCGCTGGCCGGCATCACCCTCACTGACACGGTCACTGGCGCCACCCGCGAGTTGCCCGCCCAGGGCCTCTTCGTCGCGATCGGACACGACCCGCGCTCGGAGATCGTCCGCGGCCAGGTTGAGGTGGACGCGTCCGGCTATGTCCTGGTCGACGCGCCGAGCACCCGTACGAACCTGGCCGGAGTGTTCGCGTGCGGCGACCTCGTCGACCACACCTACCGCCAGGCGATCACCGCTGCCGGGACGGGTTGCGCCGCCGCGCTGGACGCAGAGCGCTACCTTGCCGCACTGTCGGACGCGGCCGCTAACGTCGCTCCCGCTACCGCTTCCGTCTAGGAGAACGAATATGGCCAATGTCGCCGAAGTCACCGATGCCACCTTTGCCGCGCAGGTGCTGCAGTCGTCCAGGCCAGTGCTGGTCGACTACTGGGCCGACTGGTGCGCGCCGTGCAAGCAACTGTCCCCGATCATCGACGAACTGGCTCGTGACTACGGCGACAAGGTCACTTTCCTCAAGCTCGACACCAATGTGAACACCGCCACCCCGGTGAACTACGGCGTGCTGAGCCTGCCGACGATCCAGATCTGGGTTGGCGGCGAAGTGGTGAAGTCGTTCACCGGAGCCAAACCCAAGTCAGTGCTGCTGAAAGCCATTGACGAGTACCTGTAGTCGACTGGTCGGCACCTTCTGAGATCCCGGCCTACGCCGGGATGACCTTGGGCTCAGGCTGAGCAGCTAGCGCAAGCGGTGGAGACCGGTCCCTGAGGAGCTCGGCGCGAGGAACGAGCGCCGAGCGTCACGAAGGGCCCTCATCGAGCCACCCGACTAAGCATCAGGGCAACCGCCGGGTTGGCTCCGGTCACAGCCATGCGCACGCCGGGGTGATCGGCCTGCCACACTCGGAACAACTCGTCGACAAACCCCTGCCCCACCATCTGAACGCCCGTGAAATCGAGCACCACTCGGTCAAACTTCTCCAAGCCTGCGGCGAAGCGCTTCGCCTCGCTGCGGCTGAGAAACTCCCCGCCTACCCGCACCAGCTCGATCCTGGGTGTGGTGCGATCGAACTCGCCTGCGGTGGTGTAGGCCGCGAAGACGTCGACCAACTCACGTGGGGTGTCCAGCTCAAGGACCAGTCGGACGGTGGTGCCAGCGTCCGAACCGACCCCCAGCGCTATGTCCGGAGTCAGGTTGTCGAAGCTGACCTGGTAGCCGTTCGCTTCGATACTCAGAACGTCCACAGCCTTTGAAGTGAAGAAGATCCCTTCGCCGGAGTGTCGGTCTGGAGCCGTGGTCCGTTTGCCCTTGGTGAGGTCGACGATCGCGTCCGCCGGATCGGCATACCCGAACTTGCTCGCCATCCTGCGAAAAGCTCCTACCCCGTCGTCCCTGATCTCGACCTCAAGCTTGCGACCGGAGACCCGCAGCGCGACCACGACAATGGCGCCGCCCGAATGGTCGATCGCGTTATTGACCATCTCAGTGACGGCGTAGCCGAGGATCGTCCTGGCTCGCGGCGGAATCGCTCCAGATTGACCTTCGACAGCGGTGCGAAGATCGGCCCACACCTCATCTTCGGCGAGCCCTGCGAGCGGGTAGGTCTGGCTCCAGCGCACTCCGGGACCTGCTGGCTCCGAGCGGAACGCGGCCCACTCCCGATGGAGCGTCTCCGGCCGGTAGCGGCGGTGCCCGCCGGGCGTGCGGACGCTCGACAGGACGCCTCGCTCGGTGAGCTTGCGCAGGTAACTGGTGGATACGCCCAGCAGCTTGCTCGCCGCCCCGATCGGAAGCAGATCCGGCTCCATGAGCACCAAATCTACACCAGTGTAGATTCATCGGAAAGAAATCTACACTCAAGCCGGAGATTCGAGCCAGGCGGCGACCCTTCGTGACGACTCGCTCGTTCCTCGCGAGTCTCCTCAGGGATCGTTTTGTGGTGAACTCGTTCCTCGCGAACGCTCCTCAGGACCGTTTGGGGTCAGCGCAACTCTGAGCGGACGGCTCCGCCGGCCGGCTCGGGCGGGGCCACCGGACGCAGCGAGTCCATGAACCGCTCCAGGGCGCTGCGCACGCCGCGGCGGTCGGCTACCGTCCGGTCGAGCTCCAGGCGCCACAGGCGCTCGTCCAGGCCGCGGGTGAAACCCACCGCACGCAGGAAATCCCGCGGTGGCGCGCTGCAGCGGACGTGCGTGTTCGAGCCCTGCGCGAACACCGCGCGCACCCGCTGCTCGACCAGACCGGCGGCAACCCGCTGCACCAGTTGCCGGCCGTGCCCAACCCCGACGTGGTCAGGCGATACCCAGGCAGACATCACCATCGCCTGAGTCGCGTCTTCCATCGGCCCGACCAGCAACAACCCCGCCACCTCGTCACCGACCACGAGCCTCGCCCCACACCAGCCCCACAGCGTGGCCGCCGACGCAGCCCAAGGCGTGTCCGTGCCGAGCACGCGCCCGCAGTAGGGACACGGCAGCTCAGGCAGCTCGGCCAACGTCACCATCGACAGTCTCGGCACTTCACCCCCACTGCTCCATTCCCGCCGCTGAGGCTTAGTCTTTTCCTCAAGCGGTGGAGTCCATGTGACCACCGTGTGAGTGGGTCGGTTTCATCCTAAGCGGTCGGTACGGCAGGCTGTGAGGGTGAGCCTGCCTGAACCGTCCCGCCGCGACTCGCGGCTGGACCCCTACATTGACGCGTACGCCGAGCGAACCCATGGCCTGACGGTCTCCGCCGTCCGAGCTTTGTTCGCCGTCGCCAACCGTCCCGAGGTGGTCTCACTGGCCGGCGGCATGCCGAACATCACCGACCTCCCCCGCGAAGCGCTCGGACGCGCCGTCGACCGGCTGATCAGCGAGCGCGGCACCCAGGCGATGCAGTATGGCTCCGGACAAGGCGAGCCGTTCATGCGCGAGCAGATCGTCGAGGTGATGGCCGAGGAGCACATCCACGCTCACGCCGACGACATCGTGGTCACCTGCGGTTCGCAGCAGGCTCTCGACCTGGTCACCCGCGTCTTCGTCGATCCGGGCGACGTCGTGCTGGCTGAGGCCCCCAGCTACGTCGGCGCGATCGGCACGTTCCGCGCGTACCAGGCCGAGATCGTCCACGTCAGCATGGACGAGCACGGCATCGAGCCGGACGCGCTGCGCGCCGCGCTGGTCAGCTGCAAGGCGGCCGGCAAGCGGGTGAAGTTCCTGTACACGATCCCGAACTTCCAGAACCCGACCGGCGTCACCCAGTCCGTCGAGCGCCGCCGCGAGCTGCTGGCGATCGCCAAGGAGCACGACCTGATGGTCGTCGAGGACAATCCGTACGGCCTGCTCACCCTCGAAGCCGAGCCGAAGCCCGCGCTGCGCTCGATGGACGACGAGCACGTGATCTACCTCGGCTCGTTCTCGAAGATCTTCGCGCCGGGCTTCCGGGTGGGCTGGGTGCTGGCCCCGCACGCCGTCCGCGAGAAGCTGGTGCTCACCCAGGAAGCGGCCACGCTGTGCCCGCCGGTGTTCAGCCAGTTCGCCATCGCCACCTACCTGCACGAGTTCGATTGGCGTGGTCAGATCAAGGTTTACCGGGAGATGTACCGCGAACGCCGGGACGCGATGCTGGCCGGCCTGGTCGAGCACATGCCACCCGGCACGACCTGGACGCATCCCAACGGCGGCTTCTTCGTCTGGGTGACGCTGCCCGAGGGCCTCGATTCGCAGGCCATGCTGCCGCGGGCGATCAGCGCCCGGGTGGCCTACACCACCGGCACCGCCTTCTACGCGGACGGCCTGGGTAGCCGCAACATGCGGCTCTCGTTCTGCTTCCCGACGCCCGAGCGCATCATCGAAGGCACCCGCCGGCTGGGCGAGGTGCTCGCGCAGGAACTCGAGATGCACCACACCTTCGGCCTCGGCGTGGACGCCCCCCGCCACTTCGACCTCACCACCGGGCCGGCGCCCGACATCAGTTAGGGATCAGCTATGACAGACCAACCGACCCATGGCCCGATCGTCGTGCTCGCTGGCGGGCTCTCCCACGAGCGCGACGTGTCGCTGCGCTCCGGACGCCGGGTCGCCCAGGCACTGCGTGATCAGGGCCGCGAGGTGATCGAGTCCGACCTCACCCCCGATCTGATCGAGTTGCTGCGCGGCCTGCAGAACCCGGTGGCGTTCCCCGTCCTGCACGGCGGCGTCGGCGAGGACGGCGGTCTGCAGCAGGTGCTGACCCTGCTGGACGTCGCCTACGTCGGCTCCGAGCCGGGTGCGTGCCGGCGGGCGTTCAACAAGGCTGTCGCCGGTCCGCTGATCGCACAGGCCGGACTGGCCCGGCCCCGGCTGGCTGCGTTGCCGCACGACATGTTCCGCGAGCTCGGCGCGGCCGCGCTGGTGGCCGCCCTGGGTGAGCGGATCGGGTTCCCGATGATCGTTAAGCCGGCGCGCAGCGGTTCGGCGCTGGGTTGCACGAAGGTGAACGCGGCGGCCGAACTCCCGTCCGCGATGGTCGGGGCGTACTCGTACGGTGACCTGGCGGTGATCGAGGAGTTCGTGGACGGAACCGAGGTCGCGGTCACTGTGATCGAGCAGGACGGGGTGCCGGTCGCGCTGCCCGCGGTCGAGATCCGGCCGAACTCGGGGATTTACGACTACACCGCGCGCTACACCGCCGGCGAGACCCGGTTCATCGTCCCGGCCGAGTTGGGCGACGAAGTAGCGGACGCGTGCGCCGAACTGGCGATCGCCGCGCACCGCGTCCTCGGGCTGCGGGACCTGTCCCGCTCGGACATCGTCGTGCGTCCGGACGGCACTCCGGTCTTCATCGAGGTGAACTCCGCACCGGGCATGACCGAGACGTCGCTGCTGCCGCAGGAAGTCGAGGCCGCCGGCTGGGACTTCGGCGTGCTCTGCGGGCAGCTCGTCGACGGTGCCTGGGCGCGCCACGTGAGCGAGCGCGTCGGCTAGCCTGCCCATGTGGGAGTGCGCACCAAGCAGTGGCTGATCGCCGTCCTTGGGGCCGCGATCACGCTGACCATGCTCTGGCTGGGCCTGTGGCAGATGCGCGTGTTCGAGGACAAGGAGAACGAGTCGGCCGCGCACCGGGCGATGCAGCCGCCGGTCGCGCTGCTTGACTACGTGACCGCGGACGGGACCGTGGGCGACATCTACGGCAAACCTGCCTCCGTTGTCGGACGGTATCTACCTGAGCAGCAGGTCGCGGTGGTGTCCGAGGATGGCTCGGTTCGGGTGTTGAGCGCTCTAGAACTGGTGGACGGACGGGTGCTGCCGGTGGTGCGCGGCGTGCTGGTTGCCGGTTCGAACGAACTGCCCGCGCCGCCGGCTGGTGAGCTGACCCAGACCGGGATTTTCCTGCCGTCCGAGGCTGCGTCTGACAACGAAGCGACGGTAACTGGAGCAGAGACCGGCGGATCACCCGAGGCGCTCGGCTCCGTCCGTCTGGCGGCGTTGGCGCAGACCTGGCCGCAACAGCTGATGCCGGGGTTTATCACCTTGTCAGCGTCGGATTCCGCGGCTCAGGGCCTCGACGAGGCCACGCTAAGCCTCCCGTCCGGCGAAGGTTCGATTCAGAACGCCGGCTACGCGCTGCAGTGGTGGGCGTTCGCGGCGTTCGCGGCTTTCATGACGTGGCGCTTCGTGCGCACGATCGGACGCCAGGGAACCCTCGGTACGCTGTCAAACCAGGAGGAAGAATGAGCCAGCAAGAGACGGTGACCCCCGCGATCAGCCCCGAGCAGGTGCCCGGGATTCGAGGCGCGCTGCTGCGCTATCGGATCATGGCCTACCTGGTCGGAGTGCTGTTGGTGGTGCTCGTGCTGATCGGAATGCCACTGAAGTACTTCGTAGACAACGGCTCCGTGGTGACCTGGACCGGTGTGCCGCATGGCTGGCTCTACATGATTCTGCTGGTGACCGCCTACGACCTCGGCCGCCGCGTCCACTGGCCCTGGGGGCGCCTGCTGATCATCGCCTTGGCCGGAACCGTCCCATTCCTTTCCTTCTGGGCCGAGTACTCAGCCCGCAATGATGTCCAGGCCCGATTGCGCGACGCCGAGCTCCGCTAACGGTGGGTGCTCGGGCGGTTCGTCTGCCCAACAGGCGCCGGTTCCGGCGCTCGACGTGAGCGCTTCCAGTGCCGCCGCTGAAGCTCCAGCCGCTGCACCATCTGAGTCTGCTGCAGCGGTCGCCGCCGAGCTTGCGTTCGCTGACACGATCTGCGCCAAGCCCGAAATGGCCTCACTGCCGGGCAAGACGAAGTCGAAGGCGAACCCGACCGCGGGCGCGGTCAGCGTCGACGGGGCCAACATCGGGAACCCTGTTCGACCGGCCTGGACGCGGCCACTACGGCGCTGAAGTCCAGGCCGCCCGTCCCATGGGGCCGCGCCTCCGAGACCGGTCTGGCCTGTGTCTGGAGCACGGACACGTCGTCGCTTTCCTTCTCTGGATTCGCCACCGAGGACAGCGAAGTGGAGGATGTGTGGGACAGCGACGAATTGGTCTCTGGCGTGGGGAAGAGCGCTGTCTGGGCCAAGTGGAGTAGTCAGCCTCAGGTTGAGGTG
>Ga0208693_1001219_pt1 | contig 18874 bp, 17 predicted proteins | sample AD_UKC071_MetaG_FD_184438 | JGI IMG/M metagenome (GOLD analysis project Ga0208693, IMG submission 184438) | Active sludge microbial communities of municipal wastewater-treating anaerobic digesters from USA - AD_UKC071_MetaG (SPAdes) (version 2) | ecosystem: Engineered > Bioreactor > Anaerobic >... | reverse complement strand
CCCTTGGATTTGTTTGCCAAGGCCGATGCCATTGCAATCCTGGAGGGCAGTCATGCAACGACTTACACGGGAGCGATAATTTCTTTAGTAACTGCTATAGTGCTCTTTTTCGCCCTCAGTGCCTTCATCTTCAGGAAACAAGATGAACACTAGTTCATCACCGGGGTTATTATGAACAGGCTCGCGCTCTGATTACTCCCTCAGGGGAGGTTGAGGAACCCCTGAGCATGAGCATTAGTTGCCACAACCCTCCTTTCGCCCACAGTGCCTTCATCCTCAGGAAGCTGGAGGAACACCAAGTAATTGGGGGAATCAGGTTATGAAAACTTTCTTCATTGAGCTGAAAAGTATCTGTAAGAGCTTCAGGTTCCTCGCCCTGATGTTAGTGCTCTTGTCTCTGCTGGTCATGCTCTTCGCCAAGTTTCAGATTGAGCAGAACATCGACTATGAAAACGCTCTCAGGCAGCTCAACCGCGAGGTGCAAAAGACCACTGAATGGGTGGATTACTGGCGACATCACCAGGAGTATTATTATAAACACGGTGTTCCCCGCACCTGGTATGAAATCGAAGAAGTGGAATACCAGCTCGAAGACTATACCCGTCAAAGGGATAAAGCTCTTGTACTGCAACAAGCATATCGTGACAAAGATTGGCGCGCATATAATCTTGCCATGAACGATATTACCGGTGGTTCTCCCTTTTACACATACCTGGCGGAAAAAAATCTGCCTCCTATTGGGCCCCGGGATACCACCCCCTGGGGATTCCTCCGCAACAGCTGGCGCCAGCTGTTGCCGAAAGTGCTAGGCATTATTGCCCTGCTGTTTTCGGTGAACAGGATCCACCAGGACAGGAGATATGGCACTATCAAGACCCGTTTGCAACAGCCGAAAAAACGCATTTTTTATTTGACCCGCAAAACTGCCTTGAGCTTTACAGCTAGTTGTTTAATTGTCTTCATCCCCTTTGTGCTGATGTTTACTTTTCTGGGGGTGGGACAAGGGTATGCCGGGGCCAATCTTCCCGTGCTCTATTCCAACGAGAGGCTTTTTCAGTTATTCCGCAGCGATGAGGATTACTTCGAAAGACAGGCCGAAGCAAAGGTTTATTGTATAGGACCTGACCAGGTAGCAGAACCCTGGGGTGGAAGATTTGAGGTTTTCTACATTTCAGGTGTGGAATACATTGCCCTATGGAAGCTCCTCCTCCTGTCCGCCCTGTTAATAGCTTTGTTTATCTTGTTTTGCACAGTCCTGGCCCTGCTCATTTCCGTCGTCGTAAAAAAAGAAGTCCTCGCTCAAATCATTGCCATTGTTGTCTTTCTTTTTGGCTCTTCCTTTGGTTACATTTTCCCGAAGCATAGCACCAGCGCCATTGATTTATTCTCCAAAGCGGATGCGGTAAGAATCGTGGAAGGCTCGTCTTGGTCCGCCACTTTCCTGAACAGCATCGTCACATTATTAATTGCCACTATCCTTCTCTTCGCAATCTGCGCCTTCGTATTCAGAAGACAAGATGAGCATTAGGACTGGAGGAATACCGTTGACTGCATTCTTACTTGAACTAAAAAGCATTAGTAAAAACTTCCGCTTCGCCGCCCTGATGATCATACTCCTGTGCCTGCTGGCCATGGTCTTCTCCAGTGCTGTCAGCGAGCAGCCTGTCGCCCATCAACGCTTCCTCCGCGAAAACAACCTCTACGTGTTCTCGAATAATGAATGGGTGGAATTCTGGGAGGGGCATCACAGATACCTGGTGAAACATGGGGTCCCCCGCAGTATCTATTCCCCGGAGACCATCGCCTACGACCTGGAGTGGTACAGCTATGAGTACCAGCTGGCCCAAGAGATCGCTGATGCCTACAAGGCCAAGGATTGGGCGGCATACCAGCAGGGTATGGCAAAAAAGACCTTCCTGTCGTGGAAATTGTACTATACCTGGCTATCCCAAATGGGCACTGAGGGAATGAAGTACCGGAATCTCGACAAGTACAATATCTCCCCCGAGGATTACTACGGTGAAGACTGGGAGAAATTCAGCAAAATGCTGGCTATCCCCGAAACCCTGGACAAACTCCCCTGGTATTACAATCGGAGGATGTCCTTCAGTCAGGACCGGACTGTTTTCAATACTACCTTCTACCTGTATATGGCGGAAAAAAACCGGCCTCCCACAGGTTCCTGGGACACCTCCCCCTGGGCATTTACCTTTAACTTTCTGCGCAGAGGCTTGCCGAAAATCCTGGGCATTATTGTCCTCCTGATTTCAGTCAACTTAGTTCACCGGGACCGGGTGTCCGGCTCCATTAAGACCACTCTGCAGATGCCGAAAACCCGCCGCAAATACCTGCTGAAAAAAATCGGCCTCAGTTTTACTGCCAGTTCTCTCATCATTCTCCTGCCCCTGCTGTTGGCATTTATTCTCCTCGGCATCAGCCAGGGCTTCGCCGGCATCGACACCCCGGTGCTATTGACAAAAAACTATCTTAACCTCATCCTGCCCTCCGATGAAATCTATGAGCTCCGGGACTTCCCCACTATCTCTGCTATCGGTCTCAGCAGGTACACTGTATCCTGGCTTTCGGGAAGGAACCTGCTGGAAAGCATGGAGTTTATACCCCTGTGGCAGTTCCTTATCCTCGCTGTCATCCTCCTTGCCCTGTACATCCTCTTCTGTACAGTGGTAGCCCAGTTCATATCCGTAGTTATAAAAAATGAGATTCTCGCCCAGATTGTTGCCCTCGGCATTTTCATCCTCGGCAATTCCTTTGGTCGCATCTTCCCCAAGCTAAAGACCTCACCCCTGGATCTCTTCGCCATGGCAGATGTCATTCCAATCCTGGAGGGCAGCCACTGTTCCACTTACTTGGCCAGTATCCTGGCCCTGGCCTTGGCTACCGTCCTCCTCTTTGTCCTCAGTGACCGGATTTTCCAAAGGCAGGACATCAGTTAACATGGACAATAAAAAGACTGTATTCAACCCTTACCTGGTCTTAGCTCTGGGAGTGACGGGAATATCCTTCTCTGCCCTGCTGGCCAGAATGACTGCGGCGCCTCCGGCGATCATCGCCTTCTGGCGCCTAGTCTTTACCTGCCTGCTCCTGTCGCCATTAGCCCTTCGGGACAGACTTGAATTTAAGACTGTATCCCGCAGGGACTTCCTCCTCTCCCTGCTCAGCGGCCTCTTTCTCTGCCTGCACTTTGTCTTTTGGTTTGCCTCCCTTCCCAGGACCACTGTCAGCAGCGCAACTTTGCTGGTCAACATTCATCCCCTGGTGGTGGTTACTGTGGGCTGGCTGGGCAAGGAAAAGGTGCGCCTGCAAGCCCTGCCCTGGGCGGGAGTTGCCCTGGCCGGCATAGCCCTCCTGGGGGCGAGCGGCCTGAGAGTGGCAGGGGCACTTACCGGCAACATCCTCGCCGCCGCTGGCGGCCTCATGATTGCAGGCTACTACCTGATGGGAAGGCTGGTGCGGCCCCGGGTGGCTATTGGCACCTATTCCGTCCTGGTATATAGCAGCAGTGCCCTGCTCCTCCTAATCGTCAACCTTGCCGCCGGGAATCCCTTCTTCGGCTACAGGGCAACAGACTGGCTTGTCTTTGCCGCCCTGGCTGCAGTGCCCACCATCTGCGGCCACACCCTCATCAACTGGTCCCTCAAGTACCTTCCCGCCGGTGTTATCTCGGTGAGCGCCCTGGGAGAACCGGTCATCGCCACCATCCTGGCCATTCCCCTCCTCAGTGAAATCCCCGGCTCCCTGCAGCTGGCAGGGGGTCTCCTGGTTGTATTGGGCATCGCCATATTTCAAATCAAGAGCCGCAAATAAGACCTTCCCCGGGGGAAGGTGTTTTTTTTCCTTGACTTGGAGTTAGCTCCAGGTGGTATGCTGTTGTTGAGGTGATCACTGTGTTAATTGGTGACGTAGCCAAAGAGTTCCACATCCCTGCCGACACCCTGCGCTATTACGACCGCATTGGCCTCCTTTCCCCCCGGCGCCAGGAGGGAGTGCGCAGGTATTCCCAGGCCGACCTGCATAAGCTGGCGGCGATTATCAAGATGAAAAGACTCATGTTCTCTCTGGAAGAAATCAAGAGTATCCTCGACGCCGACGCCCGCATAGAGCAGCAACTCCGGGAAAAGGGACTCGACCGCTCCGCAGTCATGGCGCTAAGTACGCAGATAGACGCAAAACTTAAAGCCGTCGCAGCCCTGCAGCAAAACCTGGAGGAAGTCAAGACTGAGCTCACCACTCTCGCTGACAAAATTCACTCTGCCCTGGGGGAAGAAAAATGAGCCCTCTCCCCCTTTCCAAACTGGGTTACGGCTGCTATGCCCTGGGGGGCGCCTATGGACACAAGATCGAGATTACCCGGGCCACAGAGCTCATTCACCTGGCCTATGACCTGGGCATCCGCTTCTTTGACACCGCTGACCAGTATGGAACAGAAGCTGTCTTGGGCAAGGCCCTGGGTTCCTTACGCCCAAAGGTGGCCATTGCCACCAAGGTCGGCGCAAAAGGGGGCCTCACCAGGAAGAATATCCTGGCCAGCTGTGAAGCCAGCCTGAAAAGGCTACAGACGGATTATATCGACTTGTACCAGGTCCACTACGATGACCCCGCTGTCAGTGTGGAAGAGGTGGTGGAGACCCTGGAGTTCCTCAAAGCCATGGGAAAAATCCGTCACTATGGCATTGGCCACCTTCCCCTGGATAAAACCCTGCAGTACCTGGAGTTGGGGCAACCCCAAACTGTCCTGGCAGAAATGAACGCCGCCTCCCTGGACAGATACCAGGAGCTCCGGCCCCTGCAGCAAGAGCATGATTTCGCCATCATCGCCTTCAGTGTCACTGGCCAGGGCCTGCTGACCGGCACTCTCCCCCCCGCCCCCCGCTTCACTGAGACAGATATCCGCCGCCTCGACCCGCTGTTTAAGCGCAGCAAGCTGGCCTCAGCACTCCGCATTCAGGAAAAGCTGGCGGCAGTGGGCAGGCAGATTAATGCCACCCCAGCCCAGACAGCTATTGCCTGGGTGCTGGGGAACCCTGGTGTAGCTGCCGCCCTCACCGGCCCCACCGACCCGGGGCACCTCAGGGAAAACTGTGCTGCCCTCGACATCAGGCTGGACTTCAGACTGCAGAAGGAAATAGACGAATTTATCCGCCGGGAAGGGCAATTGCTGCACGCCAGCATCGCCCAGGAGATGGAGGCTATTCTCAGTAACCCTGCCCCTGACAGCAACCGCCTCAAGGAAGACTTGGTCTACGTCCTTGAGCATTCCCTGGAAAGGGGCCTTATCCCCTACCAAACCGGAGTGGACCTTTTCCGCCAGTTGCTGCAGCTGGACCCTGCTTCAGCCAGCCAGGGGCGGCTGCTGGAGATTGTGGATGAAATTAGGGAAAAACTTAGTACCTCTAATAAACTGCAGAATTAATGTTGCTGCAGCAGCAGGGAAACCAGTTCCCTGTCTTGAATAAGTATATAGCGCACTTATTATCGCTATTATCATTTTGATGGAGGAGAAGTATATGCCCCTTTTTAAGAAGTGTGAAAACTTTACAGAAGCAAAAGAAGCTCAGGCAGCAGGATTGTACCCCTACTTCCATGAGCTTCAGTCTCAACAGGACGTAGAAGTCATCATGGAAGGCAAGCGCCGGATTATGCTGGGTTCCAACAATTATCTCGGCCTTACCGTCCACCCGGAAGTAAAGCAGGCTGCCATTGAGGCCATCCAGCAGTATGGAACCGGCTGCTCCGGCTCCCGCTTCCTCAACGGGACATTAAATTTGCACACCGAGCTGGAGAGAAGGCTGGCCAAATTTCTGCGCAAGGAAGCAGTCATCACTTTTTCCACCGGCTTCCAGTCCAACCTGGGCATTATCAGCGCCATCTGCGGTCGCAATGACTACATTATCTCCGATAAAGAGAACCATGCCAGCATCTATGATGGCTGCAAGCTCAGCTATGCCAAGCACCTGCGCTTCAACCATTCCGACATGAACGACCTGGAGCGGGTCCTGGCCTCCGTCCCCATCGATGCAGGCAAGCTCATTGTCACCGACGGTGTATTCAGCATGAGCGGAGATATCTGCAAGCTCCCTGAAATGGTCGCCCTGAAGAAAAAGTACAACGCCCGCCTCATGGTGGACGACGCCCACGGTTTTGGCGTCATCGGCGAAGGCGGCCGCGGCACCGGCTCCTACTTCGACCTGGAAGATGAAGTAGATATCATCATGGGCACTTTCTCCAAATCCCTGGCCAGCCTGGGCGGGTACATGGCGGCTAAGGAAGTAGTGGTGGAATATGTCCGCCATACTTCAAGACCATTTATCTTTTCGGCATCGATTCCCCCCGCCTCCTGTGCCGCAGCCATGAAAGCCCTGGAAATAATTGAGGCCGAGCCGGAGCGGGTGGAAAGGCTGGGCCATCTGGCCAGCTACATGAAGAAAGCCCTCAACAGCCGCCAGATCAAGATCAAGGAGTCACCCACCCCCATTATTCCAATCTATACCTACGACCAGATTACCACCTTGGCCCTGGCCAAGAAATTGTTCGAAGAAGGCGTCTATGTCAACCCGGTGCTGCCCCCGGCCACGCCGCCCAAGGAATGCCTGTTGCGGGTCAGTCTGATGGCCACTCATACTGAAGCCCTCATTGACGAGGCAGTAGACATCATCGAGGCAGCATTAAAGGAAGCCGGGCTGGTATGAAGGTAGTCGCTATCACCGGCGCCTCCAGCGGCATCGGCCGGGAAGCTGCAAAGCTCTTTGCCGCCAAGGGCTGGCAGGTATACAATCTCAGCCGCAGGCCTGCCAATATGGCCGGGGTAATCGACATTGCCACCGATGTAACTGCCGAAGCAGATATTGCCCAGGCAATGGAGCAAATTCGCGCCGCCAGCGGCCGCCTGGATCTCCTCATCAACAGTGCCGGTTACGGCATCTCCGGGGCAATTGAATTCACAGACCTGAAAGATGCCCAGCGCCAGTTTGATGTAAATTTCTTCGGCACCTTCAGCTGCATCAAGGCGGCCATGCCCCTGCTCCGGGAGAGCCAGGGCCGCATCATCTGCATTTCCTCGGCGGCGGCAGTCTTTGCCATTCCCTTTCAGTCCTTTTATTCCGCCACCAAAGCAGCCATCAACATCCTGGTGTCCGCCCTGGTCAATGAAGTTAAACCCTTTAAGGTCAGTGCCTGCGCCCTGCAGCTGGGGGATGTAAAAACCGAGTTTACCGGTTCCCGGGTCAAGGCCCACGCCGGCGACGATGTCTATGGCGGTGCCATTGGCCGCAGTGTCGCTGTTATGGAAAAGGACGAGCAGTCAGGCATGGCTCCAGAAAAAATTGCCGCCCGCATTTTCGCCATCGCCAGCAAAAAGAAAGTAAAGCCCCTGTATACCGTAGGGGCGATGTACAAATTATTTGTCTTCCTCAACAAACTGCTGCCGCACTCATTTGTTAATTTCATAGTTGGCAAGATGTACGTAAAATAGTGGGGCCCCATGCCCCACTTTTTATTCCACAGCGATATTGATTTTTCCCTCCGCCGCCAGCCATTTCAGGGCGTCGCGGACAGTCTCCTTAAAAGGCCGCACCCTATAGCCCAATTCCCGTTTGGCCTTTTCCGAAGAAAAATTAGAGTTGCTGGTGAGGGTATAGAGTGAGTAGCGGGTAAACAATGGGCGCCGCTTGCGCAGCTTGTAGTATAAGCTGAACCCCGGCAGCAGCATGCGAGCTGCAGTAACAGATATCATGTGCTTTACCAATGGAGTATTGGTCAGCTCGTGCACACAGTGCAGGATCTCCTTTACCGGCACGTACCGGTTGCCCAGGATATATGTTTCGCCACAGCCGCCCTTCTCGCAAGCCGCCACCACCCCTGCCGCCACGTCCCGGACATCGGCAAAGTCGTAGCCGCCCTTCACCCCTGCAGGCAGCTTGTTCTTAACGCAATCAATTAGCATCTGAGTGACATAGCCATAACCGTAATCTTCAGGCCCGCACAGGCCAGAGGGAAACACAATGGTGGCATTCAAGCCCTGATCCCTGACAGCATCCATGACAATCTGGGCCGCCCAGGCCTTGGTCTTGCCATAAAAGCCGACGATTTTATCGGCGTTAAATTCCGTAATCTCAGTCATGACACTTCCGGCAGGCGCTTCGGGAATGGCATGAACCGAGCTGGTATAAACCAGCTTCTTCACCCGGGAGCGGACACATTCCTTCACCACATTCTCCGTTCCCCGCACATTGACATCAAAGACCTGCTGATTAAAATTCCACACCGTTGCCACGACGCCGGCACAGTGAATGACATTGGCCTCCGTCCCCGGGGGAAGGGCAAAGAATCTTTCCAAATCAGCCGGGCTGAGGATATTGCCTTCACATTTTTCCACTTCTGCCGGCAGCCGTCGGGCGGCGGCATCGCCAGGAAGAATCAGGGCTTTTACTTTCTTGCCCTGAGACAACAATTCCCTGACAACGCTGCTCCCCAGGTTGCCCGCTGCTCCTGTAACCAAGTAGACTTCAGACATCAATTTCACCTCGTTTCGCTTATTCTTTTTATAAAGAATGTATGAGACAGGTGATTTCAAACACCATGTTGATTATCTTTCTACGTTTTAGTATACTAACAGTATGAAACCTATTCAACCAACAGATTATTATCTTATGTTAGTTGCCCCACATTCCCGGGGCAAATGTAGTATATCCAACATTTTTTCATCAATTAACTGTCAGGAGGGATACTATGGCCGGTGACCGCCGCATCCAATACACCAAGATGGTCCTGCGAGAAAGCCTGATTGAATTGCTCAGGGAAAAACCCATAGCGAGACTGACGGTTACCGAGCTCTGCAAAAAGGCAGATATCAACCGCGCCACTTTTTACTCCCACTACCGGGATCAGTTTGACCTGCTGGCGCAAATAGAGTCCGCCGTTATCGCCGACATCAATTCCTACCTCGATCATTTTATCCATGAAACAAGTGAGGCCAATATGGTGCAAATCCTCACCAAAATCTTCGAGTATATCCAGCAAAACAGCAAACTGTGCCAGGTCCTTCTCGGCAACAATGGCAACATCGATTTCCAGACCAATATCATGAAAATTGTCAGCCAGAGGGTGGTCTTTGAGTGGCAAAAGAAGCAAAAGGTAGACGAAACCACTGCCGAATATATCTATACCTATGTTGCCACCGGCAGCATTGGCATCATCCGCAAGTGGCTGGGAGACGACAAGGGCAAACCGCCCCAGCAGATGGCTGAATTTGTCTCCCACCTGGTTTACAAGGGCATCGAAGCCCTCATCGAATGAATGGACCCAATGGGAGGAAGGCCATGAAAACCGGAGAATATGTCACCGTTGTCGGCGGAGTCAATGTAGATATAACAGGCTTCCCCGCCGCTCCCCTGGTCCCCCGGGACTCGAACCCCGGGACGGTCAGTATTTCCTTTGGCGGCGTGGGCAGAAATATTGCCGAAAACCTCGTCAAGCTGGGCATACATACCAAGCTCATCAGTGCCATCGGAGACGATCTTTACGGCCAGCAGATATTGGCTGACGCCAGGGAAATGGGCCTGGACATGGAAGAAACCCTGGTGCTGAAAAATCGAGCCACCTCTGCGTACCTGGCTGTGCTGGATGAAAAGGGAGATATGCAGTCAGCCATCTCCGACATGGACACCCTGGAAAGCCTGGACATTGCCTTCATCAAAGAAAAAAGACCCCTCATCGAGCAGGCCCGGGTCTGTGTCCTGGATACTAACATCCCGGGGAAAGTAATTGAATATATCCTGGACAACATGGAGACAATTTTCTTCCTGGATACCGTCTCCACGGCCAAAGCCATGAAGGTAAAGGACTTAATCGGCAAGTTCCACACCATTAAACCCAATAAAATTGAGGCCGAGGTCCTCTCCGGCATGGAGATCAACATTGACAAGGACCTGGAAAGGTGCGGGGAATACTTCCTCTCCCAGGGTGTAAAGCAGGTCTTTATCAGCCTGGGCGCCCAAGGCCTCTACTATACCGACGGGGCCGCCAGGGGGCATATCCCTGCCCACAAAATCGATGTGGTCAATGCCACCGGTGCCGGCGATGCCTTTATCGCGGCATTGGTTTACGGCTATTGCCAGGGCTACGACATTGGCCAGAGTGCGAAATTTGCCATGTCCGCTTCCGCCCTGGCCCTGTCCCATGAAAAAACCATTAACCCCAATATGTCGGTCGCAAACGTAAATCGCCTGATGGAGGGATTATAATGCTGAAAGATTATTTGGATATCAAGCCGGAAGTAGCTGCTGCCTTAAAGGCGGGGAAACCCGTGGTGGCCCTGGAGTCGACAATTATTTCCCACGGCATGCCCTATCCCAGGAATGTGGATACAGCTCTGCAAGTGGAGGAGATTATCCGGGACAAAGGCGCCATCCCTGCTACCATCGCCATCCTCCAGGGGAAATTAAAAGTCGGCCTCTCCCGGGAGGAAATTGAATACCTGGGACAAAGTCAGACAATCGCCAAGGCAAGCAGAAGAGACATCCCCTTCCTGGTGGCACGACAGGCAGATGGGGCAACCACCGTGGCCTCCACCATGATTATCGCCGCTTTGGCGGGGATTAAAGTATTCGCCACCGGCGGCATCGGCGGCGTCCACCGCGGCGCCCAGCAGACCTTCGACATCTCCGCCGACCTGCAGGAATTAGCCCGCACTAATGTCGCTGTCGTCTGCGCCGGGGCAAAATCCATACTGGATATTGGCCTCACCCTGGAGTACCTGGAAACCCACGGCGTCCCAGTGGTTGGCTTCGGGACCGAGGAAATGCCGGCCTTCTATACCAGGAAGAGCGGCTTTGCCATAGATTACCGGGCAGACAGCGCTGCCGAGCTGGCAGCAGCCATCAAGGCAAAATGGGACTTAGGACTCCAGGGAGGGATAGTGGTGGCCAATCCCATACCCGAGGAATACCAGATGGATTACCCATTAATCACCCGAGCAATAGAGGAAGCGGTAGAAGAAGCTGAGGCTAAGGGGATTGCCGGAAAAGAAACTACCCCCTTCCTGCTGGCAAAAGTCAAGGAGATTACTAAGGGAGACAGCCTCGAAGCCAATATTCAGTTGGTCTACAGCAACGCCAGGGTGGCAGCCCAGCTGGCCCTTGAACTGGCAAAAAAATAAGGCCTCATCTGGCCCTAATTGTCACCTTGACTATATCTCCGGGCTGTTTGCCCCGTCTTTCCTGACGCCGATGATATGACAGGGCGTATTCATCCGCACCAGACTCCCCTCGTACTCCACCCCGTCAAAAGGGGCAATGACGGCGACCCTTCCCTTGCCAAATTCCTTCTTTACAGCGAAGGGAATCTCAATGTACGCTGCATCCATGTCGGGGGCCTTCTTGATCTTGGCTTCAAACTCGTAGACCTTGTTCATTTGCCCACCACCTTTCAAACCTGGTCGCAACTGTATTATAAACCCCTTCTAAGCCCTTGGCAAAACGAATACCCCCTTTGCGGGGGGTTTTTATTCGAATAATATAGTGATAGAGTTTAGGAGGTAGGTAAAATGAAGCGCCTGGCAGTCATCTTTCTTACAGGGGCATTGATTCTTTCCCTGGGTATGCCCCAGGCCCTTGCCACCCAGGATGAAGTTACGGAGGCCGGCACCGAGATTATTTCCTCCGATTTTCCAGAAGAAGAATTGGACAAGGTTCTTACTCAGGACTCCCCCTGGTACTTCCTCAAACGCTTCTTTGAAAGAGTGCGTATTATCTTCACTTTTCGCCAGGACGCAAAGGCCAAAGTTTGGGCTGACCTGGCCGAGGAAAGAGCCAGGGAATATGCCGCCCTGGAAAGGAAATACGCAGGGGAAGACATCGACGAAGAGCAGCTTAAGTTGCTGGACAAAGCCCTGCAGGAAGTGCTAAAGTTCACCGAAGAGTATATGGAGCACATCCTCGAGGATGAAGAAGGTGAAGAGGTGCCAGAGGAAGGCGAAGGCGAGGCAGGAGACAAGTACCTGCGGCGCATCGCCCACCTGCAGAGAATTGCCGAAAGAGCTCCTGAATCCGCTCAAAGAGGTCTGTCCAGGGCAATCGCCAATGCCCGCCGCCAACGGGCAAGAATGATCGCCAAGGGCAAACTGTATGACCCCGATCTTGAAACCGAGTACTACTCCTTCCAGGAATTTACCTTGAAAATCAAACAAGCCGACTGCTTACTGGAGGCCGACTACAAGCAGAATAAAGATGAAATCGATGCCCAGGTGAAGATCAAGCAGGGGGATGTAATGGACGTCAGGTTAAAAGGCTGCAAGGCCTTGGAATACCTGCTGCCAGTTTTTGATGAAATGAATTTAGAAGCTTCAATGCCTCAGGAAGAAGTAATTTCTGCAGTGTTGGCAGCCTTTGGCCGGGATGAAGGCTATGACGAACTCAAGCTAAAGATTAAGTTCAACGACGGCACCAAAATAAATATTGAGATTGATCCCGACAATGACGAATCCAATCCTGCGCCTCCCGCCAATCTTTCCTTCTTAAAATTTGAGTTTGAGATCGAAGCCAAGGATAAAAAGCTGGAAGCAGAATATCAACAGGAAAAAGACAAGGCAAAGGCCAAGGTAAAGGTTGAGCTGAAAGATGGCCAGGACAGTGAGCTCACAGGCAATGAGGCCCTGGCGTACTTGCTTCCCATCCTGGAAGGGCTTAAGCTGGACGCCTCCATGGCAAAAGAAGACATTCTCGGCGCCCTGCTTACTGCCTTCGGTTGGAGCGGCAGCTGGCAAGAAGCGGAACTAAAAGTGAAATTCAGCGACGGCAGTGAATTGGAGCTGGAATGGAAACAAGAAGAAGATGCCAAGCCTGTTACCGGCGTTCCCTTTAAAGCTTTCAAGCTGGAGGTAGAATCTCATGACAGGGAAATGGAAGCAGAGCTGAAGCAGAAAGACGGGAAATATGAAGCGAAAGTGGAGATTGAACAGGAAAATGGCCGGGATATTGAGCTCAAAGGCAGTAAAGCCCTGGATTACTTGCTTCCCATTTTTAACAGGTTAAAGCTCAATAAGTCTATGAGCGACCGCAACATCATCGATAATGTATTGAAGGCCTTTAACTGGGAAGGACCCTGGAAAGAAATAGAGATAAAAATCTGGTTCGCAGATGGCACAAAGTTGGTTATTGAGAAAGAGCTGGACGATTAACCCGGAAACAAAAAAGACCAGTCATCTTCATGGCTGGTCTTTTATTTTGCCTAGTATCCCAAATCCTCAATGATACCGCTTATCTCCTTTTTGTACTGAGCGTCTGCAGAAACATAGATAAAGGTGTTGTCAGTTCTCGATACCACATAATACCCATCGGAGGTAGTCTTGGTATAATAGCTGTAATTATTCACCGAAGCATACTTAGTAGCTCCACCGGATAAGGCCTCAAAATCTGACTTGTTTTCCTCAAAGGCTCTCTTTGCCTGGTCCACTGAAGGCACTACATAGAATTCGATTTGGTAGTTCTCCCCTACAGCCAGGTATACCGCCTCGACTACGCCTTCCGGAAACTGATCGGCAGCATCCACAACTATAAAGCCTGCAGCCTCCATCTTGGAAACAAATTGGGGGGCAGTCAAGGGAGTCCTGGAGCCGCCACAGGCCGCAGTTGCCAGGACAAGAGTTACCAGCAATAACAGGACGGCAATTTTTTTCATGTATATCCTCCTCAGAGTTATAATTACCCTAACATTATATCGCCCCACTGTGAAGAGGACCCCACATATCTTGCTCTCTTCGGCCCTATTATTGCTGTCTTGTTCTCTTTGCTGACCTTATCCTTAAGCCAGGGCAAAAATAAGCAAGCTGAAGGCCATCACCATCATACCCGCAACCATACCATAGATAGAAAGGTGATGCTCGCCATATTCCCTGGCCGAAGGAAGCAATTCATCCAAAGCAATAAAGACCATAATACCGGCGACCAGGGCGAAGATAATCCCCGTTAACACGGCATTCATAAAGGGCAATAAGATCAGATAGCCCACCAGGGCGCCCACCGGTTCAGAAAACCCCGAGAGAAAGGAATAGAAAAAGGCTTTCTTTTTGCTTCCGGTGGCATAGTATATCGGGACGGAGACAGCAATTCCTTCGGGAATATTGTGCAGGGCAATGGCAATGACAATGGGAATCGCCAGCTGAGGTTCCTGGAGAGCAGCAACAAAAGTGGCCAGCCCTTCCGGGAAATTATGAATAGTAATGGCCAGGGCTGTAAACAGGCCCATGCGCAACAGCTTGCGGTTCTTTTCCGCTTCTGCTCTTTTCTGTACCTGCTCAATATGATGGCTTCCCTCGGGACAATCCGCACATATTTCTTCAACTGAATGCAGCTCATGGGGATTCTCCGAGCTGGGAATCAATCTGTCAATGACAGCAATTAACAGCATACCGCCAAAAAAAGCAATTACCGTAACCCACGAGCCCTTGACCTGGCCCAGCTCATTAATCAGGGCATTTTGGGCCTTGTGGAATATCTCAATCATCGAGACATAAATCATCACCCCGGCGGAAAAGCCAAGGCTGATGGCAAGGAATTTGGCATTGCTCTTTTTCGAGAAGAATGCCAGCATACTGCCTATGCCTGTACTTAACCCGGCCAGTGCAGTGAGAGCTAACGCTATCCAAAAATTATCCACTTCTTCCCCATCCTTTGGTGCAAATGATCTCCTACAGTTCCTTCCGCATCACTACAACATTTTCATGTTGGGCAATCTTGCTGAACCCCGCCTTCTCATAGAGCCGGGCCGGACCTGTATAGTCGAAGGGATCATACTTATCCTGCAAACGGGGATACCCTTCTACCGCTGTATACCCATCAGCCTTTGCATCCTCGCATACCCGCTCTAACAGCGCCGAAGCAACTCCCTTCCCCCGGTAATCAGGAGCAATGCAAAAGCAATTGATGGCCTTAACCCTTCCGCTGCCGGCATTGCGAATAAAGTCGGTTATCCCTTCATTGAAATCAAAACGGGTATAGGCCGCCTTGTCATTGGCATTACACCAGCCCACGAGGATGCCGTCTACATAAGCGAGGTAGCCCTTCAGCACCCCATTGGCAACAAACTTCTCCGCCCTGGTCTTTAAGGCGCGGTGCAGCGCATCCCTTCCCCCGCCGCTGGCCTTGACCTCCCGGGACATCTCCTTGTCATCCTCCTTGTCCATACAGAAGGCGAGGCAATAACAATGGGACCATTCCGGGTGATCAGTAAATGCCCGGTTTTCATGAAAGTCAAAGTAGTCACCAGCAAGTTCTGGTGTCAGCTGCTTAATCTCAAGGTTCACCATCTTCACCCTTTCCCTAAGGCACGCATTTACTTCAAGAATTCGCTGTTCTCATTCCCTTGTCCTGCTTAAATTGGCCCCTGCCTCTAGCACAATTCTTCAATATCCCAATATTCATCAGAAAGACTCTTAACAAATGGAGAAGGACGATCCCGGTGAGCAAACACCATTAGCCGACGCATAGCTCTACTGCAGGCGACAAACAGCAATCGCTTCTGCCTTGCCATATGCTCTTCTTCATCTATTCCTTGCCAAACCGGCAGCGGGAGCCTCCCGGCCTCTAATCCTACCACGGCGACTACAGGAAACTCCAAGCCTTTAGCAGCATGCATTGTCATTACTTTAACTCCAGGATGGCTAATATCTACATCCCTGGAACGCATGGCTTTGGCCTTAAACTTTTTATCCAGCATTTCAACCACTTGGTTCATTTCTCGTTCAGTAGGACACAAGACTGCAGCATTGCTCGGCGTTGCACGTTCGCTGCGCAAAGCCTCCCATAAGAAGGAATTAAGGCGCTTCTCTTGCTGCTGACGAGTGCTGTAGCGCGCCAACACCGGCCTGCTGCCGCGGTACACGGCTTCCACATTAAGTGTGTCTTTATCTGCCCCTTCTGAATCCGGGGCCAGCTGTAAAACAGCTTGCCATATTTCCCTGGTGGTCCGGTAATTACGGCGCAAAATCCTGGCTCGCCCTTGCACATGCAAATCAGAGGCCATCTTAGTCCAGGAAAATCCGTTGCCCCAGATGCTCTGGTTGGTATCCGCCGTCAAGAAAATATTTCTGCGGTCATGACAAAGGCCCATCAGGAAACGGATAGCTACTGCCTTCAGGTCCTGAGCCTCATCGACGAAAACGTAATCATACTTGGGTGAGACAGATTCTGAGGCTACCTTAAGCCTTTCGCTAAAAAGACAAGCCCCGTCCTGGCGCAGTATATGCTGCACAACCTCATACAGCTGCCAGAGATGACGCCGCTGGTGCTGACCCAGGGCGCGACCACGGCCAGCGCGGTCGAACTCTTGGTATTCCTTCAGGCTGTTTATTCCCTGGCCAATTATGACCCAATCTATTTCCTCAGCCAGGAAATGGCAATCGTCTGGAGTAAAACTGAACTTGGGGATTTGAGTGCTGCATTCATCAAGGGCAGCCTTGATATATTCCTCCGGTTGCTCTGCACGCAACTGTTTCCATTCCTGCGGCAAATTCTCCAAGGCTAGAGAGTCAACTGTCCTCACTTCAACTTGATTGCGATAGCCGCCCAGGTCCAGGTGGTCCAAGAGATGGTTTGAAGCCCGTTCCAAGGATTTGGTAAAAGTCGTATACAGTATGCGCAAAGGCCTGTCCTCTGCAAACAAATCCAGTTGCCTCAAGCTCCCCAGCAGTTCCCGGATACAATACAGAGTTACTGTGGATTTCCCGGAGCCAGGTCCACCTTTCAGCAACCAAGGGCCATGAGGCTGTGCAGCTCCTTTAAACTTCGTGAGAAAATCCAGCTGTTCTTCGTCAAGCATCAGCAGGAAGCTGGCCAGGCTGCGCTTCCCGTCTGCTGCCTCGGCGATATGATCAGGGTCTCTTGCCACCCTGACTGGTTTCTGCGTAACCTCTTCAATATTAGGAGGCCAGAGGGAATACATAATCCTCTCAAGGATTTCGTCCGGAACCTCCGGCTGATCCAAGAGATCATTTTCGGTGCGCACAGCCGATAGAGCATTATGATAGTCTTCTGGGATTCCCCAACTGCTCAAGGTAGCTGAATCCAAAGGCATGGGCAATAGGCGGTCATGTGGAGCTGCCTTAGTTCCCAGTCCCAGTCTCTTGACTAGCTCTTGAGCCAGTGCCTTTTCTTCTGGTGTTAATTCCCGGTCAATCAGTTCCTGGGCCCCCGCGATTATCCGGAAACCGGGCTCGCCATTTTCATCAGCTCCCAAGCGGTCATAAATCTTATCCCGATGATCCAGCATCAGCAGACATACCGTGCGCCTTTGGGAATCCACACTATATACCAGCCTGTAGTTATCCGCAACTCGCATCCGCCAGAGGTTTCTAAAGCTGCCCAGCCGCTTTATTTGAGGCGGATTTGCCCTGTCGGGAGCCACACAAAGCACACTTTTCGATAGATGTTGATAGGCTCTGCGCACCTTTTTGGGAACCTTGCTCAAATCAAGGGGAAATCGTTCCGAGAAAGCCAGCTCATATGACATCTTTCCCACCTCCGTAGATTAAACATTATTACTCTTCAACGCAGTTACTGTAAAATCCTGCCTATAAAATTTCTCCGCTTAGCAGGGCATCCTTGTCCAGAGCAGTCAGGCCCCCCTGGACTGCACCCACAGGACCAATTCAGGTCAATACATTGTTCGCCCTGATAAGCAATGACATTATACTCCAAGCTCATGTCAATACAGCATATTGACCCCTGTTCGTTCAGGAACGGGTTGGAAAGGCTGTGGCTCAGACACATATACAAAAAGAAGCCCCCTCGGGGGCGATTTGCTGCAGGTATGAATAAGACCACAGGCTATTGTGATTATTGCATTCCTCAGTGACTCACCGGTATCAGCATTCCGAAGTCAAAAATGAAGTGATACTTTCTTGCTCTAAACGGATGTTTTCCGCCAGCATAACATTAATCACATCACGAAATTCGGCATACCTATCATCTTCCAGGAGTCCCTCCAGCAACATAACATACCCCTTAGACAAAGGCTGGCATTGACTCCTGTTTTCCAGCAATGTACCTGTATCCATTAAATAGGCTTGTAGTTTCGGCACTACATCCTTCAGGCTTCTAAAAATCCTGAATCCGCCCAAGTCAATGTCGCCCCAGTGCAGAAAATTTACTTTGGGGCGTTTATTTTGCGTGTGTTCATCCAATTTACTCAGAAACAGCTTCCTCATCGGTCCGGGAAATCCGCCCAGATAGATGGCTAGGGTCGTGCCATTCATCTGGCTGCAGTATTCCCTGTAGCTGGCCTTGTTTTCAATGGTGATTACAGTATCCGCCTTCAGATCCGCTATGTGTAGCTCCTTTACCGTCCTTGCCCCAATGGCGGCTCCGTATTTAAAGGGAGTAAAGTCAATAATTTGGCCGCTGACCCCAAGAACCAATGGTCCTGTAAATAACAGCTCATCGCTGGAGCGAAAGAGGCCTGCCTCCTGCAGGACTTGGTCTGTAGTCAGGTCCTTGGTTTTCAGCTTGAATTGACTAAGAATGCTTGCCGTCTTTGCCCGGAGATGGTTCTCGAAATACTTGCTATCTTTGAGGAGCCTCTTGCTGAAGACCCGCTCCAGGACCTCCTCCCCGTCCAGCTGAGCTATGGCCCGCAGAACTATGAGGAGGCATTTCTGCTCCTCCTGATCTTCAGGCATGATGGCGGGAATCTTGTGGCGGGTGTCAATAAACTCAGTCACATAGTCCAGAAAGGCCCTCAGCCAATCGGGGTCGTCTGCCTGGGCAATGCACAGTTCCCTCACGCTATGCAAGGCTGTCCTTTTGTTTTGCCGGTTAATCTCTCTATAGGCCTGCTCAACATTGTCCAGGTTCAGCTGAACTTG
>Ga0208693_1001216_pt1 | contig 18897 bp, 17 predicted proteins | sample AD_UKC071_MetaG_FD_184438 | JGI IMG/M metagenome (GOLD analysis project Ga0208693, IMG submission 184438) | Active sludge microbial communities of municipal wastewater-treating anaerobic digesters from USA - AD_UKC071_MetaG (SPAdes) (version 2) | ecosystem: Engineered > Bioreactor > Anaerobic >... | reverse complement strand
CATAGCTGCGGCAGCATGCGAAAACTAGGCGTCTCACGGTTGTTCTCCCACGCCGATACCGAAGATTTGGTGATGCCAAGTTCAAGCGCGAGTTGCTCTTGCGTCATGCCGGCGGCAACTCGCGCTTCGCGCAAACGATCGGCGAAACGCTTCATCCGCAAGCTCCGGAAACGGGGCTTTAGACAGTATGGATATCCCTAACTCGTGTTGTGCGGATATGGCTTGACAATGATGTTCGGAAATACAACACTTCATCGGTGTGGATTTCCCGTACATGGAAATGGCGGGCGTTCCAGTCAGACGGGGCTACGGTCGTAGTCGCCCGCGACGCGAGGGTCGCCACTCTCGCTGTTTAACTTGGCGAGATCAATTTGGAACCGGGGGAAGATAATGACGGGAATGGTGTACTGCCGCGGCTGCGGCAAGGAAATTCATAGCACGGCGCTGATGTGTCCGATGTGCGGTGCACCACAGGCGGTAGCAGCTCAGTCAGTTGAGGCACCCGTCTATGCAGCGCCAACTGCGCCGCCCGGCTACGCCTCAACCGCAGCACCCCCCACGTATGCTGCGCCGCCCGCAGCGCCACCAATGTACGCGGCACCGGCAGTTCCGCCTAGGACGTGGAGGGACTATGCATCCCGTACGGATCTTCCGGAATCATGGAAGCGCAAGTTCGCGCTGATTGAAAAGGCGGGTGGTCCGAGGCTGCCGAACTTCAGTAGCCTCACTTTGGGCGAGCGAATGCAGGTTGGTTTCAATGTGTTGGCCTTATTGTTTGGCCCCATCTACTACTTGATCAAAGGGCTGTGGCAGCAAGCGCTTGCATATACAGGAATATGGCTAGTGGCGATATTTATTCTGAATTCTCAGGGGGCTAGTGATGGGCTATTGAATGCCGCTGGCTTTGGTTTTGCCGGTTTGTGTGCGGCGCGTGCGAATATCGGCTATTACAAAAAAGAAGTGTTTGGCGAAGTTATTTGGTTTTGAGGCTATGTTGATCATTGGTTTTTTATGCGGGGAGGCTATTTCCTCCCCTTCTAGATGGATCAGTCACGCCAACTGCGTGACTGATCCGTACAACACGTCGTCCTGTGTCATGTCACCGCGTTGCTCGATTCGCCGGATTTTGCTGATGGCATCAAGGATATGCCTTGCATAGGCTGGCCATGCTTTACTCACAATTCAATCGCCTCGCGGAGGACGTGTTCGCGGATGTGCTGGTTGAGTTCGTGTTCCGGGATCAGGTCAACCGGGCGATGTAGCAGGTTTGATAGCCGATCGGTCAATGGTAGACGTTGAGAGAATAAATCGTAGCCACGCGGGAAATCGCCTAAAAAATCGATGTCGCTGTCGGGGCCGTCTTCACCACGTGCGGTAGAGCCGAAAACGCGAATACGTTTGGCCCCAAATTGCGTGGCCAATGCCACGATTTCATGCTTGTGTGCACGTAATTCGGCAAGCGACATGTTGGTATTCCGTGGTGCGACCACTGAAAAGTAGCGCGACTGGCTGGCGCTGAGATGTGCAATCGCCCGCCACCGCCCCACCCAGACATGGGACAATAGGCGTTCCCTCCGCTTTACCTTTTTGCCATGACTGCGCCCAGCCGCCGCGAACTTGCCAACGCCATCCGTTTCCTTGCTATCGACGCCGTGCAGGCGGCCAATTCCGGGCATCCGGGCATGCCGATGGGTATGGCCGATATCGCCGAAGTGCTGTGGAATGATTATCTGAAGTGCAACCCGGGCAACCCGCATTGGGCCGACCGCGACCGTTTTGTGCTGTCCAATGGCCACGGCTCGATGTTGCAATACGCGCTGCTGCACCTGACCGGGTATGACGTCTCCATCGACGATCTGAAGGCGTTCCGCCAATTGGGCAGCAAGACCGCCGGGCACCCGGAAAACCACGTCTGCCCAGGGGTGGAAACCACCACTGGCCCGTTGGGGCAGGGCATTGCCAATGCCGTGGGCTTCGCCTTGGGTGAAAAATTATTGGCCCAGCATTTCAATCGCGATGGCCACACCCTTGTCGATCACCGCACCTGGGCGTTCCTGGGCGATGGCTGCCTGATGGAAGGCATCAGCCACGAAGCGGCGTCGCTGGCCGGCACCTGGGGGCTGCACAAGCTGATCGCATTCTGGGATGACAACAAAATCAGTATTGATGGTGTCACCGATGGTTGGTTCACCGACGATACGCCCAAGCGGTTTGAAGCCTATGGCTGGAACGTGATCCGCGGCGTGGACGGGCACGATGCGCATGAAATCAAAACCGCAATCGAGACCGCGCTGAAATCCACCGACAAGCCCACCCTGATTTGCTGCCGCACCACCATTGGTTTTGGTTCACCCGCCAAAGCGGGCAAGGAATCCAGCCACGGCGCGCCGCTGGGCAAGGATGAAGTGGCCGCCACCCGCGCCGCTTTGGGTTGGAAGTACGGCGAATTTGAAATCCCGCAAGCCATCTATGCAGGGTGGCGTAGTGCAGGCCGCGCCGGAAATGAAGCCGCCTGGAATGCACGCTTTGCGGCCTACAAGGCCGCGCACCCGGAAGCCGCCGCCGAGTTCGAGCGCCGTCTGTCCGGCGCGCTCCCGGCTGGGTTTGATGCCGCGGCCGACGCTTTCATCGCCAAGCTGCAGCAAGACGGCCCCAGCATTGCCAGCCGCAAAGCTTCGCAAAACGCGATTGAAGCCTTCGCGCCGCTGCTGCCGGAATTGGTAGGCGGCTCGGCTGATCTTGCGCATTCCAATTTGACCCTGTGGAAGGGCAGCAAGTCGGTGACCTGCAGCGATGCCAATGCCAACTACATCCATTCGGGTGTACGCGAATTCGGCATGACCGCGATCAGCAACGGACTGGCGCTGCACGGCGGCTTCATCCCGTATGACGCGACCTTTCTGGTGTTCTCGGACTACGCCCGCAACGCGGTGCGGATGAGCGCATTGATGGGGATTCGCGCCATCCACGTCTATACCCATGACTCGATTGGCTTGGGCGAAGACGGCCCCACCCACCAGCCGGTGGAGCACGTGGCGTCCTTGCGCTACATCCCGAACAACGATGTCTGGCGACCGTGCGATGCGGTGGAATCGGCGGTGGCATGGAAGTGCGCCATCGACCGCACCCACGGCCCCAGCTGCCTGATCTTCAGCCGCCAAAACCTGCCACACCAGGCACGCGATGCCGCGCAGTTGGCGCATGTCGCACGCGGCGGGTATGTGCTGAAAGACAGCGCGGGTGCGCCGGAGATCATCCTGATCGCCACCGGTAGCGAAGTGGGTCTGGCGATGCAAGCAGCGGCGCAATTGGGGGATGGCGTGCGCGTGGTGTCGATGCCGTGCGTGGAAGTGTTTGAGCGCCAAGATGCGGCCTATCGCGAAGCGGTGCTGCCCAAGGCCTGCCGCAAGCGCGTGGCCATCGAAGCCGGCGTGACGGGATTCTGGGGCAAGTACGTTGGCTTGGATGGTGCGGTGATCGGCATCGACAGCTTTGGTGCCAGCGCACCGGCGGAAAAATTGTTCCCGCATTTCGGGATCACGGTGGAACGCTTGATCGAAGTCAGCAACGCGCTGTGAAACCGGGCGTAGTCTTGTCACTGCGATGATCTTGCGTTCGACCCGCTTTCAGCATTGGATGGCCCGCCTGGCACTGGCAGCCATCTTGTTGCTGTCAGTGATGCCAAGCGTCAGCCGTTGGCTGGAAAGTACCGCGCCACGTCTTCCTGACGCGGTGCTGGCGATGTGTACCGTGGATGGGTTGGCGATGCAGCCGGCCAGCCTGCTGGGCGATGCGGGCAAACCACCCGCACCGACCGGCGCGATGCCGGACGATTGCGGCTACTGCCCACTGCTGGCATCGCTGACGCCGCTGTTGCTGGCGGTGGTCATGCTGCTGCCGCCATTGCGGTGCGTGCTATTGCCCACGTGGGCGCAGCCCGCATTGTGTGCTGTGCCGCTGCTGCGCGGTCTGGGTGCGCGAGGGCCGCCGATCCTGCTCTGAATCACGACGCATTCCTGCGAGGCATCGCCTCGCCCTCTTGTGATCTGGAGCCATCATGTCTTCCTCATGTTTCGCGACGGCACGGCCGTCGCGCTGCGCGCTTGCCTGTGCGCTTTCCATCTGCTTGTTCCCCGTCCTCGCCTGTGCCAATGGCGTGGATGGGACCGCCAAGAATCTCGATCGCGTGGTGGTCATCGGCACACCCACGCAAGCGCTGACCTTCGAAACCGACCCCAAGCTGCCGCGCCAACCGGTGCCGGCCAGTGATGGTGCCGACTACCTCAAAACCATTCCCGGCTTTTCCGCCGTACGCAATGGCGGCAGCAATGGCGACCCGGTGCTGCGCGGCATGTTCGGTTCGCGCCTCAACCTGCTGAGCAACGACGGCGGCATGCCCGGCGCTTGCCCGGCGCGGATGGACAACCCGTTGTCCTATGTCGCCCCGGAAACCTACGACAGCCTGACCGTGATCAAAGGCCCGCAAACGGTGTTGTGGGGGCCGGGAGCATCGGCGGGCACGGTGCGCTTTCAGCGTGAAACCCCGCGCTTCGACGAACCCGGGCTGCGTGCACAAGCCAGTGTGCTGGGCGGCAGTTTTGGCCGGAATGATCAGCTGTTCGATATCACTGCCGGTGCACCCACGGGCTATGCGCGGGTGAGCGCCAATCGCTCGCAAGCGGGCGACTATGCCGATGGCAACGGTGCGCGCGTGCCGTCTGCATGGAAGAAATGGAATACCGATGCGGCGCTGGGTTGGACACCGGATGCAGACACATTGCTGGAAGTCTCCGCCGGGATTGGCAATGGCCAGGCGCGCTATGCCGGTCGCGGCATGGATGGTGCGCAGTTTCGCCGCGATAGCCTGGGCCTGCGCTTTGAAAAAGCGTTCGGCGGCATGCTGCGCAAGCTCACCGCCAGCGCCTATCGCAACGACGCCGATCATGTGATGGATAACTACACGCTGCGCGATCCCAACCCGATGAGCACGATGCCGATGCCGATGGCGGCGAATGTGGAGCGGGTCACCAGCGGTGGACGCATCGCTGCGGATTGGGAATGGCATAGCTTCGCGCTGACGGCAGGTGTCGATGCACAGCGCAGTCAGCATCGTTCGCGCAGCGCGATGGGGCGGGGGATGTATGCCGCCAAACCGTGGGCGCAGGACGCACTGATGCGCAATCTTGGCGTGTTTGCCGAGGGCAACTGGACCTTGGCAGCGGGGCAGCACGTGATTGCGGGCGCGCGCATGGATCGGGCAGACGTGGTCGATCAGCGCAGCACTGCCGGGATGATGGGCATGCCCAATTCCACCTTCGGGCAGGCCCGTCGTGACACATTACCCAGCGGTTTCGTCCGCTATCAGCGCGACATTGCCGGCAGCGGTTTGGGTTGGTACGCGGGTGTGGGGCATGTGCAGCGCATGCCGGATTACTGGGAACTGTTTTCACCCAACAACGGGCCACTGGGCGCGCCGAACGCGTTTGCCGGTGTGCAGCCGGAAAAAACCACGCAACTGGATGTTGGTGCGCAGTGGCATGGCAAACGCAGCAATGCATGGGTGTCTGCGTATGCCGGGCGCATCCAGGACTACATCCTGTTCCGCTACATGAGTGGCGGCATGATGGGGATGACCAGCATCGCCTCCAATATCGATGCGCGCATCCACGGCTTCGAGGCGGGTGGCGAGCTGCGTCCGGGCAAGGACTGGACGCTGGCAGGCAACGTGGCGTGGGCATGGGGCGCGAATATGGGTGCGCAAATCCCCTTGCCGCAGATGACACCGCTGGAAGGCCGTTTCAGCGCGGCATGGGACAACGGCCAGTGGAGTGCAGGGGTGTTGCTGCGCGCGGTGGCGGCGCAGTCACGGGTCAGTTTGAATCAAGGCAATGTGACGGGTCGTGATCTTGGCCCCAGCGCAGGCTTTGCCACGCTGGCGCTGAACGCGGGCTATCGGCTCAATGCGCGGATGCAACTGACGACCGGCATCGATAATCTGTTCAATCGCACTTACAGCGAACATCTGAATCTGGCCGGCAGTGCGGATTTTGGCTATCCGGCGCTGCCAGTGCGGATCAATGAGCCGGGCCGCAACCTGTGGCTGAAACTCAACCTCGCGCTGTAATGCAGGCACACTGACATCAAGCGCCGCAGCGGGGCACGGCATCGCTGCGGCGCATTCGGAGAACACAGATGATGAAAACAATCGTCACGGGATTGCTGGTGCTGCTGCTGCCCTTGTGGGTAGCGGCGGCGGATAAGAACGAAGTGCGGGTGGTCGATGCCTGGGCGCGTGCGGTACCGGCGGTTGCCCCGGTAGCCGGCGGTTTCCTTACCGTGGTCAACATGGGCAATGCGACGGATCGCCTGCTGCGCGTGGAAAGCCCGATTGCCAAGCGCATCGAAATTCACGAAATGCGCAACGATGGCGGGGTGATGCGCATGCGCCAGATTACCGATGGGCTGATCGTACCTGCGCATGGGCAGCTGGAATTCAAACCCGGCAGCTATCACCTGATGTTGATTGGGCCAACACGAGCGCTGATCGAGGGTGATCATTTTGAGGCAGCGCTGGTGTTTCAACGCGCCGGCAAGGTGAAGGTGACATTTGCCGTGCGCGGGATCGGGGCCGGCGGCTAGCCACAGCGGTTTCACTGCAGCCTGGCACTTGCAATGGATTGTGGCTCGGATCCCGACGAACGGCGCTTGACTTTGTTGTTTACATTCGTAATCTAAAGAAAATTACGGGTGTAAACGATGCAAATCAGCGAAGCCGAATCGGTGGTGATGGATGTGCTCTGGCGGCAGCACCCGCTGGGTGCGGATGAGGTGGCGGCCGCGCTTGCCAGCCAGCAAGATTGGCAAGAGGCCACCATCAAGACCTTGCTCAATCGTCTGCTCAACAAGGGCGCGATCAGTGCGCAGAAAGAAGGGCGGCGCTATTTGTATTCGCCATTACTCAAGCGCGAAGACTGGGTGCTGAAGGAAAGTCGCGGCTTGCTGGATCGCTTGTTCGATGGCCGAGTTGCGCCGCTGGTGGCGCATTTTTCGCAGCATCAAGAATTGAGCCGCAACGACATTGCCGAACTGCGCAAGTTGATCGAGGGCCTTGACGATGCCCAGCACTGAACTTTTGGCGGGGTTGTTGCAAGCCACTTTGGCGGGTAGTGCCGCCATTGTCATGGTGCTGGCCCTGCGTCGCCCACTGCGACGTGCGTTTGGGGTGGGTGTGGCGTATGCCGCGTGGTTGTTGGTACCTGCCGCGTTGCTGGCTAGCGTGCTGCCGGCACCGGTGGCGCAGTTGGCACCAGCACCATTGGCGCAGGTGTTGGTGATGCCGGCGCAATGGATGGTGGTACGTGCGGCCCCCGCTGTTGCGTGGTTGGATTGGCGCTGGGGTTTGGTTGCGATGTGGTCACTGGGTGCGGTTGCGTGTGGGCTGTGGATGTGGCGCGTGCAGTCCAGGTTCCGCCGTAGTGTGACGCCACTGGTGCCGCACGCAGGTGTATGGCGCTCGCAGGCCGCCCGTGCGGGGCTGCCGGCCACATTGGGCTTGTGGCGACCACAAGTGGTGTTGCCGGCGGATTTCGACACCCGTTTCAATGCCGAACAGCGTGCGCTGGTGCTGGCGCACGAGCAGGCCCACATCGCACGCGGGGACTTGCGCAGCAACTTTGTTGCGGCAGTGCTGCGCTGCCTGTTTTGGTTCAACCCGTTATTTCACATCGCGGTCTTGCGCATGCGCAACGACCAAGAGCTGGCCTGCGATGCCGACGTGCTCGCCCGCCAACCGCATGCCCGTCGTTGCTATGGCGATGCGTTGTTGCAAGTTCAGTTGGTGATGCAAGCATCGCCGCTGGGCTGCCATTTTGGCTTTGGCCACCCACTCAAGGAGAGAATCGCAATGCTTGCAAAACCTGTTTCCACAACACAGCGCTGGCTGGGTCGCAGCGTACTGACATGCCTGTTGCTGGGCGGTGGCTATGCGGCTTGGGCGGCGCAGCCGGCTGTACCGTCGGTAGTTGTTCCGGCGGATGGTATCGCTGCCGATGTCGTACTGCGGGTAGATGAGAATGCCCCGAAGGTGTTGCACGTGGTGAGCAAAGTAGGCAAGCCGTTCTCATTGGAAACGGATGCCGATGGCAGACGCTTCGTCATTGTTGGCACCGTGACCCGGGTCAAGCATCAAGGTAAGCCCGCATTGGCGCTGGTGCTGCGCATTGATGAAGATGGCAAACAGGTTGCAGAGCCAAAGTTAATCGCTCTGAACGGCAAGCCAGCGGCTATCCAGATTGGTTCTGTAGCTGTCGCGGAAAATGAAGGCAAGGCGTTCAAGGGGTTGCGGCTGGATGTCACATTGAATGATTTGGCGGCGAAGGAGTTACCCGTCAAGAGCGCAAACGCAGCGTCAATTGTCCCCGCATCGAAAGTGAAGCAGTTACAGCCCGGGCAGATAGATGCCGTCTCACGCACTGCAAATCCGCCGCAATATCCGAAAGATGCGTTGCAAAAAAACATCGGCGGAACCGTTGTGCTGGTTGTTGATATTGCCGCCAACGGCAGCGTCACTGGGCTGAAGGTCGAACGCACATCCGGCAATGCGCAGCTGGATGCCGCCACTCTTGAAGCCGCACAGAAGTGGCGGTTCAAACCGGCGATGAAGAATGGAAAAGCGATTGCCGGCAAGGTGCGGGTGCCGGTTGAGTTTCGGCCGGATGGTGCGTCAGCGGCCACCCGAGTCAAGCCCACCCGCCCTACTGCAATCGCTGTTGTGTTTTCGGCCAGCACCGGCTTGCCTGGCTACGACGCGATGCCGGCATCTTTGCGTGGCAGCTGGGCCACCGGGCCGCAGGAACAAGGCTGCTGAGTTGCGTCCCACTTGCGCGTCATCTTCGCCTTCGCGGGATGATGCGCAAGCTTCAGTGCAGCGTTATTGGCCCAGTGTCTGGTTCAGCAAATTCGCCAGCCTCTCGGCGGCCACATGTACGCGCGCTTCGGCCAATGGGCGCATTTGATCGAGATAGGTGTGATCCATCTTGTGCTGATCCTCGGGTGGATAAATGCCCTTGGCATCGATCAATGTGCAGGACTCCTCGGCCCAATTCAGCGGGGTGCCGGTGGCCGCAGAGGCAGGATCCCACGCTTGTTTGTCCAGCAGCTTGGCGTAATCCAGCAGTTTCAATTTGCGGCTGGCGAGAATGTAGTAATCCCACACCGAATGCAGATTGGTGCCCATCACGCCATCGACATAACTTTTTTGCGCGTAGGCTTCGGGTGCGATGGGGGTGCGCAAGCTGATCTGGAACCGGTTGCCGCCGCTGTCGGTACGGTTGCCGGCATGCATGGGCTGGTGTTCATCGCCGACCAGATGCACCACAAATTTCAGTGCATCCCGGCGTGCTTCCAGTGGTTGGCTGCGGTCGCCCAAGATGGCCAGTTGTTTGTTGATCGCGCCCACCACGCAATTGCCGTCGGGGCAGTCACGGGCAAGGTCGAAATCGCAGCCGCCGCCTTTGGCATTGATGTAGTGCCAGCGTTGGGTTTCCTTGAACCGCGGTGGGTCGTCGTTGCGCAGGTCATCGGCCCAGCTGGCCACGCCGGCAAGGCTGGGGTTGGGCTCGCCAGCCAGCAATCTGGACACTTCGGCGCGGGCTTTGGGGTTCAGGTGGCGCTGCGCCAACTCGCCCACCAAGGCGTGGCCCAACGCACCCCAAGCCCAGGCCGCGGTGACGGGCAATACGCACAGCAGGCAGATCACGAAGCAAGAACGCAGGATTCTGGACATGGGTCAAGCCGGCAGAGTGGGGAAAGGCTAAAATGATAAGCCCCCGCGTCAGGTTCGGCGCATCTTCCCTCAGGAGTTTTCCCGCAATGGCAATCAAGGTCGGTATCAACGGCTTCGGCCGCATCGGGCGCTGCGTGTTTCGCGCGGCCGTGCAGAACTTTGGCGACGCTATCGAAATCGTCGGCATCAACGACCTGCTGGAGCCGGATTACCTGGCCTACATGCTCAAGCACGACTCGGTGCACGGACGCTTCCAGGGCGATGTAGCGGTGGAAGACGGCGCGCTGCTGGTGAACGGCAAGCGCATCCGCCTGACCGCCGAGCGCGACCCCGCCAACTTGAAATGGGATGCCGTGGGTGCCGACGTGGTGATCGAGTCCACCGGCCTGTTCCTGTCGGCCGATACCGCCCAAAAGCACATCGATGCTGGTGCCAAGAAAGTGCTGCTGTCGGCCCCGTCGAAGGACGCCACCCCGATGTTCGTGTATGGCGTGAACCATGCCAAATACGCCGGCGAGGCGATCATCTCCAACGCTTCGTGCACCACCAATTGCCTGGCTCCGATCGCCAAGGTGCTGAATGACAAATGGGGCATCAAGCGCGGCCTGATGACCACCGTGCATGCCGCCACCGCCACCCAGAAAACCGTTGATGGCCCGTCCAACAAGGATTGGCGTGGCGGCCGCGGCATTCTGGAAAACATCATCCCGTCCAGCACCGGCGCGGCCAAGGCGGTGGGTGTGGTGATTCCGGAATTGAACAAGAAGCTGACCGGCATGAGCTTCCGCGTGCCCACCAGCGATGTGTCGGTGGTGGATCTCACCGTGGAACTTGAAACGCCCGCCACCTATGCCGAAATCTGCGCGGAAATGAAGGCGCAAAGCGAAGGTGCGCTGGCCGGTATCTTGGGTTACACCGAAGAAAAAGTGGTGGCTACCGATTTCCGTGGCGACGCCCGCACCAGCATCTTCGATGCCGAAGCCGGCATCGCGATGGACGACACCTTCGTCAAACTGGTGAGCTGGTACGACAACGAGTGGGGCTATTCCAACAAGTGTTTGGAAATGGTCAAGGTGATGGCGAAGTAATCGTATTTTCCGCCATCGTTTCAGCAAAGCCCCGCCCCGTGCGGGGCTTTGTGTGTTTGCTCAGCGCGTATCCTTGGCTGGATTTCAATCCAGCGGCAGCCGGATGCGCTGCAACAGCACCCGATAACGCGGGTCGCTATGCAAATTGCGCAAGGTTGGGTCGTATTTGATGTATTGCACCCCGGCATCGTATTGCACAATCGCGCGCTGCAGCCAAGCAAACGCATCGTCGCGCTGGTCGCGCCAAGCGAAGGCTTCGGCGATTTGGTAAGCACTGGTATGCGCTTGGGTGTCGGTTAATTCTTGAAGCGCTTGCAGCGATGCCGCCTCATGGCCAGCACTGAACGCCGCCATTGTCTGCCCGCACAGGCGAAAGGTGGCGTTGTCGGCCCGCGCATACCAGTGGTCAGCGGTTGCGGCATCGCCTTGCAACAAATACAACAGGCCCATGCCAACAGGTGCGCGGCCATGTTCGGGAGCGATATCCAAGGCACGATCCAACGCCGCACGCGCGCCGGCAAAATCGCCCAAGGCGATTTGGTAGCGGGATTGGATCTCCCACGCTTGCGCCGACAGCGGGTCTAGCCGGGTGGCCGCTTGCGCTTGGGTCAAGGCGTCTGCCAGCTTGCCTTGTGCGGCCAGCAAGCGGCTGTATTGCCACAGGCTCATCACATCGCCGGGGTTGAAGTGCAGAGCCTGGCGAAAATCACTGGCCCCGCCCTCCCAGTCGTGTTCAAACACAAAGCGCAGCACGGCACGTGCGGTGTAGGCCTCGCCCAGCGTTGGATCCAGTGTGACCGCCTGATCCACCGTGGCCCGCGCCTGCGCCCGCAGCGCCAACATCTGTGCATCGGTTTGGGTGTAGTCCGCGGCATACGCATCGGCCAATGCCAAGCCCGCCAATGCGGCGGCATAAGTGGGCTCCAGCGCGATGACTTTGCGGTATTCCTCACCGGCGCGACGAAAGCCCTCTTCGGTGGCACGATTGAGGAATTGTCGGCCCAGCAGAAAGTGGTTGTAGGCATCGGGGCCGGGCAGGTGGTGACCGGCATGGCTGGGCTGGTGCGATGGCAGCAGCTTCAGTTTGAGCGCCGCGACCACCGCTGCGGCAATCTCGTCTTGCACTGCGAAGATGTCGGTCAGCTGGCGGTCGTAGGTTTGTGACCACAGGTGATAGCCGCCACGGGTTTCGATCAACTGCGCGGTGATGCGCACGTGTGCGCCACTCTTGCGCACGCTGCCTTCCAGCACCGTGGCCACGTTCAATGCCTGCCCGATTTGCGCAATCGTGGCTTGGGTGTCCTTGAACGAAAACGACGAGGTGCGCCCGGCTACATGCAATTCAGGCACTTGCGCCAACAGGTTGAGTAGCTCCTCCGACAAACCATCGGAGAAATACTCTTGCTCTTTGTCCGAGCTCATATTGACCAGCGGCAACACCGCGATCGAGGCGGCAATCGGATCTGCGCTAGGGGATTCGGTTGCAGGGGCGCTGGCAGGTGCCGCCGGGATTTCTCGTTGCAAGCCCCGGTCAGTCCAGGCGTAGGTCCAGGCAAACATCATCGCCAACGGAAAGCCCAGCACGGCCAGCAGCACCAGCGCCCGCATCACCCAGGGCGGTATGCCAAAGGTGGGCAACAGCAGATCGGCGACTTGCAACAACAGCCAGCACAGCGCGGCGTAGGCAAGCGCCATGCGCAACACGTTGCGGCGTTTGAGTTCAAACCACAGTGCCCGCATGCCTTGCTCCCCGCCGGTGTGCGCTAGCCGTATGTCAGTTGCTTGTCAGCTTGATGGTAGCCGAGGCCCATTGGCAATGGCAGGCGCAGATAATATGGGGAAGCGATGATCGTATTGTTTCCCCCTATACCAGCATGAGCCGACACGTGGACACCACTCTCGCCCCCGACGCTGCCATCCCCAGCCATGCGCAAATCGCGACGCTGGTGGACTGCTTTTACGACAAGATTCAAGTGCACCCCACATTAGGTCCGGTGTTCAATGCCGCCGTGCACGACTGGCCCGCGCACAAGGCACTGCTAACCTCATTCTGGGGTTCGGTCATCTTGCGTGCGGCCAGCTATCGCGGCAATCCGATGGCAAAACACCAGGGCCATGCCATCACTACCCAGCACTTCATCGAATGGTTGGCGTTGTGGCGCGCCACTGCCGATGAGCTGCTCACCCCCACGCAAGCCGAATTGGTGCACGAATACGCCAGTCGCATTGGCCGCAGTTTGCGGTATGGGTTGGGGTTGCCGGAGCCGGGGCGGGCACCGATTCCATTGGGTCCACGGCTGCCGTTGCTGCGCGGGGGCTGAAGCGTCGATTTGCAGTCGGTCACGATCCGGCGATGTTGCCGCCAGACCGATGGCGTGCATGGTACAAAAGAGCTTAGGAGGGGCTGTGGCTGCATCGAAGTGGAGTCTGCGCAAACGATTGGCGCTGGGGCTGGTGCTGACCGCACTGCTGCCTGTGCTGTTGTTCAGCGTGGCCATGTTGTGGAGCCAATGGCAGCGCGACTCCAACGATTTGATGCTGCGTTTGGACGCCAATGCACGCTTGAGTGCCAGCCTTATCGATGAGTTTCTTGAATCACAACAGGCCGGTGTGCGGTTGTTGGCCGATCAAGTGGCTGATGATCAAGTTGTAAGCGGTGAGGAGTTGTCGCGGCTGCTGAAGATCTACCCCTCGATGTTGCGAGCATTGCATGTGGATGCGCATGGACGGGTCGTCATAATGCGCGATACGCGTTTGCGGGAGCAGCCGCAAGTGGTCGTCGATGTATCTGCTGAAGATTGGTTCAAGGTCAATCACAACCAGTTTCGTGCCTATATTTCAGACGCGTATCAACGCCCGATTTATGGCAGTGAAGTAGTGGTGGCGGTATCTGCGCCGTTGTTGCGTCAGGATCGCTTCGAGGGGGTGCTGCAGGCTGCCATTCCTGTCGAGAGCATCGCCCGCTTGAGTGCCGAAAGTTTGGCGCGCCGGAATTTCGAACTGCTATTGCTGGATCGCAGTAATCGCGTGGTGTACGCCGGCGCAGGACTCCGTTGGAAATCGTTGGATGACGCCGGCCGGCAGGGCATGGCACTACGCGAGATGGCGCTCGCCGCAGATCACAGTGGGCGCGTAGAGCTCCGGCGCGACCTGCTGCGCGAGCCTGGCGATACCTATGTGGAAGCCGTGGCCATGCGTAACCAGTGGACGCTGGCACTGGTGGCGCCGCGCGAGATCTTGCTGGCACCGTTGCGGCCGCGCTTGTTGTTGCTGTTTGCGCTGCTGGCAGTGACCTTGCTGGGCATGGTGTGGGCGCTGTGGCTGCAGCGACAAATGCTTCGGCACAATATCGGCTACCTGTTGGCCAGCCTGCATGGATATGCCTTGGGTGGCAAGTTGGATTCGGCGCTTCGTAGCCGCCTGCCAGAGGAGTTGCAGCCATTGGCGGACGGAATCGGCGAGCTGGGCGGGCGCATGAACAACGCCTTCGAGGAATTGAATCAGGTGTTGGGTGAGCGCGAGGCTGTGATCGAAGAGCGTACTGAATCGTTGCGGCAGGCTGTCCAAAAACTTGAGCTCATCAGCCGAACCGATGCGATGACTGGGTGCTTGAATTACCGTGGATTCGTCGAGGAGGGCGAACGTTTGTGGCAACAATTCAAGATCTCCGGCACGCCTTTGGCTGTGCTTGCACTCGATATCGATTTTTTCAAGAGGTATAACGATCACTATGGTCATCTTGCGGGCGATAGTGCATTGCGGCGGTTCGCTGGCGCAGTGCGCAGTGCGCTGCTGCATGCCGATGATGTTTTGGCGCGCCCCGGTGGCGAGGAGTTCACGGTGTTCTTGCCAGGCAGCACCATCGAGCAGGCGTTGCAGGTGGGGGAACGTGTGCGCTTGCGGGTGTTTGATGCTGACATCGCCCACGCCAAAGCACCCAGTGGGCGGCTGACGGTCAGTGTTGGCGTTGCGGTTTGCCAAACGGGTGATCGGGACATCGAGGCGCTCCTGCATCGTGCCGACGCCGCGCTGTACCGGGCCAAGGCGGCAGGCCGCAACGGCGTCAGTGCCTGATGGCACAGGGCGGCGAAGCGCGGGATTTGAACCTGCGCCAGTGCAACGCGACAATGGGCCTCCTTTTCGCACTGTGATGCCCCGCCCATGACCATCTCACGCATGTCTGACCTTGATCTTGCCGGCAAGAAAGTGTTGATCCGCCAAGACCTCAATGTGCCAGTGGCCGATGGCAGGGTGACCTCGGACTTGCGCATCACGGCCTCGCTTCCCACCCTCAAATTGGCGCTGGAAAAAGGTGCTGCCGTGATGGTCACCTCACACTTGGGCCGTCCGAAAGAAGGCGTGTGGAGCGCAGCCGATTCGCTGGCACCGGTGGCCGCGCGCTTGTCGGAATTGCTGGGCTTTGATGTGCCGTTGATCAAGGATTATTTGAACGGCGTGGAGATTGCGCCGGGGCAATTGGTGCTGCTGGAAAACTGCCGCATGAACATCGGCGAGAAGTCCGATGGCGAGGCGTTGTCGAAGCAATACGCCGCGCTGTGCGATGTGTATGTGATGGATGCATTCGGCACTGCACACCGTGCGCAAGCCTCCACCCACGGTGCCATTCGGTTTGCCAAGCAAGCTTGCGGCGGCCCGCTGCTGATGGCCGAACTGGATGCATTGGACAAAGCACTGGCCAACCCGGCGCGGCCGCTGCTGGCGATTGTGGCGGGCAGCAAGGTGTCCACCAAACTTGAATTGCTGGGCAATCTGGTGGGCAAGGTCGATCAGTTGATCGTCGGCGGTGGCATTGCCAATACCTTTATCGCCGCGATGGGCCACGGCGTGGGCAAATCGCTGGTGGAAATGGACCTGCTGGATACCGCCAAACAGATCATGGCGGATGCCAAAGCACGCGGGGCCGAGATTCCGTTGCCACTGGATGTGGTGGTGGCACCCGCATTCGCCGCTGATGCGCCGGCGACAGTGAAGGTGGTGGATGCAGTGAGTGCGGACGACATGATTCTCGATATCGGCCCGCAAACCGCCGCCGCCTATGCCGCCCTGATCGCCAAGGCCGGCACCGTGGTCTGGAACGGCCCGGTGGGTGTGTTCGAATTTGACGCCTTTGGTCACGGCACCGAAGCGGTGGCGCGTGCGATTGCGGCCTCCAGTGCGTTCTCGATTGCCGGTGGCGGCGACACCTTGGCCGCAGTCGATAAATACGGCATCGAACAACAGGTGTCCTACATTTCTACCGGCGGCGGTGCGTTCCTGGAATTTCTGGAGGGCAAAACCCTGCCGGCGGTCGCGGCATTGGCAGCGCGTGCGATTTAATCGTTTGCAGGATGCAGCACCTGGCGTGCGGCTGTGATAGCGTGGAAGAATCATTTAGACAACGATGTCATTCCGCCATTTATGACCGCCGCACAGCCACAACAACGCCGCCACACCCGCATCGTCGCCACCCTTGGCCCGGCTACCGACCCGCCCGAGGTGTTGGAAGCGGTGCTGCGTGCCGGGGTGGACGTGGTGCGGTTGAATTTTTCCCACGGCGACCCGTCGGCGCAAGTGGCGCGTGGTGAAGCGGTGCGGGCGATGGCGGCCAAGCTTGGGCGCGAAGTGGGCATTCTGGCCGACCTGCCCGGCCCCAAAATCCGGGTGGAGACGTTCGCCGATGGCAAAGTGCAACTCAAGGCCGGCAACCGTTTCGACCTAGTGGCGCGGCTGGATGTGCCGCCGGGCGATGCCACCCAAGTGGGCGTCAGTTATCTGGAGTTGCCGGGCGATGTTGTCGCAGGCGATGTGCTGTTGCTGGATGATGGCATCGTGCAGTTGCAAGTGACGGCGGTGGAGGGCGAACGCATCGTCACCACCATCCTCAACGATTGCGTGTTGTCCAACCGCAAAGGCTTGAACAAACAAGGCGGCGGGCTGTCACTGGGCGCGATCACCGAGAAAGACCGCGAGCTGATCGTGATTGCCGCGGGCATGCAGGTGGACTTCATCGCGGTGTCGTTCTGCCGCAATGCCGAAGACATGCACGAAGCGCGCCGGGTGGCACGTGCGCATGGCTGCAACGCCGCGCTGGTGGCCAAGATCGAACGTGCCGAAGCAATTGAAAACCTGACCGAAATCGTGGATGCCAGCGACGTGGTGATGGTGGCGCGTGGCGATCTGGGCGTGGAGATTGGCGATGCCGAACTGCCCGGGCTGCAGAAAAAAATCATCCGTGAATCCGTGGCCCGCGAAAAAGTGGTGATCACCGCCACCCAAATGCTGCAATCCATGGTGGACAGCCCCATTCCCACCCGCGCCGAAGTGCTGGACGTGGCCAACGCCGTCATCGACGGCACCGACGCTGTCATGTTGTCACAAGAATCCGCCGCCGGCAGTTGGCCGGTGAAGGCGGTTGAGGCGATGGCGCGCATCTGCATGGGCGCGGAAAAACAATTCGAAGCCGATACCGATTTCGAACAAGCCAAGCGTGGTCTTGCCCGCGCCGACCAAGCCATTGCCATGGCCACCATGTTCCTGTGCGAACACGTCGGCGTGCGCGCAGTGGTGGCGATGACCGAATCCGGCGGTACCGCGCGCTACCTGTCGCGGTTTCGTTCCGCCGTACCGATTTATGCGTTTTCCCATCACGCCGCTGCGCGGCGCAAGATGGCACTGATGCGCGACGTGTTCGCCATGGACTACGACAGCCGCGGCCAAACCCCGCGCGAAGCCGCCCGCGGCAGCATCCACCTGTTGGTCGAAGCAGGTTTATTGAACCCCGGCGACCGCGTGGTGTTTACCAGTGGCGAACATATGGAAACCAAAGGCGCCACCAATACCTTGCGCCTGCTGGAAATCGGCGCAGATGGCTGCGCCACGGGGCTGGGGGAGTTGTAGGGAATAAGGGCATGGCGATGCGATCCCAGCGCTGAGCATCTTCCGTCCCTTTTGTTTCAACAGATCGAAGCACTGCCTGTCACCAAACAACGCATGGTCGCGCAGATGATCGATGCCGTGATCGCGCAAGCAACGCGCTAAGCCAATCACCAGCGCCACAAACAACAAGGCCCGCAATGCGGGCCTTGTGCGTCATGGGCGGGGATTAATTCCATCCGTCCCATTTGTTTTCCCTTTGTTTTATTTTTTTTTAAGCCGCCGCACTGCCGCCACCACAACAAACCAAAAAACAGAATAAGACAAAACATTTACCAGCGATGGAATGATTACCCAATTTCCACCACCCTCCGAATGTATGCCCTCCGGCCAGAGCATTCCAAAAACCATCACACCTGGAAGGTTCAGCATGTCCTGAAGATCGACCAGTCTCGATTCATATGGCAAGTAGTCGATCGCTGATATCGCGTAGAACGTCAAGACACCAAGGATGATGCACCCAAGAATCTTTTTCATCGCTTCTCATCCCTCATCTCTTGGTGTTTGCAGAGCCCTTATCCATAGCTTAGTTACCATCGGTCTTAATTGCCTGTTGGTAAAGATCATCGCCATATGTTGCCCGAAAAACCGCTTGGGCTGCATTCACCGCAGTATCCATTTGAGCATTGGAGATCGCAGCCTCAGCTTGACTATGCTGATACGCAGCAGCAGGGTGCGCCAAGCCGGACCAAACTTTCGGATCACCGTTAGAATCGGTGTGCGCAGGGGACGTCCCATCGGTTGCAGTGTGCATAGCGTTACCGGCAGATGTCAGTGACTCAGATTTCAAGCCATCAACCGACGAAGGCATTTTCCCCTGCTCTTTCTTTGCGGCTGCCTCTTGACCACTAATGAATTTTTGCGAAGCCGTCTTTGCATCAGCGGGACTTTGAGATGGCGCTCTCATCGAATGCTGATAGCTGCTTCCCTTGCTTTGGCCGCCCTTCGATACGCTGTCCATAGAGCGGCTTGCGGATTTGAGCGTGCCACGCTGTGCTGCACTCAAGCCAGGAAAGGCTTTGTCAATGATGTTTTCGTGGATCTTCGTTGGCCATCGCCCATCACGATCACTGAACTTGTAGGGATTGTTGT
>Ga0208693_1001215_pt1 | contig 18914 bp, 17 predicted proteins | sample AD_UKC071_MetaG_FD_184438 | JGI IMG/M metagenome (GOLD analysis project Ga0208693, IMG submission 184438) | Active sludge microbial communities of municipal wastewater-treating anaerobic digesters from USA - AD_UKC071_MetaG (SPAdes) (version 2) | ecosystem: Engineered > Bioreactor > Anaerobic >... | reverse complement strand
ACGTAGACTGCCCGGGCCATGCCGACTATATCAAGAACATGATAACCGGAGCAGCACAGATGGACGGAGCCATTTTGGTAGTATCCGCCGCTGATGGTCCCATGCCCCAGACCAGAGAACATATACTGTTGGCCAGACAGGTAGGGGTACCGTATATAGTAGTATTCATGAACAAGGTAGACATGGTAGATGACGAAGAACTGCTGGAACTGGTAGAGATGGAAATCCGGGATCTGTTAAACGAGTACGAATTCCCCGGAGACGAAATTCCGATAATCAGAGGGTCTGCTCTGAAAGCGTTAGAGTGCGGATGCGGATCCCGTGATGAAGAATGGTGCAGCAAGATATGGGAACTGATGGATGCAGTAGACAAGTACATTCCGCTGCCCGAAAGAGATGTTGACAAGCCGTTCCTGATGCCGATAGAAGACGTATTCACCATAACCGGACGCGGAACCGTAACCACCGGCAGAGTAGAGAGAGGCCAGGTAAAGGTAGGAGACGAAGTAGAGATCGTCGGCATGAGAGAAGAATCCCGCAAGACAGTATGCACCGGAGTAGAAATGTTTAGAAAGCTGTTGGACTATGCGCAAGCAGGAGACAACATCGGAACTCTGTTAAGAGGAGTGGACCGGAAAGAAGTAGAGCGGGGCATGGTATTAGCCAAGCCGGGCAGCATCAAGCCCTTAACCAAATTCAAAGGCGAAGTATACGTGCTGACCAAGGAAGAAGGCGGAAGGCACACACCATTTTTCAGCGGTTACCGTCCCCAGTTTTATTTCCGTACCACGGACGTAACGGGAGTAATCACCCTGCCCGAGGGAGTAGAGATGGTAATGCCGGGAGACAACGTGCAGATGCATATAGAACTGATAACTCCCATCGCCATAGAAGAAGGTCTGCGCTTTGCTATTCGCGAAGGCGGCCGTACTGTTGGTGCAGGTGTGGTAACATCTATCGAATAGTTATAAACATAGAAAGTCGATTTTCATCGAACAGCAGGGGGAATACCCCTGCTGTCAGACTTTTCAAATTAGCCCTTATTGCCCTTTATTGACAGCCGATCAGCCTTGTGATAGATTATTCTAGGTATTCTGTGCGAAGGATGGAGGTGTCGATGCAATGAGAGTGGGAATTACTTTAGCTTGTTCTGAGTGCAAACAACGCAACTATACAACCACCAAGGATAAGAAAAAGCATACTGAGAAGTTTGAAATCCGTAAGTATTGCAAGTTCTGCAATACTCATACGATTCATAAAGAAATCAAGTAAAACCGGGGATGTGAAAAACCTGTGACCAAAACTAATGCTACCGCCAAAAAAGAAGGCGTGACCCTCAAGACTCGCTGGGACAATACCGTTGAATATATTCGCAGTGTGTACAGCGAGTTGAAAAAAGTGCACTGGCCCAGTCGTACGCAGTTGATCGGCTATACCGCTGTGGTTCTTATTGCTGTAGCTGTGATAGGAGTTATCATCTGGCTATTCGATTGGGGTCTGTCCTACTTGATGCAGCTCCTTTTTGATGCTTTTTCCTGAGCGACTGAGTAGAGGAGGTGATTACCATTATGGTCGAACAGATTGACCAGAATCATACGGAAGAAGGCCAGGTGGAAAAGAACTATCCTGGGGAGTGGTATGTGGTCCATACCTATTCCGGATATGAGAATAAAATTAAAGTTGACCTGGCCAAACGGGTCGAATCCATGGGTATGCAGGATAAGATATTCGAAATATTGATTCCTGAAGAACAGGAAATCGAATACAAAGGCGGTAAGCGCAAGGTTAGTTATAAGCGAGTCTTTCCGGGGTATGTTATCGTTAACATGATCATGGATGATGACTCCTGGTACGTTGTTCGCCATACTCCTGGTGTCACCGGTTTTGTAGGAAGCGGAACCAAGCCGATTCCTCTTCAGCCCGAAGAAGTGGAACGCATCTTAAAACGGATGGGGCTTATCGAAGGTGCCAAACCAAAGATTATTGATGTGGAAGTAGGAGAGAGCATACGGGTTAAAACCGGACCTTTTGCCAATTTCGAAGGGGTGGTCCGGGAATTGCTGCCTGATCGCGGCAAAATAAGGGTTAATATATCTATGTTCGGCAGGGAAACTCCTGTTGAACTGGATTATGAACAGATTGAAAAAATGTAGTTAAGGAGGTGAAAAAGTGGCCAAAAAGGTAGTGGGCAAAGTATCCTTGCAAATACAAGCCGGTAAAGCAACTCCTGCGCCACCAGTGGGACCGGCCTTGGGTCAGCACGGTGTTAATATTATGGGATTTTGCAAGGAATACAATGCCAAGACAGCTAATCAAACCGGTTTTATCGTGCCGGTGGAGATCACCATTTACGAGGACCGCTCCTTTTCCTTCGTACTTAAATCTCCTCCTGCCTCCGACCTGCTTAAGAAGGCAGCTGGAATTGAGTCCGGTTCAGGAGAACCTAATAAGAAAAAAGTAGGGAAAGTTACCCGGGCTAAGTTGATTGAGATTGCAGAAACCAAAAAGGAGGACTTAAATGCCTTTAATTTGGAGGCTGCAGTCCGTATGATTGAAGGAACAGCCCGCAGTATGGGTCTGGAAATAGTTGACTAATAATGTGGGAGGATGAATTCATCCGCTATACCACGGGAGGTAATAAAATGAAGAAAGGCAAGAACTACAAAGAAAACCTGGCCAAGTATGATCGTAACCATTTGTACGATCCCAGTGAAGCACTGGACCTGGTTAAGCAAATGGCAACTGCCAAGTTTGACGAGACCATCGAAGTTCATATTAAATTAGGCGTGGATCCCCGCCATGCTGATCAGCAGGTTAGAGGGACCGTCAGTTTACCTCACGGTACCGGTAAAACCCGCCGTGTACTAGTATTCGCCAAAGGCGAAAAAATTAAAGAAGCTGAGAAAGCCGGAGCCGACTATGTGGGTGGCGAAGAACTGGCCGAAAAAATCCAGGGCGGTTGGTTCGATTTTGAAGTCGCTGTAGCTACTCCTGATATGATGGGTGTCGTAGGAAAACTGGGTAAGATTTTAGGCCCCCGCGGCTTGATGCCCAACCCTAAGGCAGGAACAGTAACCTTTGATATCGAGCGCACTGTCAATGAATTGAAAGCTGGACGTATTGAATACCGGGTTGACAAAACCGCTATAGTGCATGCTCCCATAGGCAGAGCTTCTTTTGATAAGGAAAAATTGATGGAAAACCTGTTGGCGTTTTCCGATGCTTTAATAAAGGCCAAACCAGCAGCTGCTAAAGGGCAATACATGCGTTCAGTAACGGTGTGCTCCACCATGAGTCCAGGGGTAAAAATCAATCCCCTTGCCTTGATGGCAATCAAACGCTAAAATACTATTAAATTTGAATATAAGCGACTGTAGACAGCCGGTGGCCTTCGGGCCTTAAAGAACGTAAGTTCGCCTGCCGAGGTTATGAAATAAGGACAGGATCCTTTTCTGAGAAGGGTTTAATGTCATGCAAACCTCTGCAAAAGCTGCAGGGGTTTTTTCATAGCTAGCTGTTTACGCATCCGGTAATATAAGGGGGTGAAAACCGAATGCCCAATATAGAAGCCAAAAAGAAAGTTGTAGCTGAATTACAGCAGAAGTTGGAAAACGCTGCCTTGGTGGTGTTTACTGATTACCGGGGATTGACCGTTGACGAAATGACTGCTTTGCGTAACAAACTGCGCAGTCCTGGAGTTGAATACCAGGTAATTAAAAACACCATGATGGAGTTTGCCTTAAAAAACACCGGTCATGAAGATGTTATTGAACACATTTCCGGTCCCAACGCCGTTATTTTTAGCAGCGAAGATCCGGTAGGTCCGGCTAAGAATGTTTACGAGTTTATTAAAGAGTATAAAAAACTCGAGGTTAAAGTGGGAATACTGGAAGGTCAGTTGGTAGGAGCTGAGAAGATTAAAGCTCTGGCTGACTTACCATCCAAAGAGGTCCTGGTTGCTCAAGTGCTGGGAACCTTGCAGGCTCCTATCACCAACCTGGTTTACGTACTGAATGCCAATTTGACCGGTTTGGTGAGAGCCTTGGATCAAATCCGCGAACAAAAACAGGCCAGCTAACGGCCAGTTAATACACAACTAATTAGGAGGTAAAAAAATGAGTAAAGTACAGGAAGTTATTGATATCGTTAAGGGTTTAACCGTATTAGAACTGTCTGAGCTGGTAAAAGCTCTGGAAGAAGAGTTTGGTGTCAGTGCTGCTGCTCCGGTAGCAGTAGCCGCTGCTGCTCCTGCAGCTGCTCCAGCTGAAGCTGCTGAAGAGAAGACCGAGTTTGATGTTATTCTTACCTCAGCCGGAGATAAAAAGGTTAATGTTATTAAGGTAGTTCGTGAGATCACCGGTTTAGGTCTAAAAGAATCCAAGGATTTGGTTGACGGTGCTCCCCAGCCTATTAAAGAAAAAATTAATAAAGATGAGGCCAACGCCATTAAAGCTAAGATTGAAGAAGCTGGCGGTTCCGTAGAAATCAAATAACTTTCTTAGGCTGAGCCTTGATAGATTAGAAGGAGCTAATAATCCGCTTTCATTGGGTAATGAAAGCGGATTAATTTATTTAAAGGCTTTACTCGATAAAATATTTGCAGTAATATAAATAATTTAATATTGAAGCATATATTTTTCTGGTATACCCTTAGGGTAGGTTTAAACTGTCAATAGAAGGGAAATGATGATGGATGAGAAAACAAATCTGTTTTACCCTTTTACTGGTTAGTTTACTCTTGGTCTATACGTCACCAGCTCTGGGGCAAAGAGTGGACTGGAACCTTACCTGGCAGGATGATGGCTCTATAGTAGAGACAGTTAGCTTGGAGAAGATCAATTTATTACCGGATACAGGAGAATGGCAGTCATCAACTGACCCCAATGGACGTTTAATTCTTACCCGCCAGATCGCTGGATGGGAAGAGTACCGTAAACTTTCTGACCGCCTGCCCTTGAGTATACAAAGCCGCAATTTTCTGGTTTTGCAGACAGCTGTCATCAATAGTGAAGATTTTGCCGCTGCTCCCGGAGGATTATATCAACAAATAGCAGCTGTACCCGATGCCCAGCTTTCTATAAAAATACCCGGAATTATTCGAGATCATTCTGCGGACCTGATCGTTGACAGTCAGGAGGCGGTATGGAAGCTTAGCCGTCTGGATCATCTAACTACGGAGGACCTGTTGCTGAAAGCTACGGTTTTCGATGGGTTGCTGATAGCAGTATTATTGGTAGGAGGTGCGGTCATTGTTATAGGGATGTGGTTCCTGCGCGGCATTCGCAGAGCTAACCAACTTATTGAAGAGGAGTACTCCCTGGATAATATCACCTTGGAAGAGTCTGATGAAAAGGTTACAGAAACAGAGGAACAGAAAAACTAATTCATTCCTTGACTGCCATATAGTCTTGTGCTAACATTAGTAATTGCCATTTAGATTAAGGTGGAAGAAGTATGTCTAGAGAAGACTATGCAACGCTTAAGGTTAAAGCGAGGTTATACCGAGACCTTGCTTTTCACTCTTTTAGGATTAAATAGAAGGGGTGAATGCTGTTAATGGCCCACATCGAACGATACGGAAGAGTAGAACGACTCAGCTATTCCCGGATCGCAGAACCCATCCAACTGCCCAATCTCATTCAGGTACAACTTAGTTCCTATGAGTGGTTTTTGGAGCATGGACTGCGGGAAGCCCTCAACGAAGTATTTCCCATCCAGGACTTCACCGGTAATCTCGAACTGGATTTTATTGATTACAGCCGAGGGGAACCCAAGTACTCCGTTCATGAATGCAAAGAAAGGGATGTGAGCTATCAGGCCCCATTAAAGCTTAAGGTTCGCCTGACTGATAAGGAAAGCGGAGAAATTAAAGAATCCGAGGTATACATGGGTGATCTTCCCTTGATGACTGACAAGGGAACCTTCATTATTAATGGAGCTGAACGGGTAGTAGTCAGTCAGCTGGTTAAGTCACCGGGAGTGTATTTCAGCGACCGGCTGGATATGGCCGGTAATTTGTTGTACGGTGCCACCCTGATTCCCAACCGGGGTGCCTGGTTTGAACTGGAAATGGACAGCGCCGGGGTTATCTATACTCGTATCGACAAAACCAGAAAAATACCGGTCTCCGTACTGTTGCGTGCCATTGGTTTTGAGACCAACGAAGATATAATGAAACTTTACGACGGCGATGAAACTATAATTAAGACTCTGGAAAAAGACCCCACCACCAATAAGAAAGAAGCCCTTATTGAGTTTTACCGCCGGCTGCGCCCCGGAGAAATGGCTACCGAGGATGCCGGGGAACAGTTGTTACACAATCTCTTTTTCGATCCCCGTCGTTATGACATGGCCACTGTGGGACGTTATAAAGTTAATAAGAAGTTAGGTCTAAACATACCCGTGGAAATCCGTCACCTGACTATTGATGACATTACCTATACCATTGGCTATTTAATCAAACTAATCAATGGCCAGGGAAAAACTGATGTTATAGATCATCTGGGCAACCGGCGGCTGCGCTCCATAGGAGAGTTGCTGCAGAATCAATTCAGGACAGGCCTGGTACGTATGGAGCGGGTAGTCCGTGAGCGCATGAGTATCCATGATGTGGAGACTTTAACTCCCCAGGTTTTAATCAATATCCGCCCCATTACCGCGGCCGTCAAGGAGTTCTTCGGAAGCTCCCAGCTGTCCCAGTTTATGGATCAGACCAACCCCTTGGCAGAGCTGACTCACAAACGCCGTCTGTCGGCTTTGGGACCTGGTGGATTGACCAGAGAGCGGGCCGGATTCCAGGTGCGGGACGTACACCATTCCCATTACGGGCGTATCTGTCCTATTGAGACCCCTGAAGGACCCAACATAGGATTAATCGGATCACTGGCTACCTTTGCCCGGGTTAATGATTTCGGTTTTATTGAAACTCCTTATCGCAAGGTGGATAAGGAAAAAGGCCAGGTAACCGGTGAGATTCAATATCTTACCGCTGATGAAGAAGAGAATTATGTAATAGCCCAGGCTAACGCTCCCCTGGATGAGAATGGTCATTTTATCGGAGAGCGGGTAGAAGCTCGTTATGGAGAAGAAATACTGGAGGTACCGATAGATCGCGTTGACTATATGGACGTTTCTCCCAAACAGGTATTCAGTGTCGCTACCTCATTGATTCCATTTCTGGAAAACGATGATGCCAATCGTGCCTTAATGGGCGCCAACATGCAGCGCCAGGCGGTACCTTTGATAAAGACCGAAGCGCCACTGGTAGGAACCGGTCTGGAATACAAAGCAGCCAAAGATTCTGGCGCTGTAGTAGTCAGCAAAAAGCCGGGAGTAGTAAAATCCGTTAGTGCTGACCGTATCATTGTCCAGAATGATGATGGAACGGAAATGACCTATCAGCTGCTTAAGTTCATGCGCTCCAATCAGGGTACCTGTTATAACCAGCGTCCTATCGTAAGAGTTGGCGACCATATAGAGGCGGATGAGATTATCGCCGATGGGCCCAGTACTGATCAAGGTGAACTGGCTCTGGGACGTAATGTGCTGGTAGCTTTTATGCCCTGGGAAGGCTACAACTACGAAGATGCCATATTGATATCCGAACATTTGGTGAAAGAGGATGTTTTTACATCGATTCACATCGAGGAGTATGAATGTGAGGCCCGGGACACCAAATTAGGCCCGGAGGAAATAACAAGGGACATTCCCAATGTTTCCGAAGACATGTTAAAGAATTTGGACGAACAAGGTGTAATACGGGTTGGTGCTGAGGTACGGCCCGATGATATCCTGGTAGGAAAAGTAACTCCTAAAGGCGAAACCGAACTGACTCCGGAAGAAAGACTGCTGCGGGCGATTTTTGGAGAAAAAGCCCGCGAAGTCAGGGATTCATCCCTGCGGGTGCCCCATGGGGAAGCAGGTAAGGTTGTGGCCGTCAAGAGATTTTCCCGGGAGAAAGGCGATGAACTGCCGCCAGGTGTCAACCAGCTGGTCCGGGTTTACATTGCCCAGAAGCGTAAAATATCCGAAGGAGACAAAATGGCTGGACGCCATGGTAACAAGGGGGTTATATCCCGCATACTGCCGGAAGAAGATATGCCCTTCTTGGAAGACGGCACCCCGGTACAAATTGTATTAAACCCCTTGGGAGTGCCATCCCGTATGAATATCGGGCAGATTCTGGAATGCCATATGGGCTGGGCAGCCAAAACCCTCGGCATCCATATAGCCACACCGGTCTTTGACGGTGCCAATGAGGAGGACATTTTTGTCAAGCTGCGGGAAGCCAATCTCCCTGAAGACGGCAAGGCAGTTCTTTATGACGGGCGTACCGGCGAACCCTTTGATCATAAGGTTACGGTGGGTTATGTATACATGATGAAACTGGCCCACTTAGTCGATGACAAGATACATGCCCGCTCCATAGGTCCATATTCACTGGTCACCCAGCAGCCTTTGGGCGGGAAAGCGCAGTTTGGCGGTCAGCGCTTCGGAGAGATGGAAGTGTGGGCTCTGGAAGCTTACGGTGCTTCCTATACCCTGCAGGAAATCCTGACCGTTAAGTCCGATGACGTGGTAGGCCGGTTAAAAACTTATGAAGCCATCGTCAAAGGCGAGAACATACCTGAACCTGGTGTTCCGGAAGGATTCAAGGTTTTGATCAAAGAACTGCAGAGCTTAGCCCTGGATGTAAGAGTCCTTTCTGATAATAATCAAGAAATACAAATACAAGACATGGATTATGAAGTCAATGAAAAGGAAAAAGCCAAGGAGCTGGGACTGGATATTCCTGAAACCGCTGTGACCCGAGGGAAACAGAATGGAACTACGGTGATTGATGAAGAATACGATCCAGGTGAAGAAGAGGACGATCCTGAAGAGCCTTTAGATTTAGAGGTGGAAGTCGAGCCCGACCTGGAGAACCCCTTAGACGAAGAAATGGATGACCTGCTCCCAGATGATGAAAGCTGAGGGTAAGTCGACAAGCACTGGAGACCATCCTTATCGGAAGGGAGAGAATGACTTGTTAGACGTAAATAACTTTGAAAGGATAAAAATATCCCTGGCTTCTCCGGAGCAGATTCGCTCCTGGAGTAGTGGTGAGGTCAAGAAACCGGAGACTATAAACTACCGAACCCTGCGCCCCGAAAAAGAAGGACTGTTCTGTGAGAAAATTTTCGGTCCGGTAAAAGACTGGGAATGTCACTGCGGAAAGTACAAGCGGGTAAGGCATCGCGGTATCGTCTGTGACCGCTGTGGAGTGGAAGTTACTACCTCCAAGGTAAGACGGGAACGCATGGGACATATTGAACTGGCTGCTCCGGTTTGTCATATTTGGTACCTGAAGGGAATTCCCAGCCGCATGGGATTGCTGCTGGACATGTCCCCCAAAGTTTTGGAAAAGGTCATCTATTTTGTTAATTATATAGTCATCGATCCAGGGGATACCCCCCTGCTTAAAAAACAGCTGCTTAATGAAAGAGAATACCGGGAGAACCGGGAACGCTATGGCGACAGCTTTGTAGCGGGCATAGGAGCAGAAGCGATTAAAGCCCTGCTGGCGGAAATCGACCTGGAGAGCATGTCCGCTGAGCTGAAAGAGGAAGTAGCTACTACCACTGGGCAGAGAAAAAGCAGGGCTATCAAGCGCTTGGAAGTGGTAGAGGCCTTCCGTTTGTCCGGCAATGATCCCCAGTGGATGATAATGGATGTACTGCCGGTTATTCCTCCCGAACTGCGCCCGATGGTTCAGTTGGATGGGGGACGTTTCGCTACTTCCGATTTGAATGACCTGTATCGCCGGGTGATCAACCGCAATAACCGCTTAAAGCGATTGTTGGACCTGGGAGCTCCTGATATCATCGTCCGCAATGAAAAAAGGATGCTGCAGGAGGCTGTAGATGCTCTGATTGACAACGGACGGCGCGGACGCCCGGTTACCGGTCCGGGTAACCGGCCACTGAAATCCCTGAGTGATATGCTCAAAGGTAAACAAGGCCGTTTCCGCCAGAACTTGCTGGGTAAGCGCGTTGACTACTCCGGCCGGTCAGTTATTGTGGTAGGGCCAAATTTGAAAATGCACCAGTGCGGGCTTCCCAAAGAAATGGCTTTGGAGCTGTTTAAGCCTTTTGTAATGAAAAAGCTGGTAGATCGCGGAATCGCATCTAATATAAAGAGCGCTAAAAAGATGGTGGAACGTGGTCGGGAAGAAGTGTGGGATATCCTGGAAGATGTAATCCAGGAGCATCCGGTACTGTTGAACCGGGCTCCCACCCTGCACCGGCTAGGTATCCAGGCTTTCGAGCCGGTACTGGTGGAAGGGCGGGCCCTGCAGCTTCATCCCTTAGTATGTACTGCCTATAATGCTGACTTCGACGGTGACCAGATGGCGGTTCATGTTCCCCTGTCCGCAGAAGCTCAGACTGAAGCCCGGCTGTTGATGCTGGCCAGCAATAATATACTTAATCCCAAAGACGGTAAACCGGTAGTAACCCCCACCCAGGACATGGTTATCGGGGTTTATTACCTAACTTATATGAGCAAGGAAGATTGGGAAAATGAACATCCTAAAGCCTTTGCCAGCCCGGAAGAAGCTCAAATGGCTTATGAGCTTGGTCATATCAAGCTGCATGACAAGATAAGGGTGCGTATGCAGCTGCCCCAGCCTGATGGCAGCAAATCTTCTCTGCAGATAGTGGAGACCTCCGTAGGCCGGGTAATTTTCAACGAGATAATTCCTGACCGGTTGGGCTTCTTTAATGAAGTAATAGATAAAAAGAAACTGGGCAACATTGTTTACGATTGTTATCGTTTGGAGGGCAATGCCAAAACCGCGGTTATGCTGGATGGTATTAAAAGGCTGGGATACAAGTTCAGTACCCGGGCCGGGATAACCGTTGGGGTAACCGATTTCGAACCACCGGCAGCCAAAGCCCGGATACTGGCAGAAGCCGATAAAGCTGTAGAAAGCATAGAGCAGGATTACCAGGTGGGCTTGATCACCGATGAGGAACGCCATGCCCAGGTAGTGGATATTTGGAATCAGGCTACCGAAGATGTTACTGAAGCCCTTAAACAGTCATTGAGCGAAGAAAACCCGGTTTATATGATGGCCACCTCCGGTGCCCGCGGAAACTTCCAGCAGATAAGACAGTTAGCCGGTATGCGCGGTTTGATGGCCGACCCCAGCGGAAAAATTATTGACCTGCCCATTAAGGCTAATTTCCGTGAAGGGCTAACCGTTCTGGAGTACTTTATATCCACCCACGGCGCCCGCAAAGGTCTGGCTGATACGGCTTTGAGAACCGCAGACTCTGGTTACCTGACCCGGCGTTTGGTCGATGTCTCCCAGGATGTAATTGTCCGGGAAGAGGACTGTGAATCCGTGGAAGGAATCTGGGTGGAAAAGATCATGGAAGGTTCCCAGTTGATCGAGCCGCTCCACCAGCGTATTATTGGCCGGGTGTCCCTGGATACCATTGTTCATCCCGAAACCGGTGAAGTGCTGGTAGAAGAAAATCAAATGATTGACGACGATACTGGTTATGCTATTGAACGGGCTGGTATCGAAAGAGTTAAAATCCGTTCCGTATTAACCTGCAAAACCCGGCATGGAGTATGCCGTAAATGCTATGGACGCAATCTGGCTACCGGCTATAATGTGGAAATCGGTGAAGCAGTAGGAACCCTGGCGGCTCAATCCATCGGCGAGCCTGGTACTCAGCTGACCATGCGTACTTTCCACACCGGCGGTGTAGCTGGTGATGACATAACCCGCGGTTTACCTCGAGTCGAAGAATTATTCGAGGTTCGCAAGCCTAAAGGGCAGGCCTTGGTAGCGGAAACATCCGGATATGTGCACTTTACCGAAAACAAAGGCCGCCGCGAGATAGAAATCTTAAGCGATGGCGGCGAGGTCTTGGGATCTTATCCGGTCCATTACGGATCCCGGCTCAAGGTTCAGGAAAACGATTATGTAGAGATTGGTGATGCTTTAACGGAAGGCCCTCTTAATCCCCATGATATTCTTAAAACCAAGGGGCTGCAGGAGGTCCAGCGCTATCTTCTCCAGGAAGTTCAAAAGGTGTACCGCTCTCAGGGCGTAGACATAAGCGACAAGCATATTGAGATAATGATCAGACAGATGCTTAAGAAAGTTAAAATCGAAGATCCTGGAGATACCTCATTATTACCCGGCGCTTTCGTGGACATATCTGTTTTCGAGGATGAAAACTATAATGCCATTGCCCAGAATGTGAGACCAGCGGTTTGTTCCCCAATGCTGTTGGGAATTACCAAAGCATCACTGAATACCGATTCCTTCCTGTCGGCTGCCTCTTTCCAGGAGACTACCAAAGTCTTGACCGAGGCCGCCATCAAAGGCAAGGTGGACCATCTTATCGGGTTGAAAGAGAATGTTATCATTGGCAAACTGATCCCGGCCGGTACCGGATACCCGGTTTATAAAAACATCACTTTCCGGGAAGATCAGGAAATAACTGAGGAAACAGCTGCAGAATAAACAAAGGGTTTGACGATGGTTATGCCAGGTGCTAAAATGTTTAAGTGCGTGGAAAATAAGGTGCTGTTTATATTATGAACTATATTAACCCAGAGGAGGGTGAATAGTGCCGCTCAGGGAGATCCGAGACCACGCCAAGGTGATCGGCACCAAACAGGTGAACAAAGCCATAGCTAAAGGGCAGGTTTACAAAGTCTATCTAGCTCGGGATGCAGAGTCCCACATTACCGAACCTATTCGCCAATTGTGTCACCAAAAGGGTATTGACGTAGTCATGGTGGACACAATGGAAAGCCTGGGTAAAGCCAGTGGTATAGAAGTGGGCGCAGCAGCCGTGGCATTAGTTCATAGTCAATAACCGGGGAAGGAGGTGCACTAAATGCCAACAATCAACCAGCTGGTCCGCAAAGGACGTGAAAAGATTGAAAAAAAATCCACCGCTCCTGCTTTGAAAAACAGCCCGCAGAAGCGCGGTGTGTGTACCCGTGTTTACACCACCACCCCGAAAAAGCCGAACTCGGCATTACGTAAAATAGCTCGTGTTAGATTGGTCAATGGAATTGAGGTTACTGCTTATATTCCAGGAATTGGCCATAACCTTCAGGAGCACTCTGTGGTTCTTATACGGGGAGGTCGTGTTAAAGATTTACCGGGTGTTCGCTACCATATTATACGCGGTACTCTGGATGCATCCGGAGTTCAGAATCGTCAACAGGGTCGCTCTAAGTATGGTGCCAAACGACCCAAGAAGAAGTAGGAAGGAGGCAACTCATGCCTAGAAAAGGGCCTGTACCTAAAAGAGACGTACTGCCGGATCCCATTTATAACAGTCGGGTTTTTACCAAACTGGTTAATCAGGTAATGTGGGATGGCAAGAAAAGCCTAGCAGAACGTATCTGTTACGGAGCATTTGAAATTGTTGAAAAGAAGATGAACAAGGACCCGATGGAAGTGTTTGAACAGGCCATGAAGAACATAACTCCATTGGTTGAAGTTCGTGCTCGGCGGGTTGGCGGTGCTAACTATCAGGTACCTATAGAAGTTCGTCCTGACCGGCGCCAGACCCTGGCCATTCGCTGGCTGGTTAGCTATGCCCGTAACCGGGGCGAGAAAACTATGGCTGAACGCTTAGCGGGCGAAATTATGGATGCCTATAATGGTACTGGCGGAGCTGTTAAGAAGAAAGAAGATACCCATAAGATGGCGGAAGCCAACCGGGCGTTTGCTCATTATCGCTGGTAAGCGGTTAAAGGAAGTAATAACGCATGACTGACTTATCCCGAATACGAAACATTGGCATTATGGCTCATATTGATGCCGGTAAAACCACCACTACCGAAAGGTTTTTGTACTATACCGGCAAAGTCCATCGTATTGGTGAGGTTGATAAAGGTACCGCAACCATGGACTGGATGAGCCAGGAGCAGGAGCGGGGTATAACTATTACCTCCGCAGCTACTACCTGCCTGTGGAAGGATTGTGTAATAAATATTATCGACACGCCCGGGCATGTGGACTTTACAGTCGAGGTAGAACGGTCACTGCGTATACTTGATGGAGCCATCGGCATATTTTGTGCAGTGGCAGGGGTGCAGCCCCAATCGGAAACAGTCTGGAGACAGGCTGACCGGTACCATATTCCCCGGATAGCTTATGTTAATAAAATGGACCGCATCGGCGCTGATTTTTTACGAGTGGTCAACATGATCAAAGATATGCTGGGCAGCGAAGCGCTTCCTGTGCAGCTTCCCATCGGTGCCGAAGATAGTTTTGTTGGTGTTATTGATCTGGTAGAACTCAAGGCTTATATCTATGAAGATGAGTTGGGAGAAGTCTATACCCAGCGGGAGCTTACTCCCGAGGAAGCCGAACTGGCCGAGGAATACCGGATTAATATATTGGATCGGTTATCAGTTTATGATGACCGCATCCTGGAATTGTACTTGGAGGGTGGGCCCATTGCCACCGAGGAGATTTATAGGTCCCTGCGGGAATTGACCGTAAAGAATTTGGTGGTTCCAGTATTATGTGGCTCTTCCTTTAAGAACAAAGGCGTGCAGATGCTCCTGGATGCAGTGGTCAGATATTTGCCCTCACCACTGGACATTGAGGCGGTAACCGGAGTTGACCCCTTAACCGGAGAAGAGAAGATTCGCCATACGAGTATTGACGAACCCCTGAGTGCGCTGGCCTTTAAGGTCGCTGTTGATCCTTATGTAGGGAAACTAACATATTTTCGTGTTTACTCGGGATCTCTTAAATCCGGAGCCCAGGTTTACAACAGCCGTAAAGGACACCGGGAACGCATAACTAAAATATTGAGAATGCACGCGAACCACAGGGAAGAAATCGACGAGGTTTTTGCAGGTGAAATTGTAGCCGGAGTAGGTCTTAAGGATACTGTAACCGGAGATACCCTGTGCAGTGAAGATCAGCCCATCATTCTGGAGAGCATGACCTTTCCTGAGCCGGTAGTTGATGTGGCCATTGAGCCTAAGACCAAAGCGGATCAGGATCGCATTGGCGATAGCCTGAAAAGGTTGGCGGAAGAAGATCCTACCTTCCGGACCAGAATTGATGAGGAGTCTGGCCAGATTATTATTTCCGGAATGGGAGAGCTTCACCTGGAGGTCATAATTGATCGTCTGGTGAGGGAATTTAAGGTTAATGCCAATATAGGCCGGCCTCAGGTCTCATATAAAGAGACCATTCGCAGCAAAGCACGTACCGAATCACGTTTTGAAAAGCAGGCCGGAGGCAGAGGCCAATTTGCCCATGTTATTCTGGAAGCAATTCCTCTGGCCGAAGGTGAGGGCAAACGATTTGTTAATAGATTGAGTGGTGATGTCATACCCAAAGAATTCATCTCGGCGGTAGAAATTGGAGTCATGGAGGCTTTACAGGCTGGTATACTGGCCGGTTATGCTGTAGACGACATTGAAATCAGTCTGGTAGGAGGGTCATATCATGAAGTTGACTCTTCCGAAATGGCTTTCAAGGTAGCGGCCAGCATGGGAGTAAAGGAATTGCTGAGTAAAGGAGACCCAGTGCTGCTGGAGCCGATCATGGACATCGAGATTGTATCGCCAGAAGAATATGTGGGAGATGTCATTGCTGATTTGAATTCCAGACGAGGGCGTGTTGTAGCCCTGGAAGAGAACCGGGAAAGCAAGATTATCAAGGGTACGGTGCCTTTGGCTGAGACCTTTGGCTATGCCACTAGTTTACGGTCAGCCAGCCAGGGCCGGGCAAGTTTCTCCATGAATATTAAGAATTTTGCCCAGGTACCAGAGTCACGAAGCAAGGAAATCATTGCCAGGCGGTACGGCCTGCCAGTTTAATCACAAGGCAGATGAATTAAGGAAAGGAAAGGTGAGAACAGATGGCAAAGGCAAAATTCGAGAGGACCAAGCCACATCTAAACATTGGTACGATAGGACACGTGGACCATGGTAAGACCACGTTAACAGCAGCAATCACCCTGGCATTGTCAAAGGCCGGAGGAGCAGTAGCGACTTCTTATGATGCCATTGACAAAGCACCAGAAGAGCGGGAGAGAGGCATAACCATCAACACCTCCCACGTAGAATACCAGACCGAAAACCGGCATTATGCCCACGTAGACTGCCCGGGCCATGCCGACTATATCAAGAACATGATAACCGGAGCAGCACAGATGGACGGAGCCATTTTGGTAGTATCCGCCGCTGATGGTCCCATGCCCCAGACCAGAGAACATATACTCTTAGCCAGACAGGTAGGAGTGCCCTATATCGTAGTATTCATGAACAAAACCGACATGGTAGACGACGAAGAACTGCTGGAACTGGTAGAGATGGAAATCCGTGATTTGTTAAACGAATACGAATTCCCCGGAGACGATATACCCATCATCAGAGGATCCGCTCTGAAGGCCTTAGAATGTGGCTGCGGCTCCCGTGATGAAGAATGGTGCAGCAAGATATGGGAACTGATGGATGCAGTAGACACCTATATACCACTGCCCGAAAGACCAGTAGACAAACCCTTCCTGATGCCCATAGAAGACGTATTCACCATAACCGGTCGTGGAACCGTAACTACTGGTAGAGTAGAGAGAGGCCAGGTAAAGGTAGGAGACGAAGTAGAGATCGTCGGCATGAGAGAAGAATCAAGAAAGACCGTATGCACCGGGGTAGAGATGTTCAGAAAGCTTTTGGACTATGCCGAAGCCGGAGACAACATCGGTACCCTGTTAAGAGGCGTAGAGCGCAAAGAAGTAGAGCGCGGCATGGTATTAGCCAAGCCCGGCAGCATTCAACCCTTAACCAAGTTCAAGGGCGAAGTATATGTACTGACCAAAGAAGAAGGCGGACGGCACACTCCATTTTTCAGTGGCTACCGTCCCCAGTTCTATTTCCGGACCACCGATGTAACCGGAGTAATTACCTTGCCTGACGGAGTAGAGATGGTAATGCCAGGGGACAACATCCAGATGTCCATAGAACTGATAACTCCCATTGCCATAGAAGAAGGACTGCGTTTTGCCATCCGCGAAGGCGGCCGTACCGTTGGAGCAGGCGTAGTAACATCTATTGATTAATACAGGGGCTAACAACATAGAACACCGGTTTATGATTATCGAGCAGCAGGGGAGTACTCCTCTGCTGTCAGACTTTTCAAATTGAGCCCAGGTTTCCCTTTATTGACAGCTGACCAGCCTTGTGATAGATTATTCTAGGTATTTTGTGCGAAGGATGGAGGTGTCGATGCAATGAGAGTGGGAATTACCTTAGCATGTTCAGAGTGCAAACAGCGCAACTATACGACTACTAAAGATAAGAAAAAACACACCCAGAAGTTTGAAATTCGTAAGTATTGCAAATTCTGCAATGCTCATACGATTCACAAAGAAATCAAGTAATAGCGGGGATGTGAAAACCTGTGTCCAAAAGTACACCCGCCAAAAAAGAAGGCGTAAATCTTAAAACTCGCTGGGAGAACACTGTTGAGTATTTCCGCAGTGTCTACGGTGAACTGAAAAAAGTGCATTGGCCCGACCGTCGTCAGTTGGTTGCCTACACAGGGGTGGTTCTTGTGGCCGTAACCCTGGTAGCCATTATCATCTGGTTATTTGACATGGGTCTATCAGCGCTGATGAAGCTATTGTTCGATGCGTTTGCCTAAAAGACTGAGTAGAGGAGGTGGTTCCCATCACGACCGAGGAGCATCTGGACCAGAATACTCCTGAGAAAGGCGTCCATGAAAAAGAGTATCCCGGCGAATGGTATGTGGTACATACCTATTCCGGATATGAAAACAAAATCAAAGTAGACTTGGCCAAAAGGGTCGAATCCATGGGCATGCAGGACAAAATATTCGAAGTGTTAATTCCCGAAGAAGAGGAGATCGAATACAAAGGCGGTAAGCGGAAAGTCAGTTATAAGCGGGTCTTTCCCGGATATGTTATCGTCAACATGATTATGGATGAAGACTCTTGGTACGTGGTTCGCCATACTCCAGGTGTAACTGGTTTTGTAGGAAGCGGAACAAAGCCTATTCCTCTGCAGCCTGAAGAGATGGAGCGCATATTCAAGCGAATGGGGCTTATTGAAGGTGCTAAGCCCAAGATCATTGATGTGGAAGTAGGAGAGAGCATACGGGTAAAAACCGGACCCTTTGCTAACTTTGAAGGGGTGGTCAGGGAGTTGCTGCCTGATCGCGGTAAAATCAGGGTTAATATATCCATGTTCGGCAGGGAGACTCCTGTAGAACTTGATTATGAACAAATTGAAAAGATGTAGGTTTAAGGAGGTGAAAAAGTGGCCAAAAAGGTAGTGGGTAAAGTATCCTTGCAGATACAAGCCGGCAAAGCAACACCCGCACCACCGGTTGGACCAGCACTAGGTCAGCATGGTGTTAATATTATGGGCTTTTGTAAGGAATACAATGCTAAGACAGCCAATCAAACTGGTTTTATTGTACCAGTAGAGATTACGGTCTACGAAGATCGTTCCTTCACCTTTGTATTAAAGTCTCCGCCGGCTTCCGATCTGCTTAAAAAGGCAGCGGGAATTGAGACCGCTTCTGGGGAACCCAATAAGAATAAGGTAGGAAAGGTTACCCGGGCAAAGTTGGTTGAGATTGCCGAAATGAAAAAGAATGACTTGAATGCCGTTGATTTAGAGGCAGCCCTTCGCATGATTGAGGGAACAGCACGTAGTATGGGTATCGAAGTAGTAGACTAATAAGTGGGAGGATAATCAATCCGCTGTACCACAGGAGGTTATGAGATATGAAGAGAAGCAAAACTTATAAAGAGCATTTAACTAAATTTGATCGACACCAAATGTATGAACCTGGTGAAGCACTGGAACTGGTCAAGCAAATGGCCACTGCCAAGTTTGATGAG
>Ga0208693_1001213_pt1 | contig 18920 bp, 16 predicted proteins | sample AD_UKC071_MetaG_FD_184438 | JGI IMG/M metagenome (GOLD analysis project Ga0208693, IMG submission 184438) | Active sludge microbial communities of municipal wastewater-treating anaerobic digesters from USA - AD_UKC071_MetaG (SPAdes) (version 2) | ecosystem: Engineered > Bioreactor > Anaerobic >... | reverse complement strand
AGGCGCGGAAATCGGGCCACAGGGCCCACCGCACGGCCCAGATGGGCCGTGCGCAAGGTCGTACAGCCCGAAGAACCGCGTCATCAATTGGTGTGCGGGAAATTACGATGGCTTGTTCAGCGTAGCCTTAAATAGCTGCCAGCGCTTGTCCAGCAAGCGCAGGGGCCTTGTTTTGATCAAAGGATGGACACCATGAGCTACCGCTTGGGCGTGGATGCCGGAGGCACGTTTACCGATTTCGTTCTGGCCGACGACCGGGGCCAGATTCACTTGTTCAAAGCCACCTCGACGCCCGAGGACGGCACCAAGGCCGTGGCCGAGGGCTTCGCGCAGATTGCCGACAGGCTGGGCGTGCCGATGGCCAAGGTGCTGGGCGATACCGACCTGTGCGTCAACGGCACCACGGTGGCGCTGAACGCGCTGATCCAGCACAAGGGCGTCAAGACGGGGCTGATCTGCACCGCCGGGCATGAGGATTCGCTGGAAATCCGGCTCGGCCACAAGGAGGACGGGTACCGCTACGACGCCGAATACCCGGCCGCCAGGATTTTGGTGGATCGCCACTTGCGCGTGCCCATCCGCGAGCGCGTGCTCGCAGACGGCAGCGTGCGCACGCCACTGAACGAGGACGACGTGCGCGCCGCGTGCGAGCGCTTCCGGCGCGAGGGCGTGCAAGCGGTAGCGATCTCGTTTCTGTGGAGCGTGGCCAACGACGCGCACGAAAAGCGCGCCGCGCAAATCGTGCGCGAGCTGCTGCCCGACGTTTATGTGTCGGTGGGCACCGAGGTGTTTCCGCAGATGCGCGAATACACGCGCACGTCGACCACGGTGGTCAACGCCTACCTGGGGCCGGTGCTCAACGCCTACGTCAATTCGATCGACGCCTTCTATCAGAAAGAAGGCGTGAAAGTGCCGGTGCGCTACTTTCAGTCGAACGGCGGCATGGCGGCGCGCGGGGTGATGGTGAGCCGCGCCGTCAACGCCATCAACTCCGGCCCCGCGTCGGCGCCGGTGGCCGGTCGCTACATTGCCGAGCCGCTGGGCCACAGAAACTACATCACGGTGGACATGGGCGGCACCTCGTTCGACATCACGCTGACCAAGGATGGCAAGACCAATACCGCCAAGGACACGGATTTTCTGCGCTACCGCATCGGCACGCCGATGATCCAGGTGGAGACGCTGGGCGCGGGCGGCGGCTCCATCGGCTGGATCGACACCATGGGCGTGCTCAACGTCGGCCCGCAGTCCGCCGGCGCCGTGCCGGGGCCGGCCTGCTACATGCGTGGCGGCACGCAGCCCACGGTGACCGATGCCAACGTCACGCTGGGCTACCTCAACCCCGAACATCTGCTGAGCGGGCGCCTGGTGATCGACGCCCAGGCTTCGCGCCAGGCCATCGACACCCACCTGGCCAGGCCGCTGGGCGTGAGCGTGGAAAAGGCCGCGTTCGGCGTCTTCAGCATCGTCAACAACAACATGGTCAACGGCATCCGCCGGGTGTCGATCGAGCGCGGCTACGACCCGCGCGACTTTGCCCTGATCGGCGCCGGCGGCGCCACGGCGTTGCACATCACCGCGCTGGCCCGGGAGATTGGCATCAAGACCGTGCTGGTGCCCAAGCTGGCGTCGGGGCTGTGCGCGTTCGGCCAGATCCTGTCGGACATCAAATACAACTACATGGCCGCCACCCCCATGCGGCTGGACGAGCGGGCCGATCTGGACGCCATCGAGCGCCGCTTTCAGACGCTGGAAAACCAGGCCGTCGAGGCGCTGCACAGCGAGGGCCTGGGCCGCGACCGGGTGGCCTTTCACCGCAGCATCGACATGCGCTACGTCGGGCAGGTGCACGAGTGCACGGTGGACATCGGCAGCACGCCGGTCAGCCGCGCGACCATCGGTGACATCAGGCGCGCCTTCCACACGCTGCACAAGCAATTGTTCACCTACGACGAGCCCGACAGCGCGATCGAGATCGTCAACATCGAAAGCACCGTCAGCGGCAAGACCCCGCCGCTCGCGCCCGCCGCCTTGCCCGCGTCGCGCGGGATCGACCAGGCGCTGAAAGGCCACCGCAACATGATCTTCCAGGCCGACGGCCTGCCGCACCACACGCCCGTGTACGACGGTGAAAAGCTCGGCGCGGGCGATTGCATCGTCGGCCCGGCGGTGATCGAGGAGCCCACCACCACCATCGTCATCCAGCCGGGTTGGCTGTCGACGCTGGATGCCAGCGGCACCTACGTCATCACCGCGCACTGAGCACGCGGCACCGCAGCAGCCAAGCCATGAGCAACGCAAACGCCCCGGCGGACGTTTTGTGCGCGCAGGACATCGACGTGGCCTTTGCGGGCCTGCGCGCGCTCAAGCAAGTTTCGCTGAGCCTGCACAAAGGGCAGGTGCTGGGGCTGATCGGCCCCAATGGCGCCGGCAAGACCACGCTGGTGAACGTGCTGACGGGCTTTCAGCCGCCGCGCGCGGGCAGCTTGCGGCTGGGCGCGCATGATTTGCGGGCCTTGACCGCCGACGCCTTCCGGCGCCTGGGCATTGCGCGCACGTTTCAGGGCGGGCGCCTGTTCAAGGCGCTCACGGTGCTGGAAAACCTGGAAGTGGCGGGCGTGGGCCTGGGGCTTTCGCGCCGCGCCGCGCGCGCGCAGGCGCACGACGTTCTGGCCGGCATGCGGCTTGAATCCATCGCCAACCGCCTGGCCGGAACCTTGCCCTACATCGACGAGCGCCGCGTGGGCATTGCCCGCGCCGTGGTCGGGCGCCCGCACCACCTGCTGATGGACGAGCCCGCGGCCGGCATGAACGAGCACGAGGCGCACGAGCTGCGCGATCTGATCGCGCGCCTGGTGCGCGACATCGGCTGCGGCGTGCTGCTGATCGAGCACAACGTGCGCCTGGTGATGGACACCTGCGACCCCATCGTCGTGATGGACGCGGGCGAGGTGATCGAGCGCGGCGCGCCAGCGCAGATCCAGGCCAGCGAGCGCGTGCGCCATGCCTACATGGGCACCGCCGCAGAGGCGGAGGCGGTGGTCGCATGAGCCTGCTCAGAATCGAGGCGCTGACGGTGCGCCACGGCGGCATCACCGCGCTGGACAACCAGACGCTGGAGGTGGCCGCGGGCGAGATCGTCATGGTCACCGGCCCCAACGGCGCGGGCAAGTCCAGCCTGATGTCGTGCATCGCCGGGCATGTCAAGCCGTGGCAGGGCCACGTGGTGCTGGACGGGCGCGACGTCACCGGCCGTGCGCCCGAGCAAATCGCCGCGCTGGGCCTGTCGATGGTGCCCGAGGGGCGCCACGTGTTCGGCGCCATGACGGTGCTGGAAAACCTGCGCGTGGGCTGCGGGCTGCGGCGCGACGCGGCGGCGGCGCGGCGCGATCTGGATTACGTGATGGACGTTTTCCCGCTGCTGCGCGAGCGCGCGCAGGCCCAGGCGGGGCTGCTCTCGGGCGGGCAGCAGCAGATGCTGGTGATCGCGCGCGCGTTGATGACGGCGCCGCGCCTGCTGGCCATTGACGAGCCATCGCTTGGCCTGGCCCCGCGCGTGACCGACCAGGTGTACGAGGCGTTGCTGCGCTTGCGCGAGGAGCGCGGGCTGACCCTGCTCATCGTCGAGCAGAGCGCCACGCGCGCGGCGCTGGTGGGCGCGCGCATGCTGATGCTGCGCGAAGGGCGCGTGGTGCTGGCGGGCGATCCGCGCGGCATGAGCGCCGAGCGCATCGAGCGCGCTTACTTTGGCTATGAGGAGGCGCACGCATGAGCACGGCGCTGCAATACCTGTTTGACGCGCTCAGCGTGGGCAGCCTGTATGCCCTGGGCGCACTGGGCATCGCGCTCATCTTTGGCGTGATGCGGCTGGTCAACTTCGCGCATGGCGACGTGATGACCTTCGCCGTGTTCGTGCTGATCGCCCCCACCATCGAGGCCGTCACGCGCCTGTGGGTGGGCGCTTGGCCCACGCCGCTGCTGGTGCTGAGCGTGCTGGCCGTGGGGGCCTTGCTGTCGGTGCTGGCGGAATGGGTGCTGTTCAGGCGCTTGCGCAAGGCCAGCCCGGCCACCGCCATGATCGCCTCGTTCGCGCTGGGGTTCGTGATTCAGAACCTGTTGCTGATGCTGCATTCGAGCCGGCCCAAGGCGGTGAACCTGTGGCCGCAACTCAACCAGCCGGTGGAGGTGCTGGGCGCACGGCTGCCGGCGCTGCAGTTGTTGACCATTGCGGTGGCGGCACTGCTGCTGGCGGCGCTGGCGTGGATGCTGCGCCACACCCGTGCCGGCATCGAGATGCGGGCCGCCGCGGAGGACTTTCAGATGGCGCGCGGCCTGGGCGTGAAGGCCAACCGCGTGATCATGCTGGCGTTTGCCCTGTCGGGCGCGCTGGCGGCGCTGATCGGGCTGCTGATGGTCAACCAGACCGGCCTGGTCGACATCCGCATGGGGGCGCCCATGATGCTGGTGGCCTTTGTCGCCACGGTGATTGGCGGCCTGGGCAGCTTGCAGGGCGCGGTGCTGGGCGGCTTGCTGATGGGCGCCGTGAGCACGCTGCTGCAAGCGCTGCTGCCGCAGGACGCGCGGGCGTTTCGCGACGCCTTTCTGTACGCCAGCGTGATCGCGCTGCTGCTGTGGCGGCCCCAGGGCCTGTTCGTGACCGGCGCGCAGCGCCAGCGGGTGTGAGCATCGGCATGACACGCATTTCATCGATCCTGGCGTGGCGCGAACGGCGCCTGGACACGCCCCTGGTGCTCAGCCTGCTGGTGCTGGCGCTGGCCGCCGCCATCGCCGTCAGTGGCACGGCAGCGATGCAGCGCACGGCGTGCGAGGTGCTGATTCGGCTGGTGGCGGTGGTGGGCATGTACGTGTTCATCGGCAACTCGGGCGTCATCAGCTTCGGGCACATCGCCTTTCTGGGCGTGGGTGCCTACGCGGCGGCGTGGATGACGATGGAGCCGGGCATCAAGCAGCAGTTGCTCACGGGCCTGCCCACCTGGCTGGGCGAGGCCTCGCTGCACTGGTTGCCCGCCAGCCTGCTCGCAGGCGTGCTGGCGGCCGGGGTGGCGCTGGTGGCCGGGGCGATGATTTTGCGGCTGGCCGGCATCGCGGCGTCGATCGCCACCTTCGCGCTGCTGGCCATTTTCAACGTGGTGTATTCCAACTGGGACTCGGTCACCGCCGGCACCAGCTCCATCGTCGGCATCCCGACCGCGGTCGGCTTGTGGCAGGCCTGCCTGCTGGCGCTGGCGGCGATCTGGCTGGCGCATCTGTACAGCCAGTCGCGTTTTGGCCTGGCCCTGCGTTCGGTGCGCGAGGAGCCCGTGGCCTCGCGCGCCTGCGGGGTCAATGCGTGGCGGCAAGGGCTGGTCGCGTTCGTGATCAGCGCCGCGCTGTGCGGCGTGGCGGGCGCGCTGGATGCGCAGTTCCTCGGCGTCGTCAGCCCCGACGCGTACTACCTGGACCGCACCTTTCTGTGCCTGGCCATGCTGGTGGTGGGCGGCATGGGCACGCTCACCGGCGCGGTGACGGGGGTGCTGCTGCTGTCGATCGTCAAGGAACTGCTCAACCAGCTCGAATCGGGCGTCACGCTGCTCGGCCTTGGCATCAAGCTGCCCGCCGGGGCGCAGGAAATCGCGATCGGCCTGCTGATGATGGCCGTGCTGGTGTGGCGCCCCGGCGGCCTGCTGGGCACGCGCGAATGGGGTTGGCCGGGGCGCCGCGGGGCGCGCGGCGGCGAGGGGGCGGTGCCGCTGGCGCGCGCCGCTTGAGCATGTGGGGTGTGTCTGCGTTCATTTGAAAGGAATGCGATGAGAAAGCTGAATCCATGGGTGGGCGCCGTCGCGCTCGGGGCCGCGCTGCTGACGGGTGGCGCGCAGGCCAAGGACATCGTGGTCGGGTTCGCCAACGCGAAGTCCGGCTGGGTCGAGGCCTACGACACGCCGGCGCGGCGCGCGGCCCTGATCCGCATCGACGAAATCAATGCCGCCGGCGGGCTGCTGGGCAACAAGATCAAGGTGATCGAAACCGACACCAAGAGCGACCGCGCGCAAAGCGCCAAGGCCGGCCTGGAGGCGCTGGACGCCGGCGCCGATCTGCTGGTGGTGAGCTGCGACTACGACTTTGGCGCGCCCGCCGCGCTGGAGGCGCAAAAGCGCGGCAAGGTGTCGTTCTTCCTGTGCGCCGAGGACATCAAGGCGGGCATTCAGGGCGTGGGCAAGAACGCGTTCAGCGCCTCGGTGCTGGCCGCGGTGCAGGGCGCCACCATGGCCGAGTGGTCGCACGCCAAGCGCAACGTGCGCAACGCCTACGTGCTGCTGGACAACACCATCGAATACGACAAGGGCATCTGCACGGGTTTCGACTGGATGTTCAAGCAACTGCCCGGCACCAAGGTGGTGGGGCAGGACACGTTCAAGAATGGCGACGCCTCGATCGCCGCGCAGATCTCCCGCATCAAGGCCCTGCCGCAGGCGCCGGACGCCATCATGCTGTGCTCGTACATCCCCGGCGCGGCCAGCGCGGTGCGCCAGATCCGGGCGGCCGGCATCAACGCGCTGATTCTGAACGGCGCGGCGGTCGACGGCAGTTACTGGCTGGACTCGGTGCCGGGGTTGTCCAACTTCGTGGTGCCGGTGCAGGGGTCGATCTACGGCGATGACCCGAACCCGAAGGTGGAGGCGTTCAACAAGGCATTCGCCGCCAAATGGGGCGCCCGCCCGTCCAGCACTTACGTGTATCCCGGCTACGTGCTGATCGACCTGTGGGCCAAGGCGGTGGAGCGCGCCAAGTCCCCCGACGCCGCCCAGGTGACCGCCGAGCTGGAGAAGATGAAGGACGAGCCAACGCTGTTTGGCCCGCGCACCTTCACGCCCCAGATTCACCACCAGAACCAGGCGCGCCTGCTGATCTCCGAGATCAAGAACGGCAAGCCCGGCATCGTCGATCAATGGACCATCTCCAAGCCCGTGCCACTCGAGTTGCTATTGAAAAAATAGCTGTCCGCGCTTGTCACGCAAGCGCCAGAGCCTTGTTTTATGGGAAATACCGTGACCATGCTGACTGCTGCATCAACCAATGATTCCTGGATGAAACGCCGCCACGCCGCCGTGGCGCGGGCCGTGGGCAACGCCCATGCCCTGTTCGCCGCGCGTGCCGACAACGCCGAGCTGTGGGACGTGGAGGGTCGCCGCTACCTCGACTTCTGCGCCGGCATCGCGGTGGTCAACACCGGGCACCGGCACCCGAAAGTGATGGCGGCGCTCGCCGCCCAGGCCGAGCGCTTCACCCACACCTGCTTTCAGGTCGTGGCGTACGACGGCTACGTGCAACTGGCCGAACGCCTGTGCCAGCTGGCGCCCGGCGCCTCGCCCAAGAAGGCGTTTTTCATGAGCACGGGCGCGGAAGCCATCGAGAACGCGGTGAAGATCGCACGCCACGCCACTGGGCGCGACGCGGTGATTGCCTTCGAGGGCGCGTTCCACGGCCGCACCCAGCTTGGCATGGCGCTCACCGGCAAGGTCGCGCCCTACAAGCTGGGCTTTGGGCCGCTGGGCGCGGACATCTACCACGTGCCCTTTCCCAGCGCGGTGCACGGCGTGTCGGTGGACGATTCGCTGCGCGCCATTCAGCGCCTGTTTCGCTACCACGTCGATCCCGCGCGCGTGGCCGCGCTGCTGGTCGAGCCGGTGCAGGGCGAGGGCGGCTACCTGCCCGCGCCGCCGGGCTTTCTGGCGGCGCTGCGCGCGCTGTGCGACCAGCACGGCATGGTGTTCATCGCCGACGAGATCCAGACCGGCATCGGCCGCGCCGGCAAGCTGTTCGCGGTGGAGCACTTCGGCGTCGAGCCCGACCTGATCACCCTGGCCAAGGGCCTGGGCGGCGGCACGCCGATCTCGGCCGTGGTCGGCAAGGCCGGCATCATCGACCAGGTGCCGGCGGGCGGTCTGGGCAGCACCTACGCCGGCCACCCGCTGGCCTGCGCGGCGGCGCTGGCGGTGCTGGACGCGATGGAAAGCGAAAACCTGTGCGCGCGCAGCCTGCAACTGGGCGAGCGCCTGCGCGCGCGCCTGGGCGACATGGCGCGCCAGCACCGCAGCATTGGCGACATTCGCGGCCTGGGCGCGATGACGGCGGTGGAGTTCTTCAAGGGCGGCGACAAGACCCAGCCGGCCACCGAACTGGCCGCCGCGCTCAAGACCGAGGCGGCGCGGCGCGGCTTGCTGCTGCTGACCTGCGGCAGCTTCGGCAACGCCATCCGCGTGATGGTGCCGCTGACCATTCCCTTCGATCAGCTGGACGAGGGCCTGGACATCTTCGCCCAGGCACTGGCGGCGGTGGATGCATGACGGCCGGCTGCGCCACGCCCGTCGTCTGTCGCCGCGCTGCCCCCGGGTGGGGCGTGCGTGTCGACGAGGAGCCGTGCGACGGGCTGCACGCATGACCGCGCAGGTCATCGCCACCTGATCATGCATCTACCGAGGGAATACGCGCGCGCCGCGTGCGTGCCAGCCGTCTTAGGATGCGGCGAGGCGCGGAGCTGAAAAGGCATGCCGCCAAAGGAGCAGGGTGATGCATCAACATTTTTCGACGCACGGGTTGGCACCCCACCATGAATTCAGCTATTGGCGCGACGTCATCGACGGCACCTATTTCCACTTGCAGCTGGACTTCAAGAACGACGACCACTTCGATGGCCAACTGGACAAGTGGGAGCTGCCCACGGTGTGCCTGTCTCGCCTGGAGTCGTCCCCGCTGAAGTACAAGCGCTTGCGCCAGCAATGCCAGCACCTGGATCGCCAGGTGCTGGTGACCGTGCCGGTGACCAGCGAAGTGGAGTTTTCCCAGCTAGGCCGGCACATGCGCTGCTTGCCTGGTCAGTTTTTGCTGGAGTACAGCGACGAGCCTTACGAGTTCAGCTACGGCCGAGACAACTTGCTGTGGGTGCTCAAGCTGCCCGAGTCCGCCCTGCAGGCGCGCCTGGGCAACGCCAGTCGTTATTGCGCGCGCGCTTACGATGCTCAAGAGGGCGTCGGACAGTTGTTTCGGGACTATGTGCAGCTGCTGGCCGCGCACTGCGCCAATCCTTCGCCGACGGCGCAGGCGCTGATGGGGGCGCAGGTGGTTGACCTGCTCGCGCTGGCCCTGCGCGAAAACGGTGAGATCGAATCCGACCACACCACGGTGGTCCGGTCGGCGCACCTGGCCCGGGTGGAGGCTTACATCCGCGCGCATTTGTTTGAAGCCGACCTGACGCCGGCCCGCATCGCACAGGCGTGCGGCATTTCGTTGCGGTATTTGCATGCCCTGTTCCAGCACGAGGAGCGCAGCGTGGCCGAAAGCGTGCGCGCGCGGCGCCTTCAGGCCGCCTATGAGCAGATTCTGACCGGCGCCTGCGAGTCGGTGGCCAGCGCGGCCTATGGCACGGGGTTCGGCGACCAAGCCCAGTTCAGCCGGCTGTTTCGGCAGGAATTCGGCATCAACCCCAGCGATCTGATCAAGCGGCGCAAGTAAATCGGTTGCGGCACAATTTCCCCTTCGCGGGCGACTGCAGGAAAGAGGGATGAAGCCATGGCAGAAACTGAAACCATCGTTCTGGCCGGCGGCTGCTTCTGGTGCACCGAAAGCGTCTTCAAGGAAGTGCGCGGCGTGCTCGACGTTGAAAGCGGCTACAGCAACGGCCAGGAAACCACGCCCACCTACGAACAGGTCTGCACCGGGCGCACCGGCTGCGCCGAGGTGGTCAAGCTGGTGTATGACCCGGCCGTCATCGGCACGCGGCAGATCCTGGAAATCTTCTTTCTCGTGCACGACCCCACGCAACTCAACCGCCAGGGCAACGACGTGGGCACGCAATACCGCAGCGGCATCTACTTCACCACGCCCGAGCAAAAGGCCGTGGCCGACGACCTGATCCGCGAAATGAGCCAGGACAAGCTGTTCGGTGCCCCCATCGTGACCGAGGTGCTGCCGTTGCAGCATTACTTTGCGGCCGAGGATTACCACCAGGACTTCTTCGAGAACAATCCCACCCAAGGCTATTGCATGGCCGTGGCCGCGCCCAAGGCGGCCAAGTTCCGCAAGACGTTCTCGGACTGGGCCAAGCGCTGATTTGTTCATCAAATCGGCCGTGGGCGCTGTATGGATCAGCGCATCCAGCTATAAAAACAGTAGTTTCATGAGGCCGTGAGCGCGCGGCCGCCGCGCGGGCGTGGCGTAAGCAAGGTCATCCAGGGGGGCTTCGGCGCCACTGCGCGCGCCGCCCCATCCGCTACAGTGCGCCCATGCGCGCGCGTTCCCATCGGTTGATGTTTTGCCTGCTGCTGCTGGCCCTGCTGGGCACGCAGTGGCTGGGCGCGCTGCATGGTGTGCTGCATGCGCGGGGCACTGCGGCGGTGGCCCCGCGCACGGTGGCCGACGCCGGCAGCGCCCGCGCGCAAGGGCAGACTCAGGCGGCGCCGCGCGCTGGGTGGACAGGGCTGTTCGACGCGCACCACGCCGCGGGCGACTGCCAGTTGTTCGACCAGGCCAGCCACGGCGACCAGGCCGTGACGGTGCCGTTGCTGGCCACACCCGCGTGCGCCGCGCCCGACGGCCCGCCGCGTTGGATGCAGCGTGCCTGGGCGGCGGCGCTGGTGCCGCAATTCGACGCCCGCGCACCGCCCATCCAGGGCTGATCTTTCACAGCTTTTTGCCGCGCGCCGCGCGTGCCGCCGCCTTGCCATGGCGCGGCAGCGCACCCCGCGCGGCCTCCGCGTGCCTGCAGCCACGCGCTTTTCTGGATTGGATTTTTCGTCGATGAACACCCTTGCCTTGTCTTGCCGTGCCGCCCGTGGCGCGGCCCTGTCGCTGTGCGCCGCCGTGGCCGCGCCCCTGGCCATGGCCCAGAACGCGCCCGGCGCGCCACCCCGGCCCGCCGCCGACGACGACGCACCCACGCTGTCGGAAGTGACGGTGACCGGCAACCCGCTCGGTGCTGCACAAACCATAGCGCCCGCCGCAATGCTGGCGCGCGACAACCTGCTGCTCAAGTCGCAAGCCACGCTGGGCGACACGCTGAACGCGCTGCCCGGCGTGGCCAGCACCTACTTCGGCCCCAACGCGGGCCGGCCGGTAATTCGCGGCATGGACGGCGACCGCGTCCGCATCCTGCAGAACAGCGGCGCCAGCGTGGATGCCGCGTCGCTCAGCCAGGACCACAACACCCCCATCGACCCGCTGGCGGTGGAGCGTATCGAGGTGCTGCGCGGCCCGGCGGCGCTGCTGTACGGCGGCAGCGCCATGGGCGGCGTGGTCAACCTGATCGACAACCGCATCCCGCGCGAGCCGGTCAACGGTTTCACCGGCCGCGCCGACGCGTCTTACGCCAGCGGCAACCGCGAAGGCAGCGGCGCCGCGTTGCTGGAAGGCGGCAACGACCGCTATGCGCTGCACGTCGACGCTTTCGCGCGCGGCAGCGGCGACGTGGCCGTGCCGCGCGAATTGGCCTGCGACAAGCCCGGCGCGCCCGCGCTGGCGTGGCGGATCTGCAATTCGGCCAACCGGGCGCACGGCGGCGCGGTGGGGGGCTCGGTGTTTTTCGACAGGGGCTACCTGGGTCTGTCGGCGGCCGGCTACCGCAGCGACTACGGCACCGTGGCCGAAGACACGGTGACCATCGGCATGCGTTCGACCCGGCTGGCGCTGGAAGGTCTGGTGCGGCTGCCCGGCGGCTTTTTCGAGAGCCTGAAGGGCCAACTGAGCCATGGCGACTACCGCCACACCGAATACGAAGGCGCCGAGCCCGGCACGGTGTTCAGCAAGCGCGGCACCGACCTGCGGCTGGAGGCGCGCCACCGCCCGCTGGGCGCGCTGCAAGGCGTGTGGGGTTTGCAGTGGGACGGCGCGCGCTTTGCCGCGCAGGGCGACGAGGCTTTCGTGCCGCCCAGTCGCACGCGCGCGGCGGCGCTGTTTGCGCACGAAGAACTGGCGACCGACTGGGGCAAGCTGAGCTTCGGCGCGCGCGCCGAGCGGGTGCGCGTCAGCACGCCCGGCAGCGCCGACACCGACCGCTTTGCGCCGGGCGACCGCGGCTTTACCCCCGCCAGCGCGGCGCTGGGCGCGCTGGTGCGCATCACGCCGCAGTGGCAATGGACCGGCAACCTGGCCTACACGCAGCGCGCGCCCAAGGACTACGAACTGTTTGCCAACGGCCCGCACGTGGCCACCGCCGCGTGGGAAACCGGCAACCCCGCGCTGGGGCTGGAAAAATCCACCAGCGTAGACGTGGGCGCGCAGTGGCAGGACGGCCCGCATCGCTTCGCCGTCAACGCCTTCGCCAGCCACTTCGGCAACTACCTTGCGCTGATGCGCACCGGCCGCACCGTGGGCGACGGCGACAAGGCGCTGCCCGAGTTCGCCTACACCGGCGTGCGGGCGCGCTTTGTTGGCATCGAGGCCAGTGGCACCTTGCGCCTGTGGGGCGAACGCGGCGTGGCGGCCAATGCGGGTGGCTCGGTGCTGGACCTGGATCTGCGCGCCGACCTGGTGCGCGCCACCAACCTCAGCGCCGGCCAGCCGCTGCCGCGCATCGCGCCCGCGCGCCTGGGCGCCACCGCGCGCTGGGCGCAAGGGCCGTGGGGCGTGCGCCTGGGCTTCGACCACGCGGCGGCGCAGCGGCGCGTGCCAGACGGCGACCGCGCCACCGGCGCCTACACGTTGTGGAACGCCGCCGTCACCTACCGGCAGAAGGTCGGCGCGGCACAGCTGCAGTGGTTTGTGCGCGCTGACAACCTGACCAACCGGCTGGCCTACAGCGCCACGTCGGTGCTGACGACCACCGCGTTCCCCAAGGCGCCGCTGCCGGGGCGCAGTGTGCGCGTTGGGGTGCAGGCCTTCTTCTGAGCGGGCTGCCGCTGCAGACGGCGTAAGCGAGGGTTATCCGTTTCTGGCGCTTGACGGACAAGGATTTAATGCTATTTAAAAAATAGCATATGGCCTTCGTTCGTCGGCGCTGGCGGCGCGCCGACGAATGCGTTCAGCGACAATGCAACGCGCCGCCCCGTCGCTGAACTGCCGTCCCGCTTTCGCCATGCACGTCACCCTGCCTTTTCCACATTCGCTGCGCACCGTCGGGCGGACCCGCGCCTGTCGCCTGTCGGCTTTGGCGCGGCCGACGGGGTTGCGGCAGCTCGATTGGCGTGACGCGCGCATCGCCGTGGCCGCATTGCCGTCGGTGGTTTGCCGGGTCGCCGGCCGATGAAGCCACAAGCCCCCACACCTGCTCGCCACTGGCGCGGACTGGACGGCCTGATCGCCGCTGTCGCGCTGGCCTTGCTGCTGGCCGTCGTCGCCTTGAGCGTCTGGCTGTGGCGCGGCGGCCAACGCCCGCTGCTGCTGGCGCCGGCCATTGGCGAATTGAGCGACTGCCTGGAAATGGCACCGCCGCACGCGCCGCTGGAGGCCGCCTGCACCGGCGCGCAAGGCTCGGCCGCCGCGCGCATCGAATCGACGCTGCAGGCGCTGGGGCCGCAGCGCAGTGCCGACGGCCGCTTCGAGATGGGCTATACGCTGTTGGTGCCGCTGCTCAACCTGTTCGAGCCGCGGGGCGATGGTTGGGCGGTCGATGCGCAGGCCGTGCGCCGCATCGCCAACACGGTGCAGGGCGTGCAGCGGCCGGTGGTGCTGTACCTGTTCTCGACCCACTTTTCTGAAAGCGCGCCCATCGAGCCGGTGCTGGCGCAGGATGCCGACAACCTGGCCCACACGCCGCAAGGCCCGCTGCCGGTCGAAAAATACATGGGCTGGCCGCTGTACCCGTGGAGCATCGCGCGCACCGACAACGCCGTGACGCAACGGCGCGACGAGGCGATCCGCGCCGTGGTCGACGGGGTGTGCGCGCTGCCCGCCGCCGCGCGCCAGCGCATTGCCGGCGTCAACCTGCTCGGCGAAGTGCACCACCTGTACCCCGACTTTGAAGGCGGCATGGGTTACGGCAAGCCGTATGTGCTGACCGACTACTCAGACACCTCGCGCGCGGGCTTCCGCGACTTTCTGCGCCAGCGCTTCGGCAGCGTGGCGGCGCTCAACGCCTACCTGGGCGGTGCCAGCTTCGCGTCGTTCGACGCGGTCGAACCGCCGTCCAGGAACATCCGGCGCGAGCGGCTCGACCATTTCTGGCAGCACATCGACGATGCCGCCGCCGGCCTGCTCCCCGTGGGCGGTTGGGCGCACGATGCCGCGCTGCCCGCCGGCGCCACGCCGTGGGTGCGCGTCTACCTGGACGGGCAGCAAGTCGGCCGCGTGCCGGCCCGCTTCGTGCGGCAGGACGTGGGCGATGCGCGGCCCGAACTGGGCACCGCCAAGGTCGGCTGGCGCTACGACCTGCGCTTTGCCGACCAGCCGCCGGGCCTGCACCGCCTCGACATTGCGCTGGAAGGCGAGGGCGGCCGCCTGCGCCACCTGACCACGCGCCACATCGCCGTCATGGGCCGCGACCAGGCCACGCCCGCGCCCGTGCCGTTGCGCCAGCCGCTCCCGCCGATGGCCGCGCCAGGCGCGCAAGTGCAGTTCTGGATCGACGCGCCGCAGGACCAGCGCGCCGTGTTCTACAACCCGCTGGTGCCGCTGTGGCACGCCTTCCGCGGGCAGCAGGTCGTCAACTATCTGGCGCATTTCGACCGCCTGCTGGCCGGCACCTGCCTGGCCGACGTGCCGCGCCGCACGCAGCAGATCTACCCGGCCGAGAAGGCCGGCTGGGACGGCACGCGCTTCGCGTCCGACGCCTCGCTGCTGCCCTTCGGCCAGGTGCAACTGGGCATCAATCTGTACGGCGAGGCGACCTACGACGACTCATTCTTCGACTGGCTGGCCCGCTCGCGCCAGCCCGGCTACAGCGTGACCGAATTTCACCCCCTGCGCCCCATGGACGCCGCCGAACTGCGCGCCGTGCTGGACCGCCACCGTGCCCACGGCGCCCGCACGTTCTCCTTCTTCGTCCACCCGCCGCCCCCCAGCGGTGCGCGCGCCGAGCCACTGGTCAACCCCTTCGCGCTGGACCCCGCCAACGCACGGCATGGTTCGGATGCCCTGTATCGCGCGATGCAGCGGGTGATGGGGCGGTGATCCGGGCGCCTCACTTTAAAAAAAAGCCGGACGCGAAGGGCGCGAAGGGTGCGCGAAGGACGCGAAAGAACAGCCGAAAAAGGGCTTCAAAAATCGTCATTCCCGCGCAGGCGGGAATCCACACGTGCGTGGCACGGCCGTTAGGGTGGAAGCATGGATTCCCGCCTGCGCGGGAATGACGATGAGAGACGACGCGTTCGATGGGGTCGCGTGACGATCAAGGAGACGCCCGGGCCTCAATTTCTTGCGCCGCCAGCGAGCAGTTTTTCAATAAAGAAAGGCCGCCAGCGCCCACTGATCAAGCGCAGATAGCTATAAAAACAGAAGCATCCATGCCCGCTCCCGCACGCGCGGTAACCATCCCCCGGGCTGCGCAGCAAGCCCGATTCCATCGGCCGCGGAGCAGGCCCCGCGCGAACGCCGCGGAGCGGGCTTTGCCCGGCCGCCAGCGTTGTCCCCCTGGGGGGATGGCGGCCGCAGGCCGACTCAGGGGGGACTCATTTCGTCCCAAAGATGCGGTCCCCCGCATCCCCCAGCCCCGGCAGGATGTAGCCGTGGTCGTTCAGCTGGCGGTCGATGGCGGCGGTGTAGATCGCCACGTCGGGGTGCGCGGCATGCAGCGTGGCAATGCCTTCGGGCGCGGCCAGCAGGCACAGAAACTTGATCGAGCGCGGGCCGGCGGCCTTCAGCTTGTCGATGGCGGCCACCGCCGAATGCCCCGTGGCCAGCATCGGGTCGACCGCGATCACGTCGCGCTCGGCCATGTCGGCGGGCATCTTGTAGTAGTACTCAATCGCCTGCAGCGTCTCGGGGTCGCGGTACAGGCCGACGTGGCCGACGCGCGCGTTCGGCACCACGCGCAGCAGGCCGTCCAGCATGCCGTTGCCCGCGCGCAGGATGGAGGCAAACACCACCTTCTTGCCGTCGATCATGGGGCTCAGCGTCTTTTCCAGCGGCGTCTCGATCTCGACCAGCTGCGTGGGCATGTCGCGCGTGACTTCGTACGCCATCAGCATGGCCAGCTCGCCCAACAGGGTGCGGAAGGTGGTGCTGCTGGCGTTCTTGTTGCGCATCAGAGTCAGCTTGTGATGCACCAGCGGGTGGGTGACGTGGTGGACTTGCGGTGTCATGGTTTGCTATTGAATAGGTAGCTGATTGCGCAATGGGGACAAGCGCTGGGAGCCAATCAGGCTTATCGCCGCTTGCCGCCCAGCAGGCTGCCGAGCGCGCCGCGCAGCAGCTCGCGGCCCATGCGGCGCATCTCGCCCTTGACCACGTTCTGCACCAGGCCGTCGTACTGGCCGCCGCGCGGGCCGGTGCGGCCGAACATGGCTTCCTTGACCACGTTGCCGACCTGGCCCAGCAGGCCACCGTCCTGCGGCGCGGGCGCTGCACCACCTGGCTGACCCGGGGCGCCGGCGCTGCCCTGCGCCCCGCGCTGGGCCAGCATTTCGTAGGCCGATTCGCGGTCCACGGTCTGTTCGTAGGTGCCCGCCACCAGCGAGCTCTTGACGAGGTCGGCGCGCTGCGCGTCGGTAATCGGGCCGATCTGGCTGCCGGGCGGGATGACGTACACGCGCTGCGTCACGCCGGGCCGGCCTTTCTCGTCGAGGAAGCTGACCAGCGCCTCGCCGGTGGCCAGTTCGGTGATGGCGGTTTCGATGTCCAGGTTGGGGTTGCCGCGCATGGTTTCGGCGGTGGCCTTCACGGCCTTCTGGTCGCGCGCGGTGAAGGCGCGCAGCGCGTGCTGCACGCGGTTGCCGAGCTGCGCCAGCACGGTGTCGGGCACGTCGATGGGGTTTTGCGTCACGAAGTACACGCCCACGCCTTTCGAGCGAATCAGCCGCACCACCAGCTCGATGCGCTCCAGCAGCACCTTGGGCGCGTCGTTGAACAGCAGGTGCGCCTCGTCGAAGAAGAAGGCGAACTTGGGCTTTTCGGGGTCGCCGATTTCGGGCAACCGCTCGTACAGGTCGCTCAACATCCACAGCAGGAAGGTGGCGTACAGGCGTGGCGACTGCAGCAGCTTGTCGGCGCTCAGGATGTTGATGACGCCCTTGCCCGAAACGGTCTGCATCATGTCGTCCAGGTTCAGCATCGGTTCGCCGAAGAACTTGTCGCCGCCCTGGCTTTCCAGCGTCAGCAGCCCGCGCTGGATGGCGCCGATGCTGGCGGTGCTGACGTTGCCGTACTGCGTGGTGAAGTTCTTCGCATTGTCGCCCACGTAGGTCAGCATGGCGCGCAGGTCCTTCATGTCCAGCAGCAGCAGGCCGTTGTCGTCGGCGATCTTGAAGACCAGGTTGAGCACGCCGGCCTGCGTCTCGTTCAAATCCAGCATGCGCGACAGCAGCAGCGGGCCCATGTCGCTCACGGTGGCGCGCACCGGGTGGCCCTGCTCGCCGAACACGTCCCACAGCGTGGTGGGGCAGGCCATCGGCGCGGGCGTGGGCAGGCCGCGCTCTTGCAGGATGCCGGCCAGCTTGCCGCCGATGCTGCCCGGCTGGCTGATACCGGTCAGGTCGCCCTTCACGTCGCTCATGAACACCGGCACGCCGATGGCGCTGAACGATTCGGCCAGCTTTTGCAGCGTCACCGTCTTGCCGGTGCCGGTGGCGCCGGTGATCAGGCCGTGGCGGTTGGCCAGGCCCGGCAGGATGAAGCACTGGGTGTCGCCGTGCTGGGCAATGAGGATGGGATCGGCCATGTCAGGGTGCGCGTGGGGTGCAAAAAGTAGAATGATCTGATTATCCCGATAGTCAAGTCAGAGGCAGAGAGTTATGGCGGGTCACAGCAAATGGGCCAACATCCAGCACCGCAAGGGCCGGCAGGACGAAAAGCGGCAACGCATCTGGACCCGCGTGGTGCGCGAGATCATGGTGGCGGCGCGCACCGGCGGCGGCGACCCGGCGGCCAACCCGCGCCTGCGCCTGGCCATTGAAAAAGCCAAGGCCGCCAACATGCCGGCCGACACCGTCAAGCGCAACATCGACAAGGCCACCGGCAACCTCGAAGGCGTGAACTACGAGGAAATCCGCTACGAGGGCTATGGCATCGGCGGCGCGGCCATCATCGTCGACACCATGACCGACAACCGCGTGCGCACCGTGGCCGACGTGCGCCACATCTTCAGCAAATACGGCGGCAACATGGGCACCGAAGGGTCGGTGGCCTTTCAGTTCAAGCACGTCGGGCAGATCATCTTCGCCCCCGGCACCAACGAAGACAAGGTGATGGAAGTGGCGCTGGAAGCCGGTGCCGACGACGTCATCACCGACGACGACGGCGCCATCGAGGTGCTGACCGACCCGGCCCAGTTCGAGGCCGTGAAGAACGCGCTGCATGCCGCCGGCCTGGCACCCGAGGTGGCCGAGGTGACGATGCGCGCCGAAAACTCCATCGACCTGGCGGGCGACGACGCCGCCCGGATGCAGAAGCTGCTGGACATGCTGGAAGACCTGGACGACGTGCAAGACGTGTTCCACAACGCCAACGTGGAGGACGTGTGAAGCTGGCCCGGCTGGCCAAGCTGTGGCTGGCCGGCTGCGGCGGCGAGGTGGCTCGGTGTTTCAGCGGCAGGGCGGTGTCGGCGGGGTACAACGCGGCGCAATGCGCGCCCCAGTCGGCGGCCAGCAAGGCGCTGGTCGAGCGGTACACGGACGTCATTCCCGCGAAGGCGCACTACTGTCCGGGGAATTTTTTGCTGCCTGCAGCTAAGTTGTTGCGCTGCTTGGCGTAAGGGGCTATACCCCGAGCGCCAACTCAATTTCCGCCAAGAAAGCGCAACGTGTTCAGCATAAGCCGGATTCACCAACTCATCCAGC
>Ga0208693_1001209_pt1 | contig 18979 bp, 17 predicted proteins | sample AD_UKC071_MetaG_FD_184438 | JGI IMG/M metagenome (GOLD analysis project Ga0208693, IMG submission 184438) | Active sludge microbial communities of municipal wastewater-treating anaerobic digesters from USA - AD_UKC071_MetaG (SPAdes) (version 2) | ecosystem: Engineered > Bioreactor > Anaerobic >... | reverse complement strand
GGGGAGCAGGATGAACCGCGACTGCTTCATCCGCTTGGCATGCTTCTGCGCCATGGCCAGTTCGGGCGGATTGATGAAATCGTCGCCGGAATTGACCCACAGCACCGGCACGGTGATCGCCTTGAGCCTGGCTTCCGGGTTGTAATCGCGCGAACTGTCGAGCTGGTAGATCTGGTCGTTGGCGTCAAGATCGCCCTTCGCCCGTGCCTCGTAGGCTTCGGCCAGATACTTTTCGGCCTTGATCCGGGTCGGGTACTGGTCCTGCAGCGCCACTGGGTTGCCGCCCGCAATCATCGACAGGTAGCGCGCCGTGCGCAGGCCGCTTTCGGGCGAGGCGGTGTAATTGCCCCCGTTCCACAGCGGATCGGCCTTGATCGCGTCAATCGACATCTGCCGCCACATCCGGTTGCGACCCGCGATTTCCATGGCGTTGCAGGCAAACGGAGCGAGACGGCGGGCGAAGCCGGGATGCTCGGTCCCCCAGACGAAGGCGTGCATGCAGCCCATCGAGGTGCCGAGAATCAGCTCCAGCCGGTCGACGCCCAGCCCTTCGGTCAGCATTCGCTTCTGCGCGGTCACCATGTCGCCATAGGCATAGCGCGGGAAGGCCATCTTCAATCCATCGCTGGGCTTGGAGCTTTTGCCGTGGCCGATGTTGTCGGGCAGGATCACGTAGTATCTCGTGATATCGAGCGGCTGGCCCTTGCCGAACAGTTCATCGGCGAACTGCGGGCGGAAGAACTGCCAGCCAGAACCGCCCGTGCCGTGCAGCACCATCACCGCATTGTCGATCTTCCCGTCCGGTCCGCGGCGCGGCGTGCCGAGCGTGGTGACGTGGAGGCGAAGGTCCATCGTCTCGCCAGTCGAGAAGCGGAAGTCCTTGAGCGTCACGTCGCGTTCGGCGGAGCGTTTCTGCCAGTCTTCGGCGTGGCTGGGGGTGGCGATCAGGGCTGCGAGGGGGGCCGCAAGGGCGAGGATCAGTTTGCGCATTGCGACATAATAGCGGCTCGTTCGAGAATGGTAATCCTTCCCCTTGGTCCGTTCGTGTCGAGCGCAGTCGAGACACGTTGGCGCGACGTGTCTCGACTGCGCTCGACACGAACGGACATGGCTTCTTTGAAACTTCCGACGCCGCCTACTGCCCGAAACCCGGTTCCCCGGCCACGCGCACCGCCTCGCGCGCCGCCGCAATCAGCGCGCCGGCCTTGGCCTCGCACTCGCGCTGTTCGTAGGCGGGGTCTGAATCCGCCACGATCCCGGCGCCCGCCTGGACGTGGAGCACGCCGTCCTTGACCACCCCGGTGCGCAGCACGATGCAGCTGTCGAGGTTGCCGTCCGGCGCGAAATAGCCGACGCCGCCGGCATAGGCGCCACGCGTTTCCGGTTCCAGCTCGGCGATGATCTCGCAGGCGCGGACCTTGGGCGCGCCGCTGACGGTGCCGGCCGGGAACCCTGCGAAGACCGCATCAATCGCATCGTGATTCGCCGTATCGAGCCGCCCGACCACATTCGAGACGATGTGCATGACGTGGCTGTAGCGCTCGATCGTGTAGCTTTCCGTGACCTTGACCGTGCCGGTCTGCGCCACCCGGCCGACATCGTTGCGGCCCAGGTCGAGCAGCATCAGGTGTTCGGCGCGCTCCTTGGGATCGGCCAGCAGGCTGGCTTCGTTGGCGCGGTCCTCTTCCGGCGTGCCTCCGCGCGGACGGGTTCCGGCAATCGGGCGGATGGTGACTTCGCCGTCGCGCACGCGGACCAGGATTTCCGGGCTCGATCCGGTCAGGGCAAAGCCCGGCAGGTCGAGGAAATAGAGGAACGGCGAAGGGTTCACCCGGCGCAGCGCGCGGTACAGCGCCAGCGGCGGCAAGGTGAAGGGCGTGGTAAACCGCTGGGCCAGCACCACCTGGAAGATGTCGCCCGCCTCGATATAGCCCTTCGCGCGCAGCACCATCTCGCGATAGCGGCCCTCGGGCAGGGTCGGGGTCAGGACCGGTTCGGGAAGCGAGCTGTCGCGCACCGGCGCCGGGATCGGCTCGGCCAGACGGCGCAGCGCGGCGTCGATCCGCTCCTGCGCGGCTTCCAGCGTGGCGTCGGGCGAACCCTGTCCGGCCCAGACCGGCGCGACGCACCACAGCGCGTCGCTCAGGCGGTCGAACACCAGGATCAGCGCGGGGCGCACGAACAGCATGTCGGGCAGTTCCAGCGCGCTCTGCGGCGGGCGGGGCAGCTTTTCGACCAGGCCGTAGGTCTCGTAGCCGAAATAGCCGACCAGCATGGCCAGCACCGGCGGCAGGGCGGGCGGCACCTCGATCCGGCAGCTGGCGACCAGCGCGCGCAGTTCGGTCAGGCTGTCGCCGGGCAGCGGGGCGAAGGCCGCGCGGTCGGCGCGCCAATCGCGGTTGATCTCGCACGAGGCGCCGGTGGCGCGGAACACCAGGTCGGGATCGAGCCCGAGCAGGCTGTAGCGCCCGCGCACCTCGCCGCCTTCGACCGATTCGAGCAGGAAATCGCCGCGCCCGTCCTCGATCAGGCGCAGTGCCGCGCCCACAGGTGTTTCGGTGTCCGCAATCAGCCGCCGCCAGACCAGCGAAGGCCTGCCTGCCTCAAGCGCGGCGCGTGCCGCTTGCCCATTTTCCACCAGCCCGCCGCTCATCTGGCCTTCGCTCAGTTCTGCTGGCCGAGCAGGCGGCGGCGCACGGCAGCCACTGCATTCTCGTTGCGCTTCACGCCCACTTCCTTGCGCATCGCGGCGCGCAGCTGCTGGAAGTATTCCTCGCCGATCTCGCGGCTGACGTTCTGCTTCAGGCCGGCCAGGCGCGGATCGGCGGGATCGACCTTGCCGGGAACGATGTCCTTGACCTGGACGACGTACCATCCGCGATTGCGCGGTGCGCCGAGCAGGCGGATGCCGCCCTTCTGGGTCGCGAAGAACACGGTCAGCGGCGGGGGAACCTGCTGGCCCAGCCCCTGGTACTGCTGACGGTTCATGTTGACCTGGTCGACCGGGGGCAGGGCCACGCCCAGGCTGGCCAGGGCGGCCGACATGTCGGTGCCCTTGCGCAGCGCGGCCTGGACCTTTTCCGCCGCAGCCTTGGCCGCGCCCGCACCCTTGGACAGCTGGATGTCAACCTCTACCGCCTGACGGATCTGCGCCAGCGGCGGCGGGGCGGAGGCCTCGATCCGGCCAACGTCGAACACCACGAATTGCTTGCCGGGCACGACTTCCGCCAGCTGGGCCTGGTTCTCGCCTTCCATCAGGAACGCGGTCTGGATGACGCGGGCGAGGATTTCCGGAGCAGCCTGCTGCGGATTGCCGAAGACGCGGCCATCGGCGGTCAGCGGCGGGGTCGTCGCAAGGGTCAGGCCCAGCTTGGCGGCGACGTCCGACAGGGTGGAGCCGGTGTCGAACTGCTCCTCGATTCCGGCCGAGAATTCGGTCAGGGCGGTGCGGCGCTTTTCGGCGGTGATCGCCGCGATCAGCTCGCCGCGCGCCTGGTCGAGCGTGCGGGCAGGCTTGCCCTCTACCGCGTCGACGCGCAGCAGCAGCCAGCCCAGCGGTGCCTTGAGCGGCCCCGTGACCTGGCGGACGGGCGCGGCAAAGGCCGCATCAGCCACGCTCTGCGAGGTCTGCGCGCTCAGCCCTTCGCGGGTCAGCGTGCCCAGTGCGCCAGCGGTGAGGCCCTTGGCGCTGGCGGCCGCTTCGAGCGACTTGCCCGCCGCAGTCTCGGCCAGGATCGCCCGCGCGGCCGCTTCGGTCGGCACCACCAGCTGGGTAATGCGGCGGCTCTCGCTGGCGGCGTATTCGGCCTTGTTGGCCTGGTAGCGGGCCGCGATCTCGGCCTCGGTCGGTGCGGGCACGGCCTTGACCACGCTTTCGTCGAACGTGACGTAGCGCAGGGTGCGGCGTTCGGGCAGCTGATAGTCCTTGCCGTTCTTCGCGTACCAGGCCGTGACCTCGGCCTCGCTCGGCGGGGTCTTGGGGGCAAAGGCGGCAGAGGGCAGGATGGCGATGGCGCCGGTGCGCTGCTCGGTCGCCAGGCCCGCATAGCGCAGCGCCGCGTCCTGCGGCACGGCCAGGCCGATGTTGGCAGAGGTCAGCAGCTGGCGCGCGACCATCATTTCCGCGATCTGGCGGCGCAGCACCGCGTCGGAAATGCCGCGCTGACCCAGGAACGCCTGGTAGAGTCGGTCGTCGACCTTGCCGTCAGGGCCCTGGACGGCGGGGATCTTGGCGATCTCGCTGTCGATCAGTCGGTCGCCGATGTGGATGCCGTGGCGCTCGCCAAATTCGCGTACCGCGGCAAGGTCGATCAGGTTGGTGAGCAACTGGTCCAGCCCGCCGCGATCGATGAAGGTCTTCATCGTCATCTTCGGATCGTCCTGGCGCAGCTGTTCCACAGCGTTGGTCGCCGCGCGCTCAAGGTCGGCATTGTCGATCCGCGCCTTGCCGACGCTGGCCACCCGGTCGCCCCCGGCGACGCCGCCGAACTGGCCGGTACTGGCGATATCGCCGCCGGCAAAGGCGATCCCGATCAGGACCAGGAAGCCCATGGTGATGCCAACGCCCAGCTTGGAGCCAAAGAAATTGCGGAAAAACTGCAACATTGCCTGCTCGAAATCCCATTGCGCCGCGATCCGGCGGACCTGCTGCGGGCTTTAGGCGGCATTCGCGCTTCCCGCAATGGCACAGGCCGCAATGGCGTGGGGCAGATGTCATGACCGCCCGGGCGCGATCCACCGCAAGCGCTTTGACAAGTCCCCCTGCGCTCGCCTAGCGGGGGAATCGCGGGCGAGTGCCCGTCAGGGAAGTCCGGTAAAACGGACCGCAGAACAGATATTAGGGGCAAGACCAGATACCATGGCTAACCGGCCTTACATTGTCGGCAACTGGAAGATGAACGGCACGCGCGCCATGCTTTCCGAAGCACGCGCGATCGATCGCGGGGCGGCGCGCCATCCTGCGGTACGGGTGGGAATTGCCCCGCCGTTCACGCTGGTCCACGCCATGGCGGACGATTCCGCCGCGATCGCGGTGGGCGGGCAGGATTGCCATGCCAAGCCTTCGGGCGCCTTCACCGGCGACGTTTCGGCGCCTCTGCTCAAGGATGCCGGGGCACAGTTCGTGATCGTGGGCCACAGCGAGCGCCGCGCGCTCCACGGCGAAAGCGACGGCGTGGTCCGCGCTAAGGCCGATGCCGCGCTTGAAGCCGGGCTCGAAGTGATCGTCTGCGTCGGCGAGACCGAGGCGGAGCGCGATGCCGGCAATGCCGAAGCGGTCGTGGCCGGCCAGCTCGAAGGTTCACTGCCGCGCGGCGAGAATGCCGCCGCCAGCGTCACTGTTGCCTATGAACCGGTCTGGGCGATCGGCACCGGCCGCGTGCCGTCGGTCGATGATGTCGGCGCGATGCACCGCTCGATCCGCGCGGTGCTCAATGCGGTTTACGGCGAGGCGGGCGCGGATGTCGCGATCCTCTATGGCGGTTCGGTCAATGCGGCCAACGCCTCGGAACTGCTTGCGGCCGATGAGGTTGGCGGGGCGCTGGTCGGTGGGGCGAGCCTGACGGCGGAGAGCTTCCTGACCATCGTCGCGGCGGCCGGCCCCCTGGCGGACTGAGCCCCCTCGCACCTTGCGTTAGGCAGCGCGCGCGCCTAGATGCGCGCTCAACAGTCCTTTACCCGGGAACACCATGTCGCTGTTCATCTTCCTTATGGTCGTCCAGGCCATCGTTGCGGCCCTGCTGGTCGCCGTCATCCTGATGCAGAAGTCGGAAGGCGGCGGTCTGGGCGTCGGCGGCAGCCCTTCCGGCATCATGTCGGCGCGCGGCGCGGCGGATTTCCTGACCCGTGCGACCGCGATCCTGGCAACGGTATTCGTCGTGCTTTCGATCGCGCTGGCGACGCTGGCCGTGGGGCAGAGCACCGGTCGCAAGATCGACGATTCGCTCAACCGCGCGGCCGTTCCGGTCGATGGTGCCCCGGCTGCCCCGGTGACTGGCGCCAGCCCGGCTCCGGCGCCCGCGGCCAGCCCGGCGCCGGTCAGCGACCCGCTGCGCGACGCGACCAAGCTCTGATCCCTATCTCACCGCTGCGGCCGGTGGTTCCCGCGAACCGCCGGCCGTGCTGTTTTCATCGCTGGGCTGTGGAATAGGGCAACAAGCGCTTGCCCGCCCACCCGGCTTGCGACTAAGGCTCAACACCCATGGCGCGGTACATTTTCATCACCGGCGGCGTGGTCTCGTCGCTTGGCAAGGGTCTCATGGCGGCCAGCCTCGCGGCGCTGCTCCAGGCACGCGGATTCAAGGTCCGGATCCGCAAGTTCGACCCCTATCTCAACGTCGATCCGGGGACGATGAGCCCTTACCAGCACGGCGAGGTCTTCGTGACCGACGACGGCGCGGAGACCGATCTTGACCTGGGGCACTACGAGCGGTTCACCGGCGTTTCTGCGGGGCAGGCGGACAACATCACCTCTGGCCGGATCTACCGCGACATCATCACGCGCGAGCGGCGGGGGGACTACCTGGGCGCGACCGTCCAGGTGATCCCGCACGTCACCGACGCGATCAAGGAATTCGCGCGAGCCGATACCGACGACCTCGACTTCGTGCTGTGCGAGATCGGCGGCACCGTCGGCGATATCGAAAGCCTGCCGTTCATCGAGGCGCTGCGCCAGCTGCGCAATGAACTGGGGCGCGAGCAGACCTGTTCGATCCACGTCACGCTGGTGCCCTATGTCTCGGCGGCAGGCGAACTCAAGACAAAGCCGACCCAGCATTCGGTCCGCGAACTGACCAGCCTGGGCGTCCAGCCCGACCTGCTGCTGTGCCGCTGCGAACATCCGTTGCCGGAAAACGAACGCGCCAAGATCGCGCTGTTCTGCAACGTGCGCAAGGAAGCGGTGATCCAGGCGCTCGACGCCAGCAGCATCTATGCCGTGCCGCTGCAGTACCACGCCGAGGGACTGGACGCGGAAGTGCTCCATCACTTCGGCCTGGCAAGCCCGGCGCCCGACCTCAGCCGCTGGGAAGACATCGTCGACCGCTACCAGAACCCGGAAGGCGAAGTGACGATCGGCGTGGTCGGCAAGTACACCGGCCTGCCGGACGCCTACAAGAGCCTCAACGAGGCGCTGGTCCACGGCGGAATGGCCAACCGGGTGCGGGTCAACATCAAGTGGATCGACGCCGAACTGTTCGAGGCAGGTGACGACGAGATCGTCAACAAGCTGGAGCCGATGGACGGCATCCTGGTTCCCGGCGGCTTCGGCGTGCGCGGGACCGAGGGCAAGATCGCCTCGGTCCGTTTCGCGCGGGAGCGCAAGGTGCCGTTCTTCGGCATCTGCCTGGGCATGCAGATGGCCTGCGTCGAAGGTGCGCGCAACACGGCCGGGATCGCGGGCGCCGGTTCGACCGAATTCGGCGCGACCAGCGAGCCGGTGGTGGGCATCATCACCGAGTGGATGAGCCCCGAGGGGCTCCAGACGCGCGGCGCCGACACCGATCTGGGCGGCACCATGCGGCTTGGCGCCTACGAAGCGGTGCTGGCCGGCAACAGCCACGTTTCCGCGATCTATGGCGGCGCGACCACGATTTCCGAGCGCCACCGGCACCGCTACGAAGTCAACGGCGCCTATCGCGAGGCGCTAGAGGCAGGCGGGCTGGTGTTTTCGGGCATGTCGCCCGATGGCCTGCTGCCCGAGATCGTCGAGCGGCCAGACCATCCCTGGTTCGTCGGTGTACAATTCCACCCCGAATTGAAGAGCCGACCCTTCGATCCGCACCCGCTTTTCTCGGGTTTCATCGCTGCTGCATTGCAGCAGGCGCGGCTGGTTTGACCCCCGGCCAACGGCCGCGCGACTCCAGACTTGAACGAATCGGACTCGCGCGGGCGGTTTAGGCTTGAATAGGGCGGCCATGAGATCCTAGCGGGGTGCAACTGAGATCGAATCGCAACAGGAATTGTTCCTCAAGATGAGGAACAATCAGGCTATTTTAGCCGAGCCTGATGCAAATTCTCCGGCTCGGCCAAGGGCAGGTTGTTCGCAGCTTGTTCAGTGCCGGCCAGCCCGAAGGTTGGGCAAAACGGGCTTGTTCGTGATCTGATCGTCTTCTGCGACCCGGACGATCATTGAGCGACAAGGCGGCGTGCAAACGTCGCGGGGGTGGAGCCGCAAGGCCCCACCCCCAATTTTCATCAAGACTGGCAATCCGCCCGAAGGCGATCAGGCGGCGGCGCTGTCGGGCGCGGCATCCTTGCTGGCATCATGGACCACGCTGAGCGTCTTCTGCGTGCCGACCGCGATCTTCTTGGGCTTCATCGCCTCGGGCACTTCGCGCACCAGGTCGATCGTCAGCAGTCCGTCTTCAAGGTTCGCGTCGTCGACCCGGACATAGTCCGCCAGTTCAAAACGGCGCTCGAACCCGCGCTGGGCAATGCCGACGTGCAGGAACTGGCCCGCCGGGGTTTCCTCGCCCTTCTTGCCCTGGACCACCAGCAGGTTCTGCTGGGCGGTGATGTCGATGTCCGCAGGCTTGAACCCGGCGACCGCCAGCGTGATGCGATAGGCATCCTCGCCGCGCCGCTCGATGTTGAAGGGGGGGTAATTGTCGCCCGCGTTGAACCGGTTCTGGTTCTCAAGCAGGTCGAAAAGGCGGTCGAACCCGACCATGGTGCGGCGATAGGGGGTGAAATCGAAACGGTTCATGGCAAAATCCTCCAATGAGCAATTCTGGCTATTGCGAGGCCCGAAACCGGCGCCCCGCAGGTGGTGTCATCTCCGATCGGGACCATGACACCGATCCCGAGATATGATAGGCAAAGCGCGTTTCAAGCCCCTCGCGCAAAAGGACGAACATCGCATGGCGCAGCCGCAGGTCGAGATCTATACCAAGTGGGGCTGCCCCTATTGCGTGCAGGCCAAGGCCCTGCTCGACGCCAAGGGCGTGACCTACCAGGAATACGACATCACCCTGGGCGGGCCGAAGAAGGCGGAAATGCAGCAGCGCGTGCCAGGCGCCATGACTGTGCCGCAGATCCTGATCGCGGGGCAGGCCGTTGGCGGCTGCGACGATATCCACGCGCTTGACCGCGCGGGGAAGCTCGATCCGCTGCTTGGCCTGTAGCATGCACAAGATCGCCGTCCTCCAGATGACCTCCGGGATCGATCCGGCGGCGAACGCACAGTCCCTCACCGGGTCGATCGGTGCCGCTTCGATGGCCGGGGCGACGATGGTGTTCACGCCCGAAATGTCCGGCCTGCTCGACCGGGAGCGGAGCCGCGCTACGCGCAGCATCGTTCCTGAAGACCGCGATCCGGTGCTGGACGCGGTGCGCGATGCGGCGGCGCGCGCCGGGATCTGGGTGGCGCTTGGCAGTCTGGCGATCGCGCGCGAGGACGGGCGCTGGGCCAACCGCAGCTTCGTGATCGATTCCTCGGGCGCGATCGCCGCGCGCTATGACAAGATCCATATGTTCGACGTCGATCTGGCCACGGGCGAAAGCTGGCGCGAATCCGCTGCCTATGCACCCGGCGAGGCACTGGGAGTGGTCGAAACGCCGCTTGGCCGGCTGGGCCTGGCGGTGTGCTATGACCTGCGTTTTCCCGCGTTATTCGAGGCACTTGGGCGGCAGGTCTGCGATATCATCGCAATTCCGGCGGCCTTCACGGCGCCCACCGGCGCGGCCCATTGGCACGTGATGCAGCGCGCCCGCGCGATCGAGGCCAGCGCCTATGTGGTCGCCGCCGCCCAGGTCGGCACCCATGCGGACGGGCGCACCACCTATGGCCACAGCCTGGTGGTCGACCCGTGGGGCGAAGTGCTGCTCGACATGGGCGGCAAGGCGGCGGGCCTTGCCTTTGCCGAGATCGATCCGGCGCGGATTGCCGAGGTGCGCGCGCAGCTGCCCAGCCTTGCCAACAAGCGCGCCATTCCCATCTGAGCGGCGATGATTGTCTACGATCTTGAATGCCGCACCAGCGGCCACCGGTTCGAAGGCTGGTTTTCCAGTTCGGAGGACTTTGCCGCCCAGGCCGCGCGCGGGCTGGTGTCGTGCCCGCACTGCGGCAGCCATGACGTCGCCAAGGCGGTGATGGCGCCCAATGTCGGCCGCAAGGGCAACCAGCTGTCCGCGCCGGTAGCGCCCGGCACTCCGGCGGCGCCGCTGCCTCATGCCGGAGGCAAGCTGCCGCCCGAAGCGGTGCAGATGATGCAGGCGCTGGCAACAATCCAGGCCGAAGCCCTGAAGGCCTCGCGCTGGGTGGGCGACAGCTTTGCCGAGCAATCCCGCAAGATGCACTACGGCGAGGCCGAGGCCGCGACGATCCACGGCCAGGCCACGCTGGGCGAAGCGAAGGAGCTGCTGGAAGAAGGCATTGCAGTGATGCCCCTGCCGTTTCCGGTCGCGCCGCCTGATGAGCTGAATTGACCGGGCGTTTGGCTGGCGTGTCTCGACTTCGCTCGACACGAACGGGCAGGGGGATGTTTCGCGAACCCGTCGGGCCTGTTGCACGATCAGCCCTTGCCGCCTAAAGCCGCCGACGGAGCGCCCGTAGCTCAGCAGGATAGAGCACCAGATTCCTAATCTGGGGGCCATGGGTTCGGAGTCGGAGGCACGAAGTGCTGGAGACGGCCGGAGCGAAGCGCAGGCCAATCCCGTCGGGCCTGTTGCACGATCAGCCCTTGCCGCCTAAAGCCGCCGACGGAGCGCCCGTAGCTCAGCAGGATAGAGCACCAGATTCCTAATCTGGGGGCCATGGGTTCGAATCCCGTCGGGCGCACCATTTTCCAGTGTCATCAAGCTGTTACATGGATGTGCGGCGAATTGCCCGAATCCTTTCGGCGCAATTACCAGGGTTCCTGCGAATTAGCGCTTGAAACCCTGAATTAACTGTGATTCTTAGGGCGCATGAGGGGCCATCGCAACGAACCGAAACTCCAGCGTGAAAGCCTGACCCAGGCGATCGCCTTGGTGTGCCTGCTGTTCATGGGCGGGATGGCGCTTGCCGGGCCGAGCGGGCTGCTCGCCTGGGCAGAGAACAACCGCTTGCTGGCCCAGCGCCAGGCCGAACTGAAGCAGCTTCAGGTTGAACGTGACGAACTGCGCAACCGCGTTGCGCTGCTCGATCCGCGTCACGTCGATCCGGACATGGCGGGCGAATTGCTGCGCAGCAACCTCAACGTCGTCCACCCGGACGAGATGGTGATGCTGCTCGACTGAGCGGGGCAAGCCCGGCTTTCGGTGCGCGCAACATTTGTTCGCGGGCGCAATCACAAAATACGTATGGAACTGTTCCCCTACGGCACGCTTGTCCCTATAGGGGCGGGTGCAAAATCCTTTCCCCGGGGGACGACAACTTGGCCAAGACCGCCACGCCGAAAAAGGCCGCCGCAAACGGCGGCGAGACCGCTGAAGAAGGCTTCGCCCTGCGCAGCCTGCAGGACGCCCATGCCGCCAATCCGCGCCATCCGGCATCGGACGAGGAACTGCTGAAGTTCTACGAACAGATGGTGCTGATCCGCCGGTTCGAGGAAAAGGCCGGCCAGCTTTATGGCCTCGGCCTGATCGGCGGGTTCTGCCACCTCTACATCGGTCAGGAAGCGGTCGCCGTGGGCCTCCAGTCCGCGCTCGATTCCGAACGGGACAGCGTCATCACCGGCTACCGCGACCACGGCCACATGCTGGCCTATGGCATCGACCCCAAGGTGATCATGGCCGAGTTGACCGGGCGCGGCGCGGGTATCTCCAAGGGCAAGGGCGGGTCGATGCACATGTTCAGCGTCGACCACAAGTTCTATGGCGGGCACGGCATCGTCGGCGCGCAGGTGCCGCTGGGCACCGGGTTGGCCTTCGCGCACAAGTACCGCGAGGACGGCGGCGTCTGCATGGCCTATTTCGGCGACGGCGCGGCCAACCAGGGCCAGGTCTACGAAGCCTTCAACATGGCGGCGCTGTGGCAGTTGCCGATCGTCTTCGTGGTTGAGAACAACGGCTATGCGATGGGCACGGCGGTGACGCGCGGTTCGGCCGAGACGCATTTTTACCGCCGCGGCACCGCGTTCCGCATCCCCGGCATGCACGTCAACGGGATGGACGTGCTGGAAGTGCGCGCGGCTGCCGAAGTGGCGCTGGCGCACGTTCGCGCGGGCAAGGGCCCGGTGCTGATGGAACTGCAGACCTATCGCTATCGCGGCCACTCGATGTCCGACCCTGCCAAGTACCGCAGCCGCGAGGAAGTGCAGGAAATGCGCGAGAAACACGATCCGATCGACGCTGCCAAGGCCGAACTGCTGGCGCGCGGCGTGGCCGAGGATCGCATCAAGGAAATCGACAAACGCATCCGTGCGGCGGTGGGCGAAGCCGCCGACTTTGCGGAGAATTCACCGGAGCCTGACATGCCTGAACTCTACACCGACGTCCTGGTGGAGAGCTACTGATGGCGGTCGAACTCAAGATGCCCGCGCTCTCCCCGACGATGGAGGAGGGCACGCTCGCCAAATGGCTGGTCAAGGAAGGCGATGAGGTGCGTTCCGGCGACATCCTGGCCGAGATCGAGACCGACAAGGCGACGATGGAATTCGAAGCCGTCGACGAAGGCGTGATCGGGAAGATCCTGGTCCCGGAAGGCACGGAAAACGTCAAGGTCGGCACGGTAATCGCCGTGATCGGCGAGGATGGCGAAGCGGCCGCAGTGCAACCGGCGGCGGCTCCCGCTGCCGCCGCCCAGGCACCCGCCGCCGCGCCAGTGAAGCCGGCGGCGCAGCCGCGCGCTGCCGATCCGGTGGTTCCGGCCGGAACCAACATGAAGGTCGTGACGGTCCGCGAGGCGCTGCGCGATGCCATGGCCGAGGAAATGCGCCGCGATTCCCGCGTCTTCGTGATGGGCGAGGAAGTGGCGCAGTACCAGGGCGCCTACAAGGTGACGCAGGGCCTGCTCGACGAGTTCGGGCCCAAGCGGGTGATCGATACGCCGATCACCGAATACGGCTTTGCCGGGATCGGGACCGGCGCGGCGATGGGCGGCCTGCGTCCGATCGTCGAATTCATGACCTTCAACTTCGCGATGCAGGCGATTGATCACGTCATCAATTCGGCCGCCAAGACCAATTACATGTCGGGCGGGCAGATGCGCTGCCCGGTGGTGTTCCGCGGCCCCAACGGCGCGGCCAGCCGCGTTGGCGCGCAGCACAGCCAGAACTATGCGCCGTGGTATGCCGCCGTGCCGGGTCTGGTGGTGATCGCGCCCTATGACGCGGCCGATGCCAAGGGCCTGCTCAAGGCCGCGATCCGCAGCGAGGACCCGGTGGTCTTCCTTGAGAACGAGCTGATCTATGGCCGCAGCTTCGAGCTGCCCGAGCTTGACGATCATGTCCTGCCGATCGGCAAGGCGCGCATCATGCGCGAGGGCCGCGACGTGACCATCGTGTCCTATTCGATCGGCGTCGGGCTGGCGCTGGAAGCGGCGGAAGCGCTGGCGGGCGAGGGGATCGAGGCCGAAGTGCTCGACCTGCGCACGCTGCGCCCGCTCGACCGCGAGGCGGTGCTGGCCTCGCTGGCGAAAACCAACCGCCTGGTCATTGCCGAGGAAGGCTGGCCGCAGTGCTCGATAGCCTCGGAAGTCATGGCGATCTGCATGGAAGAGGGCTTTGACAACCTCGACGCGCCGGTGCTGCGCGTGTGTAACGAGGACGTGCCGCTGCCCTATGCCGCGAACCTCGAACGCGCCGCGCTGATCGACGTCGGCCGTATAGCCGAGGCCGTGCGCAAGGTCTGCTATCGCTGAGCCTGGCTGAAGAATGGACTGGCGGGCCGCGCGCCCGTCAGGTCATCTTGCCGGTGGGGGAGATCGAGGGCGTGCCGGTGAAGGCGCTGCAGCCCTGGACTGCATCGGGGCTGCCCGGCTCGCGCTGGTAGATCTGCGACAGGTCGCGGTCATCGCGCACGTTGAACGCGGCGATGGAGTGCATGTCGAGGCTGCCCATGAACTGCGCGGAAATGAGCGGCTGGTAGGTGTAGGAGATCTGCACGAAGATCACCGCATCCCCGTCCATCGCCAGCACTTCCTGCCCCGCCGGCCCCATCCCGGCCGTCAGGACATCGCCCTGCTTGCCGTAGCTCGAGGTCGACATCTTCTTGCCCCGGCAGCGCTGCCAGTGGATGTATTGCTGCCCCGCGCCGCCGGCCGCGCTCGCCTTGACCTCGAGGCTGGAGATGATGACCCGGCCGTTGTCGTAGAGGTTGATCCCCGGCCCGGCCTGCATGTGCGCGCCATAGATCACGTCATTGATGTCCGCTTCGTAGATCTTGCGATCCTGCAGCATCGAAGTGTCGCCGATCCGCGAGGCGTTGTCGGCGATGTGCACGGCCAGCTGGCCGATCTTCATGTTGACCAGCGCATAGTTGGCCATTTCCGTGCCCCACAGGCCCGCCACCAGCAGGAACGGCGCGCCCATCGCGAACTCGGTCATCGCCACGCCCGAACAGCTGCGGCGGAGCGCGCGAAGCGCGGCGATCACGAGCAGTTCCCCATGCTGGGCGCGCCCTTTTCCTGGGCGCCGTATGGCTGGTTGCGCAGTACGGTCTGGGTGCGCAGCGTGAAATCGCTGGTCTGGCCGGGTATGAACTTCGCGATCGGGAAGGGGCGCGGGTAGTTGACGGTGACGCTGTAGAGCACCGCATCGCGTGCGCCGCCAAAGCCCGCCGCCGCGCGGTCCGCGTCCCAGCTGCCGTTGGCGTTGACGTCTTCAAAGGGTTCGCCGTTGTCGCACGAACCGTTGCCGTTGACGTCGGTGAAGTCCTCGGGCCGGGCCACGTCGGCGAAGCTGGCATAGGCGCGGCGGTCGAACTGCAGGGTGGCAGCGGGGGAGATGGCATGGACGGCGCGGGTCACGATTCCATCGATCCCCGCCTGGTCGCCTGACGCCCCCTCGATCGTCGAGCTGCGCGCGGCGTTCTGGATCGCCCCCTGCAGCATCTGCGAGGTGTACATGTTGTACGACAGGTCGAAGAGCCCCATCAGCGTGACCATCAGCACCGGCAGGATCAGGGCGAACTCGACGATCGTCGCGCCCTCGGCGTCGCTGAGCAGGCTGGCGATCCGGCGCCGCATCACTTCGAGACCCTGAGATCGCCCAGCTGCGCGGCAATCTTGCTGAACACGTCGTTGAGTTCCGCCGAATCCTGCGCTTCGAAAGAGTGGCCGGGCCCGGCGCATTCGGTCATCACCGGGTTCAGCGAGGTGCCGAAGCCGATCACCCAGACGGTGATGTTGCGCTTCTTCACTTCCTTGCAGGCGACGGCGAAGCGGCCTTCGACCACCTGGGTCAGGGTTTCGCCCGACTTTCGTGACCAGCGGCGCTGATCAAGCGGCTCGATCCCGTAGCTGCCATAGCTGAGATCAAGCGGCGAGGTTTCGCCATCGGTCAGGAAGATCATGTGGCGGCTAGTCGGTTTGCCCGAAACGTCGGCATTATCGCCCGCGAAAATCCCGGTCGGGGAAAGCAGGCGCCCGCCCCAGATCATCCCGATGTCGTGATAGGTGCTGCCATCGGGAAACAGGCTGTCCACATAGGCAGCCACGTCCGCCGTGCTCATCTCGTCCAGCTTGCGGGCCTGCGCCGGACAGGCCGACAGGCCGGCCCACTGCGCCTGGAGATAGGCGTTCTCGGTCATGACCGGTGACTTGAAAGTGCCACTGCCGTCCCACCAGATTTCCGGTTCATAGGAAATCTCGTTCAGCATCGGGCGCCACTGGGTCTTGGGATTGCCTGGCGTGGGAACCAGATCAAGATCGAGGTCCAGCGCGCGGGTCAGGTCGACGTTGTCCCAATCCTTGATCTCGTAGGTATCGCGTTCTTCCATGCAGCCGCGAAACCAGGCGGTGATGATTTCCGGGCTGGGCGAAGGATAGCCCTCCATCAGGACGTCCAGCGAACCGCCCTTCAGCGTGTCTTCGCCGCTGGCGCCCTTGAGGAAGCGGACATCGAACTGCATCGGCTTGTAATGCCAGTTGTAGATGGGCCGCGTAACAGTACCGGTCTTTCTGCGGGTCCATTCATAGGTGTAATTGTTGTACATGGTGCCATTGACGTTGATCGCGCCGTTATCGACATTGGTGTCGCACCAGTTATAGGTACCATTGAGCATCACCCGGCCGTGTTCGGTCCCATCCGGATCGACCCAATAGCCCAGATCGGTATAGCTATAGGTATTGGCCGGGCAGCTTGCCACGGTCTGGGTGGCGATGGTCGCCGTGCTGCCGCTGATGTAGGTGTAGGTCGTATCGTAGGTGTCATACGTGACCGTGCGGCCGGTGTCCTTGTTCTCGCGGCCATTATAGGTCCACTTGTCGACCACCCAGTCGGACTTGAGCAGGAATCCGACGTTGACGTTGGTGGAATAGGGCAGGAAACCATAGCGCAGGCGCGTGCCGGGCGATTTGCTGCCTTCCAGCTGGGCGTGGAATCCCTTCACCACATCCTTCAGCACGTCGATCCGCGGTTTGGAATCCCCGGCATTGGTTGAGGCCATCGAGCCGGTGGTATCCAGCACGAACATGATGTCGGTGTTCGAGAAGTTGAGCTTTGCCCCGCATTCGACATGGATCGGCACCTTGGTATAGCCGAACAGGTTCATGATCGTTGTCGGCACGTCGACATCGGCAACGCCGCTGATCGAATAGTCTTCCTCCAGCGTCATCTGGAAGACGCGGTTGCGCGTGCCGAAGCTGCCGTCGCGGAAATTGAGGTTGAAGAACCGGTCGCCCACGGTCTCGACGTCGCCGGGCACTTCGCCGGTGGCGGCCACGGCCGAGCCCAGCCGCTTGCGCGCGGCCAGCACCCCGGCATCGCAGGCCTGTTGCAGGCGGGTCTGCGACAGGTAGCTGCGGCCCATGTCGATCCCGCCGCCGACCATCGCCAGAAGCGGCACCAGCCCGGCGGCAATCATGGCCAGGGTGTTGCCGCTGCGATCGTGCGCCAGCCGGTGCAGAAACTGCGCAGCGGGGGCCGTGGCGGCGGGGAAGGGATGCTTGCTGGTCATGCTGGCGAGTTTTCCTTGCCTTCCCAATGCCATGGCGGAGTAAGCCCTTGGCGAAGGAACATGGTTAACAAATTCAGCAATCGGGGCAGGGCGCCGGCCCGCGTCAGGGGATGACGAAAATCGGCCGACTGTAGTCGATCGGAATCGAATTGATCCCGATCACCCCCAGGAAGCTGGGGACATCGTATTGCAGGCGCACCGTGAATTCCCTGGCCCCGGTAACGCGCTGGGTCGGTGCCAGATCGACGGTGGCGATCAGCCGATCAGCCTGCAGCCCATAGGGCGGCGCGCTGGCCACCGTTCGCGCATAGGCCTGGAGCTGGCTGGTGCTCAGCTTGTTCGCGGTCTGGTAGTTGACCACCGCGTGGCGCGCGACATCGGCGGAAATGCTGCGCAGCGCGTTGTAGTTCTGCATGCCCAGTCCCAGTTGCAGCACGCCGAACAGCATGGCCAGCAGGGCGGGGGCGATGAGCGCGAATTCCACCACGACCGCGCCCCGGGTGGAGCGCAGAAGCCCGGCGGCGCGGCGAAGCTGGCGGCCGATCCTCACGTATTGCTCCCCTGCGAGACCAGCACGAAGCGAACCACGTTGAACTGGATCGGACTGCCGACCCCGAACTGGGTCCAGGTGGGCGTGTAGGTGTCCTGGATCTGCAGCCTCAAATAGGTCGATACGCGGGCGTCGGCCGCGCATCCGGTCTTGCTGGTGACGAAGCTGCTTGCAGCGTTGCAGCGATAGGTGTTGCTGATCGCCACCTGCTCGGCGGTCAGTCCGGTGGAAGCCATCACCACCTGCTGCAGGGTCGTCATCTTCTCGGCGGTGTCGGGGGCAGAGGCCAGGGCGATCGCCTCTGCCTCGGCGGCAGCGCTCTGCAATTCGCTCTGCCGCGCCACCAGGGTGCTGACCTGGAACGCCCCCAGGCTGAGCAGAATCAGCACCGGGGCGACGATTGCCGTCTCCACCAGCATCGCGCCCCGCGTGTCGCGGGCCAGGCGGCGCAGAATGGGCGCGGGGCGCATCATACGACCAGCTTGACCTTGGAGATTTCAGTGGCAACGACATCGTCGAGCACCGAGCCGCCGGGGCAGAAGGTGGTCATGTTGGCCGTGCCCGTGATCCTGATGTTGGCCGCAGCGATCATCAGGCACTGGCTGGTGACAGTGGCCGTGCCCATGAAATCGACCGAGCTCTTGGGCAGGTAGATGGTGCCGTTGAGCACGGTCGAGGCGTTGCCGTTGATATTGTTCTTGTTGGTCGATCCGGGTGAGTTGCGATCCTCGAACACCAGCATGCCGGCCAGCTTGTTGGCCTCGGCCTCGCTGATCCCGCGCGCGATCAGGTCGGAGGCCTGGATCGCGGTGAGGTTAACGTTGCTGCCGCCGTTGATCTTCAGATAGGCGCCGTTCTTCAGCACGAACATCACGCCCGATCCTGACACTTCGTACTGGCCAGAGATTTCCAGCCCGCCGCCGTCGATGATGTAGACCCCTTTGGCGAAGGTGGTCTGGCAGCCGACCTTGATCCCGCCGGTGTAGGTGCCGGGGAAGGTGTTGGCCAGATCGGGATCGGTCCATGAACTGATGTCGGTATAGGTCGTCGCGACAGTCGTCCGCGCCCTTTCCCAGATCGTGTTGCTGGAACTGCCGTTCACCGCCGTCCAGACGTCCGTCGTGGTGTAGACCGTACCCGCCACCGTTTCGTTGGAAACGATGGTGTACTGCTGCGCCGTGCTCGAACTGGTCGGGTTCTTGTTCTTGTTGTAATTGGCCTGGACCGCCGTCTCGTAGTTCGAACCCTTCCAGTAGGTATAGACCTTCTGGGTATTGGTCGTCACGTTGGCCTTGGTGGTCTTCTTGCCCTTGACGCAGGTATAGGTCCGCGCGGTCTGGCTTTCATAGGGATTGGGCGGGTTAAGGTTTACGAACGGATCCTTGAGGCCGT
>Ga0208693_1001204_pt1 | contig 19039 bp, 15 predicted proteins | sample AD_UKC071_MetaG_FD_184438 | JGI IMG/M metagenome (GOLD analysis project Ga0208693, IMG submission 184438) | Active sludge microbial communities of municipal wastewater-treating anaerobic digesters from USA - AD_UKC071_MetaG (SPAdes) (version 2) | ecosystem: Engineered > Bioreactor > Anaerobic >... | reverse complement strand
ACTCTGAGCGCGGCACGGAGTGCGCTGGGTGGGGTGATCACCCCCTTGAACGCACTCCGTCGCGCACTCGGCGTGGTCTGTGCAACGAAGAGGGGCCCCGGCCATGTGGCCGGGGCCCCACTCGTCTTGCCGGTCAACCGCAGGAACACTGCCCTGCGGCCGACTGGGCTCGTTGCTAGTTGACGGTCACTTGCAGGAAGCCGCCCTGAGCGCTTTGACCGACGACGCGGATGACCGTTCCGGTGTGGGGTACGGGAACGCTCGACCAGCCGAGATGGCCGATGCTCGCGTCAGGGGCCACCCAATAGGACTTGCGGTCATCAAACGTCGAGACCGCGGGGAGTCCGCCGTAGGTCGCCGCTTGGCTGTTGGCGTGCAGCGTGATCCGGTCGGTGCGCTCCAGCCCGAAGGTGGAGTCGTAACTCTGGATCCGGGGCCGCCAAACCTTGTCGTTGTCGGGGCGAATCAGCAACGCCGGGTGAGCATCAACCGGCAGGACCAAACCTCCGCACCGACCGTCGGCGCAGTGATCGCCCACGTTGTTGTCGGCGAACGAGGTGTCGTAGTACCAGACCAACAGGCCGTCCTGGTAGGGGAAGTGCTCGACCCAGTTCGACAGCTCAGGGTTGTCGAGATACCCGAAGTTGTACGGCCCCGTGCGCAGACCCGCGTCGTAACCGCCGTAGGTGCGGTACTCAGCGAAGTAGGCGTTGAAGTACGAGGTCGTGACCTGGCCCGTCGTGCGGGTGACACCGTTGAAGGTCCACCCCATATCCGTTTCGGCACCGTCGACCGGCAACCCAGTGATGGCGATGTCATCGACACCGAAGCCGTCCTCGGCCACCGCGCCGTCGGTCCAGTAGCGGAACCCAAGGGTCACCGTCTGGCCGGCATACGCGCTGAGGTCGGCGGTGAGGTCGACCCAGGCGTCACCGGAGGACCCGGTGATGCCCCCGCCGAAGTTCTGGCCGTTGGGGTCGCTCGCCGAGGACAGGTTCGTCCCGATGCTCACCCCGTTGATGGTCAGATAGGCGTAGTCCCAATCTTGTTCGATGTCGTAGCGGACCTTTGCCGCGAGTGACACGGTGCCTGCAGGCAGCACGACCGACCGGGTCATGGTGTTGTCCAGGTCGTTGCCCGAACCGGAGTGGTAGAAGTAGGTCCCGTCTGCCGCAGGGCCGATGTCCGTCGAGATCTCCTTGTCCGGAAGGAGCGCGACGAGCGCCTGTGCCTGTTTGGTGTTGGTGCTGGCCGCGCTGAGCTTGACCGCCGCCGACTTTCCATAGGCAGCCACCTGGTAGTTGGACCAGCCGAGGAAGATCTTCTCGTACGCGCTCATCGGGATGGGCTTGGACCCGATCCCGTCCTGCGGACGGCCGGTCGAGCCGTAGGACCCGGCCGAGTAGAGCGTCCAGAAGCCCGTGGAGTTCTCGCCGCCACCGGTGTTGCCGCTCGTGTCGTAGAGGTCCGGCAGACCGAGGTCGTGGCCGAACTCGTGCGCGAACACGCCCACGCCGCCGTTCTCGGGCTCGACCGTGTAGTCACCGATCCACAGGTCGCTGTCACCGACCCTCACGCCGCCGAGCTTGTTGGAGGCCGGACCGGTCACGCCGATGTTGTTGTAGTAGGCGTACCAGCGGTGGCTCCAGATGGCATCGGTGCCCTGGGCCCCGCCGCCGGTCTCCTCACCCTCACCTGCGTGGACGGCCTGGAAGTGGTCGATATACCCGTCCGCCTCGTTGAAGTTGCCGTTGCCGTTGTAGTCGTAGCGGTCCCACACGTCGAACGGCGCGAGGTATGCCGCGATCTGGGCTGCGGTCTTCCCGGCCGCGACTTGAGCGGCATACCAGGCGTTGACCGTGTCGCGGACGAAGAGCCAGGTGCGCGCGCAGACGATGTCGCTGCAGTAGTTCGCGCCGTAGTTGGCTGCGTTGAATGGGACCGTCACCCAGTCCTCGACCGTGCCGTTGACGGTGTAGCGGTTGCTGGACTGCTCGAGGTAGAAGTTGCGCATCGAGACGGCTCCGGGGACGCCGGAGAAGAGCATGGTCGTGTAGTAGGGCTGCGAGAAGTCCCGGGCCCAAATCGTCGTGTTGTCCACGCTCCGATCAGGTTCGGGGATCTCGTTGCGAGAGGGCCCGGGGTCGCCGCCGTAGGTCGAGTTCACCGAAGCGCCGAACTGACCGAGCACCGTCCAGATCGTGTCCTCACCCTGACGGGCGAGTTCGACGTATTGACCCTTGGCGACCTGGACCACGCCATTGGGGCCGACGGCCTTGGCCTTCCCGTTGAGGGACTTCTCCAGCGCAATGGTCTTGGCCGCTGCCTGGCGCTCGGCCAGGGGATTCTTGAGGACGTCCGACCGGGGGTGGGCGGAGTCGCCGCCACCTCCCGCGGTCTGTGCCTCGGCCGGCGGTGCCGCCAGCAGGGCCAGCACCAGCGCAGCGGTTGCAGTGATAGCGGCCCGATGCAGTTGTCTCACGCGTGCTCCTCTATCAGGGGGAATCCCGAGTCACGAGCCCGAAGGCCCGCCTCAAGAGTGACAGAGGTCACACGAACGTGGAGGCGAAGCGGTCAACAAACTCAGCGCGAACGATCGAGGTCGTCGATGGTCGCCTGCGAGGGGCCGCGCTCCCTCTGCGCCTGTCGGGCCACGTCTTCGCCGGCCCGCATCACCCGCAGGACGTTCCCCCCGGTCAGGGCGCGCAACTCCCCGTCCGACCACCCGCGGTCGGCCAACGCCGCGAGCAGCGCCGGGTAGCCCGCTACGTCGGCCAGCCCCACGGGATAGGTGTCAGTCCCGTCGAAGTCTCCGCCCAAGCCGACGTGGTCGATCCCGGCCACTTCGCGGACGTGCTCGATGTGCCGCACCACGTCGTCGATCGTCGCGTCCGGTTTGGCGTCGCGCCGGACGCGTTCCTTGAGGTATGCCGTGAACGCCGCGTAGTCGAGCCGGTCCACGCCCACGGCGCTCGCGTCGACACCCGCCGCGTCCGTCCACTGGCGGACGGTGTCGTTGACGAACTCCGGCACGAAGGTCACCATGCACACGCCGCCGTTGCCTGGGAGCAGACCCAGGACATCGTCGGGCACGTTGCGCACGTGGGCGGTCTGCGCAAAGGCGCTGGAGTGGCTGAAGATCACCGGCGCGGCCGTCGTCGCCAGCGCGTCGCGCATCGTGCCGGGGGAGACGTGCGAGAGGTCGACCAGGACGCCGAGCCGATTGCACTCGCGAACCACCTCCCGACCGAAGGCTGACAGCCCACCGAGCCGCGGCGGCTCGGTGGCTGAATCGGCCCAAGGGACGTGCTGGTTGTGGGTGAGGGTGAGGTAGCCGACGCCGAGATCGGCCAGGTGCCGCAGGGTGTCGAGCGAGCAGCCGATCGACTGCCCGCCCTCGGCCCCCATGAGTGAGGCCACCTGACCCTGCGCATGAGCGCGCTCGACCTCGTCCGCGGTGCGCGCGAGGGTGAGGTGCGCGGCATACCTGCTGGTCATGGCCTGCACGAAGGCGATCTGTTCGAGGGTCGCGGCGACGGCCTCGTCATCGGGCAAGGTGCCGGGGACGAAGACCGACCAGAACTGGCCGCCGAGACCGCCGGCGCGCAACCGCGGCAGGTCCGTGCAGGTCGTCGCCACCGGGTGGGTCAGGTCCAGGACGTCCAGGTCGTATGCCGCGAGCTCGCGGGCCGCCCACGGGAGGTCGTTGTGGCCGTCGATGAGGGGGTGCTCGTGCAGCAAGCGGGCAATGCGATCGGCGGCAGTAGTGGGCACCGATTCATACAACCACAGCCTGATCCACCGTGGTCGCGTCGGCCAGGCAGGTTAAGTTGGGCTCATGCTTGAAGGCGGCGCGTTCGATCGAATGCTCCATTCGCTCGGACGCAACATCGTCCTCGGCACTGTTGAGCCCGGGACCGCCCTGGACCCGATCGCGCTAGGGGAGCAGTTCGGGGTGAGCCGGACGGTCGTCCGAGAGGTGTTCCGCGCGCTGGGATCCAAAGGACTGGTGGACGCGCGGCCCCGACGGGGGACCACCGTGTCAGCGCGCTCCCGGTGGCAGATGCTGGATGGTGATGTGCTCCGTTGGCGGTTCAGCCACGGGGCCGACGTGCGGTTCCTTGATCAGGTCTTCGATCTCCGTCTGGCGGTGGAGCCGCTGGCAGCGCGCCGAGCGGCCACGGAACACGTCGAGGCAGACCTGGCCGTGTTGACCGAGGCGTTGCGGGCCATGCGGTCGGCTGCGAGTCCGGAGGAGCACATCGCGGCGGACCTGTCGTTCCACCGGGCGGTGCTCAGGGCGGCGCACAACGAACTGCTCGAGTCGCTGGCGCCACTGGTCGAGGGCGGGCTGCGGGAGCGTGACCGCCTCGTTCACGCGGCGATCACCGCCGACGCGGTGCAGGAGCACGCGGCCGTGGCTGCGGCGATCGGACGTCGTGACGGGGCCGCAGCCGAGGCGGCGATGCGTGCTCTGCTGAGCCGCTCGGCGGCCGACGTGACCCGGGCGATGACCAGCGTGGCAGGCGAGCAGGTCTGACGGGTAGGTCAGCCGAAGTGCGGTGTCGGTCGGCCGCCGACGCGCACCGGGGCGACGAGGGTGCGACCGTCCTCGTCGCGTGGGTCGAGCCCATAGGTGGCTGTGGTCACCACGGCGGCATACGGTGGCTCGGACGTGAGCGCAACGCTCGTCGGCTGGCGCGCCGGAACCGGGATTCTCTCGGCGAGGCTGCCGTCCGGACGGTAGCGGTGCAGGCAGGCCGCGCCCCACACGGCGACCCAGAGATGGCCCTCGCTGTCGACGGTCATCCCGTCCGGGCTCCCGTCGGTCAGCGTCGCAAAGACGCGCCTGCGGGAGAGCTCGCCGCTGCGGTGGTCCACGTCGAAGACGAACAGGGTCACCTTCGCGGAGTCCGCGAGGTACATGGTGCGTCCGTCGTCGGAGAAGGCAGGACCGTTCGGGATGGTGAGCCCGTCGACCGCGGCGGTGATCGTGCCGTCGGGGTGGACGGTGACCAGTCGCCCGGCGCCCGGGGTGGCGTCCCAGGCCATGGCGCCGACCCAAAACCGGTGGTGGGGATCGGTCACGGCATCGTTGACGCGCAGCCGGTGCGCGGCACTCTCGAACGGCATACCGAGCCAGGCTGAGACGCCGCCGTCGGTCAGCCGAGCCACGCCGCGGTCCACTGCGGCGATGAGGTGGCCGTCCCGGTCGGGCGCAACCGCCCCGACGGGCCATGCAAGGTCGGCGAGGACCTCGATCGCCGCTCCGGGGCGTGCGTCGGTGGCGAAGACCCGCCCCTGGAGCAGGTCGACGTAGTGCAGGCGCCCGGAGAAGATCCGGGCTCCTTCGCCCAACTCCAGCCGGTCGGGTCCGAAGGCCTCCCATGGGCCGGCCATGACGCTCCCGCCTCTCATCGCACCGCCTCGCCGTCTGCCAGCGCGAGTAGCGCGAACTCCTCGCGCGTCGGTAACCCCTCCCAGTCGCCGTCGGACGCTGCCGCGAACCCACCCAGCAAGTTGGCTCGGGCGAGCGCCTCGCGGACTGGCAGGCCGTCCAGTCGGCCGGAGAGATACCCAGCGGTGAACGCATCACCGGCACCGACCGGGTCGACCAGCGTGATCTGGTGGGCCGGCAGGTGGTGGCTCTCGCCCAGGGTGAAGGCGCTCGCCCCGTGGGCGCCGCGCTTGACGACCACCTCGGCTGGTCCGAGCGTGAGCAGCTCGGCTGCGGCATCCGAGCCGTCCTCCAGGGTGGAGGGCGCCAGGAGGGCCAACTCGTCAACGGAGCCGACGAGGATGTCGATGTCGGGCAGCAAGGGCGCCAGGGCAGCCGAGGCCTCGCCGTCGGTCCAGAGCCGTCGGCGATGGTTGACGTCGAGGCTGACCGTGGCGCCGAGCTCGCGCGCAGCACGCACGGCCCCGATCACGGCGGCTCGGGCCTGTTGCGAGATGGCCAGGCTGATTCCGGTGACATGGACGACACGCGGTTGGAGGGTGCGCAGGGCCCGGTCGACGTCGGTGAGGTCGAGCCGCGACCCGGCGGATCCGCGCCGGTGGTAGTCGACGCGGACCACTCCGGGCAGGCGTTCCTCACGGACCATGAGCCCGGTCGCCGCGGCCGGCTCGCGTCGGACACAGCGCAGGTCAACCCCCTCGGCCCGCAGCGTCCGCAGGACGAGGGCGCCCGCTTGATCGGCACCGACAACCCCACACCAGGCGGCGTGGTGCCCCAGGCGACTCAGCGCGATGGCCACGTTGCTCTCGGCGCCGGCGATGGCCGGAGTGAGCGGCGCGCCGAGGGAGAGGAGTCCCCTCGAACGCAGGGCCACCATCGTCTCGCCGATGCAGAGGGCATCGACCTGGTCAGCCACGGCAGACCCGCACGTGGGACAGGAACGCCGAGGCGCGCGACCGCAGCGCGTCCAGATCGCCCCCTGCCGGTGCATCACCGAGCAGCGGCGAGGCCACCCCGACGGCGAGGGCTCCGGCGTCGAGATAGGCCCGGACATCTGCTGCCGCGACGCCCCCGACCGCGACCAGCGGCACGTCGGGGAAGGGGGCGGCCAGGGCTGTGAGGTAGCCGGGGCCGAAGACCGAGGCCGGGAAGACCTTCACCGCGCTCGCGCCCGCACGGTATGCCGCGAGCACCTCGGTGGGTGTTAGCGCACCGGCCAGGACGGGAAGGCCCAGGTCGACCGATTCCTGCAGACCCGGTCCGAGGGCGGGCGTCACCGCGAACACCGCGCCGGCGTCGCGGCACCGGGCAGCATCGCCCGGGGCGATGACGGTCCCGGCGCCAAGGAGGGCATCGCTGTCCGCGAAGGCTTGGGCGAGTTCCTCGAGGGATGCCAGCGCGTCGGCCGAGCTGAGCGAGACCTCCAGAATGCGCACCCCGCACTCCACCAGGACGCGGCCCGCGTGCGCCACCGCGCGCGGGTCAGGCCCGCGCAGGATGGCGACGAGGCGCTCTTGGCGCAGCGCATCCCTGCACTCGGCGGGCGTCAGGTTGATCATGCCGAGTCCTTCGCGACGCTCCAACCGCCGTCGACGGTGAGCACGGCGCCGGTGATGAAACTGCTGTCGTTGCTCAGAAGGAAGGCGAGCGGGCGGGCAATCTCGATCGGCGTCCCCATCCGGCCGATGACAGTCGCGTTGACGGTCCGTTGTCGGTCGAATTCCGACAACTCGCTCCATGCGGCGGTGAACACCGGCCCCGGACGCACGGCGTTGACGCGTATGTTCGGCCCGAGCTCGACGGCGAGTTGTCGGGTCAGGCCTTCGAGCCCGGACTTGGTTGCTGCGTAGGCCGCGTGCATCGGGATGCCGAACCTGGCGTGGACCGAGGAGACGACGACGATGCTGCCCGAGGTGGCCCGCAAGTCCGGCAGGCAGGCCTGGATTCCGTTGAAGGTCCCGGAGAGATTCACCCGGATGATGGTGTTCCAGGAACTCTCCGGCAACTCGTCGACGGCAGCGGTGTCGTTGTGCGCCGCATTGGCGACCAACCCACTGATCGGTCCGAGGTGCAGGTGTGCTGTGGACACCAGTCGCTGCCAGTCGGCGGGACTGGCCACGTCGCCCTGAACGGCGACGGCAGTGCCTCCGGCAGCGATGATCTCATCCGCCACTTGGGCGGCCGCCGCTGCGTCGACGTCGGTCACGAGGACGGCCCAGCCCTGCTGCGCGAGTAGACCGCTGGTGGCTGCGCCGATGCCCCGACCGCCGCCCGTGACCAGTGCAACGGGGAGCCGCGTTGTGTTCTTCAAGGTGTCAGTTCTCCCGCGGTGATCATCGTGTGTCCGCGCCCGTCGGGCCGGGTGGTGGGGTCCGTCAACCTCAGTGGTCTGCCATCTCCCTCGCTATAGAATGGGTGTCGCACGTGGACGGACATAGGCATCAGAGTGCGGAACGTATGGACGATTCCCTGACTCGGCGACTCGGCAGGACGGTGCAGACGGCCTCCACATGCTGAACATTGGGGCGGCAGCATCGTCCCCAGGCTCGCGCGGGACCATTCCTGCCGGTGCCACCTGAGGCGGTGGGACGCCACATCCACGTCAGATCATGGATTCGTCCATGACGACCCGAGAGTCATCTATTCGCCACGGCTTTGCCGCCGCCTAGCGTCGTGTTTCACGCAGCCGGCGTTCGGGGCCCGGTCGCGGCAGCCTCCTCGAGCTGCACGGCCTCCAACCAGATAGGTGGCAGGCTTCATCGGTTCCTCCGCCTCGGCGGAAGAGTGAAGGGATCCCCATGTCCGCAGTCTCGGTGCGTCACGCCGTGGCCAACCGGCGCACGTTCGTCGCCGCGCTCACTATCGGCGGCCTCCTTATGACGGGGTGTAGCGCCAACAGCACGACCTCGACCTCGGCCTCGAACGCGACCCAGTCGGCGGCCTCGAAAGAGGCGACAACGGTGACGGTCATGTATGCCGGCAACGAGTTCAGCAAGAAGGACATTGCGGCCTTCGAGCAGGCCAACCCCACCATCAAGGTCAACTTCATCGAGTTCGACCAGACCCGCCTCAACGCGATGCTGACTGCCGGGGATCCCCCCGACCTCGTGCGTGGGAATCCCTCGGCGAACCTCTTCGCCCGTGGCCTGGCCACCCCGTTGGACGACTTCGTCAAGAACAGCACCGTCATCAAGGCCGACGACCTGGAGTCCGTCAACGACGCCTGGCGCTACGACGGCAAGGTCCGCGGTCAGGGCAAGCTGTACGGCATCGTCAAGGACTGGTCGCCCGACCTGACCATCTGGCAGAACCAGGGGGTCTTCGACAAGGCCGGCGTGAAGCCGCTCAGCACGACGACTCCCTCGACCTGGGAAGACGTCCTCGCGGCGGGCAAGGCCCTCAAGGACAAGGGCGTCAAGAATTCCTTCGGCATCGAGTGGCAGTGGGGTGTCGCCTCCCTCCTGCAGACCCAGATCCTTCAGCAGGGCGGCACCTACTACAACGCCGACCTCACCAGCGTGAACCTGCAGACCCCTGAGGCGATCAAGAGCATCCAGTTCCTCACCGACTACGGCAAGGCGGGCGTCGGCCCAACCTCGCTGGCGCCGCTGGCCGATGGGATGAACCTGCCCGTCTTCGCCAAGGGGGACATGGCCATGTCCATGGACGGCTACTGGTTCGGTGGAGGCCTGCAGGCCCAGGAAGCCGCCGCCGTTGCAGCGGGAGCCTCCCTTGTCCCGGCTCCCTCATGGGGGAAGCGGATCAGCACCGTCATCGGTGGCGTCGGGGCGTGGATCCCCGAGAAGGCCAAGCACAAGGAAGCAGCTTGGAAGGTCATGGAGTACCTCATGGCCGGGCCGCCGGCCGTCGAGCGCGCGAAGAGCGGCTGGGGCCTGCCGGCGATGAAGTCCCTCTGGGCTCAACTCCCGGCCGCTGCTCCCTACCAGAAGCAGGCGATCGAGGCCGCCAAGGCCGAGTTGCCCTACGTCACGTTCCTGCCGGACTCGCCCTTCATCTCGGGTGACGAGTGGAACAAGATCGTCGACGAGGCGCTCAAGGCCACGATCAACGGGTCGAGCACGCCCGCCGAGGCAGTCAAGACCATCGAGGCCAAGGTCAACGACGCGTTGGCCAAGGGCAAGGACCAACTCGGGTGATGAGCCGACTCCGTCGGCTGGCCACGGTCGCGGGGCACTCGCCCCGCGACCGGGGCCGGCGCCTGCGGGTGGCGAAGGGTCCGCGTCGTTGGCAGCGCCGTCAGGGGCGCACCTTCTACGTCTTCGTTGCCCCGTGGGTCATCGGGTTCGTCATCCTGACCCTCGCCCCGATCATCTACGCGTTCGGGGTCAGTCTGACCAACTACGACGGTTCGTCCTCGTTCTGGCGTTTCATCGGTTTCCGCAACTACGTCGAGTTCTTCACCAAGGACACCGACGGGTGGGCGAGCCTTCTGCGGACCCTCGGGTATGCCGCGATCGTCGTCCCGCTCAGCGTGGCCGGCGGCCTGGCCCTGGCAATCCTCGTCAACCAGCGGATCCGGGCACGTGGTGCGTTGCGGGCGCTGTTCTTCCTGCCGTCGGTGGTGCCCGTCGTGGCCACCGCCATCACCTTCCGACTGATCTTCAATCGGGACGCCGGGCTCTTCAGCGGACTGATGGGGTTGTTCGGCGTCCATGACGTGACGTGGCTCTCGGACCCGTGGGCCTTCTACGCCCTCGTCGTCATGACCCTGTGGGGTCTCGGCGGCGGGATGATCATCTCGCTGGCAGCCCTGCAGGACGTGCCCTCAGAGCTTGAGGAGGCGGCTCGCCTCGACGGTGCGAGCCGCTGGCGCTACATCCGCAGCATCCTCGTCCCCTTGATCTCGCCGGTGCTCTACTTCCAGGTCGTCACCGGCATCATCGCCGCCCTGCAGATGCTCGTGCAGCCGCTGCTTCTCGCCGAGACCAACCGGATCGCGTCCTCGGCCCAGGTCCCGACCAGCTCGACCCTGTTCATGGTCAAGGTCTACAACGAGTTCTTCATCAGCAACCGGTTCGGCTATGGCTCGGCCATGTTGTGGATCTTCTTCCTCGTCATTCTCATCCTGACGCTGCTGCTCCAGCGGCTCAGCCGCCGTTTTGTCTTCTACCTGGTCGGAGGTGACTGAGGTGGCCACGGTGTCTCAGACCGACGTCGGGTCGAGTCACAAGGCGTCGGCCTGGAGCTACATCGGTGCCATCGTGGCGCTGACCGCGTTCGGCATCCCGGTCATCTGGCTGATCCTCACCGCGCTCGCCAGCCCCTCACAGATCTCGGAAGGGACGGCGGGGCTGCTCGACATTCACCCGCGGTGGCAGAACTTCGTCGACGCGGTCACGATGATCGACTTCACCGCGTATGCCGGGAATTCCCTCTTCCTCTCCACGCTCGTGGCGACCCTCTCGACGATCTCCAGCGCGACGGTGGGTTTCGGCTTCGCCCGTCTGGACGCTCGAGGCCGCAAGCCGCTGTTCTCGGTCGTGGTCGCGACGATGATGATCCCGAATGTCGCCCTCCTCATCCCGTCCTACGTCCTCTTTTCTCGCCTCGGGCTGGTCGGGACGTACTGGCCGTGGGTGTTCTGGGGGCTCTCCGGGTTTCCGTACCTCATCTTCTTGTTCAGGCAGTTCTTCGCGGCCATCCCGGTCGAGCTCGAGGACGCGGCGATCATCGACGGCTGTGGCTGGTGGCGGATCTACCTGCTGATCTTCCTTCCACTCTCGCGGCCGGTGCTGCTCACGTCGTTCCTGCTGTCCTTCACGATGACCTGGGGTGACTATCTCGCCCCAGCGCTGCTACTCAACCTGGACAACACGACCCTCGCCGTGGCGACCGCCACGGGCTATCTCGACCCCCGCGGAAACGGGCTGCTCACCGTCCAAGCGGCCGGAGCCCTGCTCTACATGCTCCCGGTGGTCGTCATCTTCTTGTACGCACAGCGCTACTTCATGGGCTCGTCCATCGGGTCGGGCGTCAAGGGTTAGGAATACGCGTCATCACCATGTCTGGTCTTGTCACTATCGACTCCGTCTCCCTGCGGCGGGGCGGAGCACCCTGGTTCCCCGTCAGCGGGGAATATCACTTCTCCCGAGGTCGTCCTGAGAGTTGGGAGCGCGAACTGCGCAGGATGAAGGCGGGCGGCCTCGGCCTGGTCGCGTCCTACCTCATCTGGAACATCCACGAGCCCGTGCGCGGTCGTCGCCGCTGGGATGGGGAATGCGACTTCCGTCGTTTCGTCCAGGTCGCCGGGGACGTCGGGCTCGACGTGGTCGCCCGGATCGGGCCCTGGGCCCACGCCGAGGCTCGCTTCGGCGGCTTCCCGGACTGGCTCCAGGAACTGCCGGTCGGGCTGCGGACCAACGACCCGGCATACCTGGAGATCGTCGACGACTGGTATGCCGATGTGGCGCGTCAGCTCGACGGGCTGGTCCGCGACGCGGACCACCCGGATGCCCCGGTCGTCTCCTTCCAGGTCGAGAACGAGCTCTATGACCAGCCGGACCACCTGGCGACGCTGCGGGCCATGGCCGAGAAGCACGGGCTGTCGAGTGGGGTGTGGACGGCGACCGGCTGGGGTGGCGCGCAATTGCCGTTGGACGTCCTCGTCCCGGTCTACGCCGGATATCCCGAGGGGTTCTGGGAGCCCGCAGAGGTCGAGTGGCCGGAGTTTGGAGAGATGCACTTCCGCTTCAGCGAGGTCCGCGACGACCTCTCGGTGGGTGCCGACCTTCGGGCTGGCGAGGTCCTGGCGCCCGCCGTGACGGAGGACCGGCGCCACCCGTTCCTCACCTGCGAGCTCGGCGCCGGGATGAACGTTTCTTACCACCGGCGCCCCCATGTCGACCCGGCGGACGTGGCCGCCATCTCTGTCGCAAAGCTCGGCAGCGGCTCGGTGTGGCAGGGCTGGTACATCTACTGCGGTGGCAGCCAGGTCCTCGGGCTGCACGAGAGCCACGAGAGCGGCTACCCCAACGACATGCCGCTCCTTGACTACGACTACTTCAGCCCGATCGGCCCGGCGGGGACCCTGCGTCCGCACTACCACCTGCTGCGCCGCCAGCACCTGCTCCTGGCGCGCTGGGGCCACGAGCTGGCGCCGATGCCGGCCACGATCGGGCCGATCACGACGGCGCGCTCGGCGGTCCGGTCGAGAGACGGGCGAGGCTACCTCTTCGTCAACAACCACCAACCGGCGGTGCGGGCCCTACCTGCCTCCGAAGGAGTCCAACTCGACCTCGACCTCGACGGCCACCGGGTCGTCGTCCCGAGCGCCGCTGTGAGAGTCGGATCCGGCACCTACTTCATCTGGCCGCTGCGGTGCACCTACGGGGAGGTCGGCGCCCTCACCGGCACGATCCAGCCGATGACCGAGATCGACACGCCGGACGGACCGGTGGCCATCTTCGCCGAGACGCCCGGCATCGACGTCGAGCTCGACCTCGAGCTCGCGGACGACCAGCGGGTGGTGGGCGCGAGCGCTCACGAGACGCCGGCCGGGACCCGGTGGATGCCCGACCTGCCGCCCGGCCCGGATTGCGTGGTCACCGTGGGTTCGACTCGCCTAGTCATCCTCGACGACGCCTGCGCCAACCGGTTATGGCAGGTGCGGGTCAACGGCCGGGAGCACGTGCTCCTCTGGGAGGGCGGACTGTTCGTCGCCGACGACCAGGTCGTGCTCGAACGCTGGACCGACGCCACCGAGGTGCTCAGCCTCCCCGCGCTGGGTGGCGCGACGCCCGACGCCATCGGGCCGTTCGCCCGGCAGGTGTTCGCCGATCACGAGCCGAGCCGGGCCGTCACGGTGCGGACGGTCGCCGAGGCCACGGGAGCGGCACCGACGCGGCGCGGCGGCTCGCAGCAGCGGCTCTCGGCGCCCATCGACGATGACTTCGCGATGGCGGCGGTCATCGAGATCGACGTGCCCATCCCCGACGACGAACCCAACGCGGTCCTGCAGGTCCAGTGGGACGGCGACGTGGCTCGCGCCTATGTCGGTGACCGGCTGGTGAGCGACCAGTTCTGGGCCGGGCGACCCTGGGAGCTCGACGTCGACACGTGGCGTCATGACCTGGCCGAGCAGCCCCTGCGGCTCGAGATCCTGCCGTGGAACGGGGTGTCCGACTACTTCGTCGACCCGCGGGTCCGGCACCGCCGGGTGCCCGGGGTGGCCGTCGTCCGAAGTGCCTCACTCGTCCTCGCCTCGCCGGTCCGGATCGACCGAGAGCCGGCATGACGGCATACCGACTCGTCGATGACGGGTCGCTCGAGGTGACCGTGGCCGACCTCGGAGCGACGATTACACGGGTGCGCGTCCCTGACCCGGCCGGCGGGTGGCGGGACGTCGCCCTCGGGTTCGACAACGAGGCGACCTACCTCGACGCCGGAAATCCCTACCTCGGGGCGACGGTCGGTCGCTACGCCAACCGGATCGCGGGGGCTCGCGTCGTGCTGGACGGGACGGCATACCGGCTCGACCGCAACGAGCCTGGCGCCTGCCTGCACGGAGGCGCGGGCGGTTTCCACACGAAGACCTGGGAGTGCATCGACGTTGACACGACGTCGGTGACGTTCGAGCTGGTCAGCCCCGACGGTGACCAGGGGTTCCCGGGGCGCCTGACGGCCCGGGCCCGGTATGCCGTGACCGGCGACCGCCTCACCGTCCTGCTCACCGCAACGACCGACGCCCTGACGGTGGTCAACCTCACGAACCACCTCTACGTCCACCTGGGCGACCACGGCGACAGCGTGGCCGATCACGTCCTGCAGGTTCCGGCGGTCACCTACCTCCCCGTCGACCTGGCGGGCATCCCGCTGGGCTACACCCAGATGGTCGAGGGGACCCCCTTGGACCTGCGCGAGGGTCGGTGTCTCGACCTCCTGGACGACTCGCACCCGGACCTGGCCAGGTCCGAGGGGCTTGATCTGTCCTTCCTACTGGGAGGTCTGTCGTTCCTGCCCGGAGGTCGGGGAATGCGCCTCGCCGCTCGGCTCGAGCACCCGGCCAGCGGTCGTTTCGTCGAGGTGCACACCAACCAGCCCGCCCTGCACGTCTACACGCTCAACGACGTGACGGGGGTTCCCGCGCTGCGCGACGGTCGTCCTGCCAGGGCGCACGGCGGGGTCGCCCTGGAGGCCCAGATTCCCCCGGACGCACCCAACCAGCCGGGCCTTCCGTCGCCGGTGCTCCGCCCAGGAGAGCTCTATTCGTCGGTGACGACGTGGTGGTTCGGGCAGACCGGCACCACCAGGGAACGGCTCATGACCAGCGACGGTGTTCTGGCTCGTCGTCGACCGGGTCAACGTCGGCTCCCCGCTGCGCCCTGCGGAACTCGCTGGCACTCATCCCGTTGAGCCGGCGGAAGAGGCGGGAGAAATAGAGCGGGTCCTCGTAACCGACGCTGGCCGCGATCTCGCCGATCGGCGCATCCGTCGTCGTCAGCAATTCACGGGCGCGCGCGCTGCGCAACCGCTGGAGGTATTCCATGACGGAGACGCCGGTGGTGCTCTTGAAGAGTGCAGAGAAGTGCGACGTGCTGAGGTTGGCCATCCGCGCCAACCCTGTGACCGTGTCCTTGGTCTGCAGGTTGGCCCGCAGGTAGTCCTGGACGAGGCCGATCCGGTCCGCGTTGCCGGCCGGACCTCGAAGCCGGTCGCTCGCGAAGGACGCGAGCAGGCTCCACATGGCCGCCGAGGCCCGAAGCAGGGACGCGTCGGTCTCGTCGGTCTCGAGTGCCTGGACGGTGTCTTCGAGCGCCAGGGCGCTGCGGAAGATGTTGCGGACCGGGATGAGCGGGTTGGCGGGGTCGCCGAGGATCGCGGTCATGAACTCGGGGACGTCGGCGCCCATGACGTGGGCCCACCAGATGGTCCACGGGTCGCGTGCCTCGGCGCGATACCGGTGCCTGACGCCCGGTGGAAGGACCACCGCGGACCCCTTGTCGACGCGAACGGTGGTGTCGCCGAGATCGACGACACCGGCGCCACTGACACAGAGGATGACGACGGCCTCGGGGGCGCCTTGGGGTCGGCTGCGGCCGTGCGCGCTCGCCCGGGGGAAGTAGCCGGCGTCGGTGACGAGCAGGCGACCCAGGACGGGTTGGTTGAGTGCGGCATACACCAGGGGGCGGGGGAGCACGCGAAGTCTTTGTCCCGGGAATCCGTCCCGTAGGTACATGTGTGCAGGGTAAACCCGGCGGGTGTTGGTGTCAGGGCGTCTGGCGTTCACCAGTCGGTGACCGCCCCGTCGGCGGCGCGCGGAGTGAGGATCGGCTCGGGCACGTAGGGGTGCTCCAGGGCTGCTTCCTCGTTGACGGTTACACCCCATCCTGGTCCGTCCGGCGCAGTGATGACACCCCCGTTGATGGGGAAGGTCTGGGACACGACGTCGTCGCGCCAAGGGACGTCTGACCGCATGACCTCTTGGATGATGACCCCGGGGGTGGCGAATGCGACGTGCTGGTTGACCGCCGTCGCCAACGGGCCGAGGGGATTGTGCGGCGCCAGGTGGACGTGGTGGCTCTCGGCGAGGGCCGCGATCTTGCGCATCGCCGTCGGGCCACCCACGTGGCAGATGTCCGGTTGCACGACCGCCACCGCGTCGAGGGCCAGGAGGTCGCGGAACTCCACCAGGCTGAAGAGGCGCTCACCTGTCGCGACGGGGATGTTGGTGTGGCGGGCCACCTGGGCGAGCGCCGCGGGGTTGCCCGGCTGGCAGGGTTCCTCGATGAACCACGGCCGGTAGGGGGCGAGGACCTCGGCGAACTGGATGGCCGCCGCTGCGGTGGTCCGCCCGTGCAGGTCGACCATGATGTCGACGCCGGCGCCGACGGCTTCGCGCACGGCACGCATCCGACTCTCGGCCACCTCCAGGGCTGCGTGACCGGCGAGGCCCGACCCGGTGGGCACGGCGAGGATCTTGAGGGCAGTGAAGCCGTCGGCTACCGCCCGCGTGGCTGCTGCTCCGAAGTCGCCCGAGGCACTGCTGCCGTAGACGGCGGCGCTGTCTCCGCCGCCAAGGTGGTCATACATCCGCAGGGTGTCCCGAACTGCGCCACCGAGGAGTTGGTAGGCCGGAACGTCGTGGATCCGGGCGTTGATGTCCCACAGCGCCATGTCGATCCCCGACAGTGCGCTCATCGTCACAGCGCCACCCTGGAAGAACTGGTCTCGGTACATCGCCTGGTGGAGGTACTCGATGCGGCGCGGGTCCTGTCCGACGACAATGGCCGCCAGATCCGCCACGGCGCCGACCACGGCGCGCGTCTTCCACTCGAGAGTGGCTTCGCCCCAGCCGATCAACCCCTCCTGATCTGTCGTGACCTTGACGAACACCCAGTTGCGCATCCGCGCGTTGACCACGATGGTCTCGACTCGACTGATCCTCACGTCCATCTCTCATTCTCAGTGATTAGTAGGATTAATAGTACTATGGAGTGGACGCTCGGAGTGAGGGATCCGTGCGGCCGGCGCCCGCGCCGATCAGCCTGGTGGGCACCGACTCGGGCATCCTCAGCCGTCTAGAGTGGCGGCATGATCGAGCCGACTCCCAGCCGACGCGTCGCGCTCGTGACGCTTGGCTGCACGCGCAACGAGGTCGACTCCGAAGAGCTGGCCGGCCGGTTGGCCGCCGATGGCTGGTCCCTCGTGGCCGATCCCGCCGACGCCGACGTCGCGCTGGTCAACACGTGTGGCTTCGTGGAGTCGGCGAAGAAGGACAGCATCGACGCGCTGCTGGAGGCGGCCGACCTCAAGGACGGCACCCATCGCACCCGCAAGGTCGTCGCGGTCGGGTGTCTGGCCGAGCGCTATGGCCAGGAGTTGGCGCAGCAACTCCCCGAGGCCGACGCCGTGCTCGGCTTCGACTCCTACGCCACCTTGTCCGGCCACCTGCAGGCTCTGCTGCACGGCACGTCGGTGCCCTCGCATGTGCCGTCGGACCGCCGTCGGATGCTGCCGGTGACCCCCGTCGCGCGGCCCAGCGAGGTGACCGTTGACGCGGTCCCGGGGCACGCGGCATACCGTGCGCTGCTCGTGGACCGGCCGTGGGCGCCGCTGAAGATCGCCAGTGGCTGCGACCGGCGCTGCGCCTTCTGCGCGATCCCGTCTTTCCGCGGGTCGTTCGTGTCGCGCCCTCCGGCCGAGGTGCTCGCCGAGGCGCGCTGGCTCGCCGAGCGGGGGGTGCGCGAGGTGCTGCTCGTCAGCGAGAACTCCACGTCCTATGGCAAGGATCTCGGGGACATCGCGGCGTTGGAACGGCTCCTGCCGCAACTGGCTGAGGTCGACGGGCTGGAACGGATCCGGGTGTCCTACCTGCAGCCGGCCGAGATCCGCCCCGGGCTGCTGGAGGCGATGGCCACCACGCCGAAGGTGATGCCCTACTACGACATCTCCTTCCAACATGCGTCGAACCCCCTGCTGCGTCGGATGCGCCGCTTCGGCGGGACCGACGACTTCCTCGAGTTGTTGGCGCGGGTGCGGGCCGCGACCCCGCACGCCGGCGTCCGCTCCAACGTCATCGTCGGCTTCCCCGGCGAGACTGAGGAGGACCTCGGCCAGTTGGAGCTCTTCCTCGCGATGGGGCGGCTGGACGTCGTGGGAGTGTTCGGCTACTCCGACGAGGAGGGCACCGAGGGCGCGGGGCTGGGCGGCAAGCTGTCTGCGGAGGTCGTGGCCGAGCGCCTGGCTCGCGTCACCGACCTCGTCGAGCAACTCACCGCACAGCGCGCGGAGGAGCGGGTGGGGGAGCAGGTCGTCGTTCTCGTCGAGGAGCTCGACGAGGACGGAATCGCGGTGGGGCGGGCCGAGATTCAAGGCCCCGACGTCGACGGCACCACCCGACTGCAGGACGGCGCATCGGGTATGCCGTCGGGTATGCCGCTTGGCCGGGTCGCCGTCGGCGACCTCGTCACCGCGGTCGTGGTCGGGTCCGAAGGCGTCGATCTGGTGGCGGAGGCCCGATGAGGGAGCCCGTGCCGCCGCGACCGATGACCGGGCCACCGGATCCGATGGCCCAGCCCTCCCACGGCACCAGCCCCTGGAACCTGCCCAACGCCCTCACCGTCCTGCGCATCCTGCTCGTCCCCGTCTTCGGGTCGATGTTGCTCGCGCAGAACGGAGCCGATGCCGGACAACGCTTCGCGGCCCTCGCAGTCTTCGTCGTCGCCATGATCACCGACCGGATCGACGGCGACATCGCCCGGTCGCGCGGCCTGGTGACTGACGTCGGCAAGATCCTCGATCCGATCGCCGACAAGGCTCTGCTGGGGATGGCGTTCGTCGGGCTCTCGCTCATCGGGTTGGTGCCGTGGTGGGTGACGCTCCTCGTGCTCGCGCGCGAGGTCGGCGTCACCGTCGTGCGGTTCGTCGTTATCCGGCACGGCGTCATGCCGGCCGGGCGCGGGGGCAAGATCAAGACGTTCGCGCAGGCCGTTGCACTGTCGCTGTTGATCCTGCCCGCGTGGGTGCTGCCGGCCCCGCAGATCTGGCAGTGGACGGCATACAGCGTGTTGGCGATCGCCGTCGCGCTCACGGTGGTGACAGGTCTGGACTATCTCGTGCAGG
>Ga0208693_1001199_pt1 | contig 19120 bp, 17 predicted proteins | sample AD_UKC071_MetaG_FD_184438 | JGI IMG/M metagenome (GOLD analysis project Ga0208693, IMG submission 184438) | Active sludge microbial communities of municipal wastewater-treating anaerobic digesters from USA - AD_UKC071_MetaG (SPAdes) (version 2) | ecosystem: Engineered > Bioreactor > Anaerobic >... | reverse complement strand
CGGCCGCATCGAGCGCGGCGACCAGCGCGGCCTCGGCGGGTTCCTGGTCCGGGTTGGAAACACCGGCCTCGAACTCTTCCTTCTTGAGGATGTTCGCAGCGCGCTTGTACCCGGCGAGCAGGTTGGCGCCGTCCTCGGTTCCGACAAAAGCCTGCAGCGCGTGGACGCGGGCGAGCAGGCGGACGAGATCGTCCTCGCCGCCAAGCGCGAACACCGCGTCGATCAGGTCGTGACGGACGCCCGCTTCCTTCTGCTGGACCTTGAGGCGATCCGCGAAGAACGCGAGCAGATCGCCCTTACCAATGCCCATGCGCAAGCCATTGGCGGTAACGATCTGGATGATCCCCAACGCGGCGCGGCGCAGGGCGAAGGGATCCTTGGAACCGGTCGGCTTCTCGTCGATGGCGAAGAAGCTGCGGATGGTATCCAGTTTGTCCGCCAGCGCCACGGCCACGGTCACCGGCGCGGTGGGGACATCGTCGCTCTGCCCGACCGGCTTGTAGTGATCGCGGATCGCGTCGGCGACGGCATCGCTCAGCCCTTCGGCGCGGGCGTAGTAGCCGCCCATCAGGCCCTGCAGTTCGGGGAACTCGCCGACCATTTCGGTGACGAGGTCGGCCTTGCACAGCCGTGCAGCCAGTTCGGCTTCCCCGGCATCGGCACCTTTGACGATGCCCTGTTCGACCAGCCAGCGGGCGAGCTTGGCAACGCGCTCCACCTTGTCGGCCACCGTGCCGAGCTTTTCGTGGAAGGTGATCCGCTTCAGCCCCTCGGCGTGCTGGGACAGGGTCTTCCTGCGGTCCTGTTGCCAGAAGAAGCTGGCGTCGGACAGGCGCGCGGCGAGGACCTTGCGGTTGCCCGCGACGATGCCCGCGCCGCCATCGCTCGCCGCGATGTTGGCGGTGCAGACGATGGCGTTGGCAAGGCTGCCGTCCTTCTCGCAAACGAAATACTTCTGGTTGGTCCGGGCGGTCAGCTGGATGACTTCGGGCGGGACTTCCAGATAGGCTTCGTCGAACCGGCCGAGCAGCGGCACGGGCCATTCGGTAAGGCCGGCGTTCTCGATCACCAGCCCCTCGTCCTCGATCAGGGTCAGGCCTTCGGCGGCGGCGCCCTTGCGCGCGCCCTCGCGGATCAGGTTCTGGCGTTCCTCATGGTCGACGATCACGTGGCAGGCGCGCAGCTTGTCCTGATAGTCGGCGGCGCTGCCGATGGTGATTTCGCCCGGACAATGGAAGCGGTGGCCCTTGGTAGAATAGCCCGATGCGATCCCGCCGACCTCGCATTCGACCAGTTCCTCGCCCAGGATCGCGACGATGCCGGACAGCGGGCGGACCCAGCGCAGGCTTTCGCTGCTGATCGAGGCGGCGCCCCAGCGCTGCGACTTGGGCCAGGAAAAGCCGCGCACAATCGCCGGGATTGCTTCAGTCAGCACGTCCGAGGTCGCGCGGCCCGGCTTGTTGGTCACCGCGAACAGCACGCCGTCGCGCTCGACCAGCTGGTTCTCGGACAGGCCGGTCTTGCGCAGGAAGCCTTCGAGCGCCTGCGGCGGCGCGCCGACCCGCGGGCCCTTGACCTCTTCGGAAACGGCGGCAGTCGCCAGCGGCAGGTCGCGCGCGATCAGCGCCAGGCGGCGCGGGGTCGACCAGACGGTCAGCGCGCCAAGCGCCACCCCGGCCTCGTCCATCGCCTTGCGAAACAGCTTTTCAAGCTCGGCGCGCGCGCCGGCCTGCATCCGCGCCGGGATTTCCTCGGAGCGCAGTTCGAGAAGGAAATCAGACATCGAGCGCTACCCCGCAGAAAACAGTGCCGTCACCCTGAACTTGTTTCAGGGTCCATGGCGCGGTTTGCGCCGAAGCTTCGGACCAATGAGATACGGGCCCGATGGATCCTGAAACGAGTTCAGGATGACGAAGTGGGTGTAAGGCGTGGGGGGTCACAGGCTCCACTCCGGATACTTCGCCGCCCATTCGTCCTTGTTCTTTTCGATCCAGGCCTGGCACGAACCCTTGGCGAGATCGCGCACCCGGCCGATGTAGCTGGCGCGTTCCTGGACCGAGATCACGCCGCGTGCCTGGAGCAGGTTGAACAGGTGGCTGGCCTCGATCGCCTGGTCATAGGCGGCCAGTGGCACCTGCGCATCGATGCAGCGCTGGCATTCGGCCTCGGCCTTGGCGAAACCGTCGAACAGGCTGGCGGTATCGGCCACTTCGAAGTTGTACTTCGAATGCTCCTGCTCGTTCTTCAGGAACACGTCGCCATAGGATACGCCGTGGTCGTTGAAACGCAGGTCATAGACCCGGTCGACGCCCTGGATGTACATCGCCAGACGCTCAAGCCCATAGGTCAGCTCGCCCGCCACCGGCTTGCAATCGAACCCGCCGATCTGCTGGAAATAGGTGAACTGGGTGACTTCCATCCCGTCGCACCACACTTCCCAACCAAGCCCCCACGCGCCCAGCGTGGGGCTTTCCCAGTCATCCTCGACAAAGCGGATGTCGTGGGCCAGCGGATCGATGCCGATCGCGGCCAGGCTTTCGAGGTAGAGTTCCTGCAGGTTCGCCGGGTTCGGCTTCAGGATCACCTGGTACTGGTAATAGTGCTGCAGGCGGTTCGGGTTCTCGCCATAGCGGCCATCGGTCGGGCGGCGGCTGGGCTGGACATAGGCCGCGCTCCACGGCTCAGGCCCCAGCGCGCGCAGCGTGGTCGCGGGGTGGAACGTGCCCGCCCCCATGCGCATGTCATAGGGTTGCAGGATCAGGCAGCCCTGCTGGCTCCAGAAGGCATGGAGCCGCAGGATCATGTCCTGGAAGGACAGGGGCGTGGCATTGTCGCTCATGGGCGGGCCTTTGCGGCAAAGGGCCGCGCAAATCAACCGCAGCGGGAGGATGCTCTGGCGGAAATTCGTTCATCGACTGTGAGGATTTGCGCAGATAGACAGGCGCCATGAAACTTTGCCATCGCTTCACCGCCCTGCTTGCTGCCTTTTCCGGACTGTCGCTTGCCCTGCCCGCCGATGCGCAGCAACACGCCCCCGCACCCCAGACGGTCGAGGCTGCGCCAGCGCCCGAACCCGCCCGCCCGGCGCTGTGGAAAGTGTCGGACGAGGACACCACGATCTACCTGTTCGGCACGATCCACCTGCTGCCCAAGGGCATTGCCTGGTACGATGGCGCTCTGGCGAAGGCCTTCGATCAGTCCGACGAACTGGTCACCGAAATCCCGGAGATCGAGCCCGAAGGCGCTGGCTCTGCAGTGCTCAAGTACGGGATGCTGCCCGCCGGGCAATCGCTGCGCGGGCTGATGACGGCCAGGGAAAAGGCGAAGTTCGAGGCCGCGATGCGCGCCAATGGCCTGCCGCCCGCCAGCTTCGACAGGTTCAAGCCGTGGTATGCGGCCGTGGTGCTCACCACCGTGCCGCTCCAGCGCAAGGGCTTCGATATCGAGCACGGGGTGGAGAGCGAACTGGCCGATCGCAACAAGACGGCGGGTCGGCCTCGCTCGGGCCTGGAGACGCTCGATTACCAGCTTGGCCTGTTCAACACGCTGCCGATGAAAGCGCAGAAGAAATACCTGATGGACGTGATCGGCGCCTTGCCGACCCTCGACAAGGACGTCGCCGGGATGGTCACCGCCTGGCAGCAGGGCGACGAGGCGAAGCTTGCTGCCCTGCTCAATGCCGAGCAGGACGATCCGGGGCTCGCCAAGGTCCTGCTCATCGACCGCAACAAGACCTGGGCCAGCTGGATCAGGGCCCGGCTCGACCGCCCCGGGACCGTGTTCATGGCGGTGGGCGCGGGGCATCTGGGCGGCAAGGGCAGCGTCCAGGACCAGCTCGCCACGAAGGGCGTGAAGTCCAGCCGTGTTCAATAGGGGCCTGTTCGCCCACATCCTCGCCCTTGGCCTGCTCGCCTTTGGCCTGCTGTCCTGCGCGCGGCCGCAGCCGGTCACCCCGGCCTTGTGGGAAGTGCAAGGGCCCCAGGGGCAGAAGGCATGGCTGTTCGGCACGATCCACGCCCTGCCCGATCCCGTCGACTGGCGCTCGCCAAAGGTCGATGCGGCCATGGCGGCATCGGACCGGCTGGTGATGGAAATCGCAGCCATCGGGAATGGTGCGGCGATTGCTGCCGAGTTTGCGCGGCTGGACGCGACACCCGGCCTGCCTCCGCTGGCTGAACGTCTGCCTCCCGCCGATCGTCCGCGCCTTGCCGCGCTCCTCCAGCGCGAAGGCGTCGATGGATCGCGGCTCGACCGTTCGGAAAGCTGGGCCGCGGCGCTGATCCTGGCGCAGGTGCTTCAGGCGCGGCACGGTTCCGACAGCGCCAATGGGATCGACCGCGCCGTCGCGCGCGCCATGCAGGGCAAGCCGGTGGCGGAGCTGGAGGGTGCCCGCCGGCAGCTCGCCCTGTTCGATGCCCTGCCGGAGGAAGACCAGCGGCAGTTGCTTGGCTTTGCCCTTGCCGGAGCGGACGAGAGCGAGAACGATGCCGCTCGCCTCGCCGCCGCCTGGGCAAAAGGCGATCTCGCCGTGCTGGAGGCGGAAACGCGTCGCGGCATGCTGGGCGATCCGGAACTCCGCGAAGCCCTGCTGTCCGGCCGAAACCGGGACTGGGCCGGACAGGTCGACGCCATGCTGCGCCGCGGCGCGCGGCCGTTCATCGCGGTCGGGGCGATGCACCTTGCCGGAGCCGAGAGCCTCCCGGCGCTGCTTGCGGCGCGGGGATGGACTGTAAAACGGGTGCAATGAGCCCGCCAGACCGGTGCCCCGGCCTCACGGTCCTTGCAATTCCGGCGCTTTGCAGCTAACGGCCCGCCCTTCCCGTCATGGTCATCCCTGGAGGCGTGGCGGCGAAAATGACTGAAACATTCGTATTCGAAAGGCAAATGCTATGAGCGATACTCTGCACCTGCCGGCCGAGACGCGCGATCGGGCAGGCAAGGGAGCCTCCCGTGCCCTGCGTCGTGAAGGCCGCGTCCCCGCCGTAATCTATGGTGGCAATGAAGAGCCGCTGGCGATCCATGTCGAGGAAAAGCTCCTCGCCCGTCAGCTCGGCACCGGCCACTTCTTCAACTCGATTGTCGAGCTTGAAATCGGCGGCAAGACCCTGCGGACCCTGCCCAAGGACGTTGCCTTCCACCCCGTCAGCGATCGCCCGCTGCACGCCGACTTCCTGCGCCTGTCCAAGGACTCGCAGGTCCATGTCGAAGTGCCGGTGGTGTTCGCCAACGAAGCCGCTTCGCCGGGCCTCAAGCGTGGCGGCGTGCTCAACATCGTGCGTCACGAGCTGGAACTGGTCTGCGCCGCGGACAAGATCCCCGACGAGATCGCGATCGACGTAACCGGCTTTGACGTGGGCGATTCGATCCACATCAGCCATGTGAAGCTGCCGGAAGGCGTCGCCAGCGCGATCACCGACCGCGACTTTACCATTGCCACCATCGTTGCTCCCTCGGGGATGCGCAGCGAAGAAGGCGATAACAGCAAGACCGACGCCGGCGCCTGATCCGCACCGCACCGGTTGACCCGAACGGGCTTCATGGCCCATTCACGAGCCGGGCCGCAGCGATGCGGCCCGGTTTTCGTTTGCCCGGATTTTTCTGGAGGTTTCGATGAACAAGTTTACGGCCCTGGCCATGGCTGCCGCCGCACTGATTACACAGCCGGCCATGGCGCAATCCCCGGGTGCGAAGGCTGCTCCTTCGACCGCGCCGGCGCCGACTTTCAAGATCGAGGACTTGGGCTGCACAATCCGGCTGTCGATGACCAGGAATCTGCTGATGAAGCGCGCAGCCGATCCTGCGCTTACTCCTGAACAGCGCACAAGGCTGTCCGGATCCACGATCGCTGCGGATCGTGCGCTTGCCTATTACTTTGGGCGCTTGTCGATGGGAGCGAACGACCCTTATCGCGGACGCCGGGGTGAAGCGATTTTCAATGCCATGAAGGCCGCCCCCCGCGACAAGACCGCCGGAGAAAGCCTGGCCTGCATGACCAATGCCGACAATCAGCTCAAGGCATTGCAAGACACTCTTAAGCCCTGATTGTCTGCGGGAAATGCAAGTCTGGGTCGGCCTCGGCAATCCGGGAACGCAATACGCCATGAACCGGCACAATGTCGGGTTCATGGTGCTTGATGCCATGGCTGAAATCCACGGCTTTGGCCCGGTTCAGAAGAAGTTTTCCGGCTGGTTGCAGGAAGGCCGGATCGGGACTGAAAAGATCCTGCTGCTCAAGCCCGCGACCTACATGAACGAAAGCGGCCGCGCCGTGGGTGAGGCGCTGCGTTTCTACAAGCTGGGCCTCGATGCCCTGACCGTGTTCCATGACGAGCTTGACCTGCCGCCCTTCAAGGTCAAGGTGAAACGCGGCGGCGGGACGGCGGGCCACAACGGGCTGCGCTCGATCGACCAGCATCTCGGGCCTGATTTCCGCCGCGTGCGGATCGGCATCGGCCATCCGGGGCACAAGGACCGGGTAACCGGCCACGTCCTGGGCAATTATGCCAAGAGCGAGATCGACGATCTGGCCGACATGCTGGGCGCGATCGCTGGCGAGGCCGACTGGCTGGCGCGCGGCGACGATACCCGCTTCATGAACGAGGTGGCCCTGCGCCTGCAGGACTGAACCGGGTTCACATCCGCGCCCCGACGTCGGGTTCCTTTACAGATCGCGATGGCACGGGAAGGCGTTAACCATTGTGATACGCGCAAATCCGGGATTGGCACGCGACTTGCGAAGCAGACTGTTAATCACAGTCCAGACTTTTCGGGGGTACCATGATCGCCGCTCGCCAATTCCTTGCCGCAATCGCCCTTGCCGGAGCGACCTTTGCCGCGACGCCGGCACTTGCTGACGCGATCACGCTCGACGGATCGAAGGTCGGCACCAGCTACACTCTCAACTACAACGGCTTCTCGGACGGCACGACGATCGACGGCCTCACCGCACAGACGACCTTCACCCTGACCGGGGTGACGGGCACCAGCTATACCTTCAGCTACAGCGTCAAGAACACGACTTCCGATCCGGTCGATTCGCGCGTCTCGAGCTTCGGGTTCAACACCGACCCCAACATTTCCAGCGCCAGCTCGACCGGTGCTTTCGCCTATACCACGCTCAATTCGACCTATCCGAACGGCATCGGCCAGATCGACGTCTGCTTCAAGGATGCCAATACCGGCAGCTGCGCGGGCGGCGGCAACGGCGGCCTGGTCGATGGCGTGAGCGGCAGCGGCACGATGAGCCTGAACTTCTCAAAGCCGATTACCTCGCTGACACTGAGCGATTTCTTCGTGCGCTACCAGTCGGTGGCGGGCGCGGGCAATGTCACCTCGGCCAGCGGCGCCGGCTCGCTGACCAGCACGGGCGGCTCCACCTCGGGCGGCACCCCGGTTCCGGAACCGGACATGCTGGCCCTGCTGGGCGCGGGTCTGGTCGCGGGGGCGCTGCTGCGCCGCCGCAAGGCACCCGCCTTCGCCTGACCTCAGCGCGCCGCGCGCTCGGCCTCGGCCAGGTGCGCGCGGATCGCGGAATTCTGCGGAGCCTGCTGTGCCGCCTGGCGCAGCAGGCTTTTTGCTGCGGTAAGGTCCTTGCCGGCCCTCAGCCGCGCAAAGCCGGCCGTATCGAGGACCGAGGCATTGCCGGGCGCCAGTTTCAACGCCTTGTCCGCCAGTTCGATCGCCTCGGCATGGTTGCCCAGCATCGACTGGGCATAGGCGAAGTTGTTGAGCACCATCACGTTGCGACCGTCCGTCGACGCTGTGATCCGGCGATAGGCCTGGACCGCGCCCGCCCAGTTACCGGCGCGCATCGCCGCATCGGCATCGGCGATGTCCTGGCCCAGAGCCTGTGCCTGCGGCTGGCGCGAACGGGCTTCGTAGGTCGCAGCAGCGGGGTCGCCTGCGGCGCGTGCGGCCTTGATCATCAGCGCCAGATCCTCCGACCGGGCGGCAGGACTATCCGCCAGCGCACGCAGGGTGCTGACAGCGCCCGCTGCGTCGCCCCGCGCGAGCTGCGCTTCGGCCAGCAGGCTGACCGCCTCGCGCTGGGCAGGCATGGCGCGGACAATCGGCTGGAGCTGGGCCAGGGCAAGTTCCCCCTGCCCCAGCCGCAACAGTGCCTCGCCATAGATCACGCGCAGCGGATCGGTGGCGGCCAGACTGGCCTCCACCGGCTGGATCACGGTGCGCACGGCGGCCCAATCCTTGCGATCGGCTGCGGCGCGGGCCTTGAGGAACACCACGGCGGGATTGCGCGGGGCAAGCGCTTCGGCACGGTCCAGGGCCTGACCCAGTTCCTTGCTTCGCCCCAGGTCACCAAGCACGGCAGCCTTGCCGGTCAGGGCGGCGAGGCTGGTGGGATAGAGCTTTTCGGCCCGCGAATAGTGATCCAGCGCCTTCCCAAGATCGCCCTGGCGCACCGCCACCTGCCCTGCCAGCAGCAGGGTGTCGATCCCGTCCGGCGCGGCAGCGGCGGCCTTGGCGACCATCGCCAGCGCACCGGGCATATCGCCCTGCATCAGGTGGACCCGGCCCATGTCGGCAAACAGGCGCGCGTTCCCGCCAGCGGCGAGGCCCTTTTCGAAGTGTTCCAGCGCTTCGGGTAGCTTGCCCTGCTGGATCGCGGCGAGGCCGCGCAGGCGGCTCGCTTCGGCCGAAGTGCTGTCCTTGAGCAAGTCCAGCGCAACGTCCGGCACCTGGCGCAGCAGCGCCGCCTCGGCGCGCAGTTCGGCCAGGTCCGGCGTGGCGGGCGCCTTGGCAGCCAGAGAGTCCAGCGCGGTTCCGGCCCCGTCGCCATCGCCCAGCGCCAGCAGAGTGCGGGCCTGAAGCAGCAGGGCTTCGGGATCCCCGGGCTTGGCGGACAGCACAGATGCCAGATGGACCCGCGCCGCAGCATAATCATGCGCCGCAAATTCGGCTCTGGCCTTGGCGAAGTCTTCCTCCGGCGTGCTGCCACAGGCGGACAGGGCAAGAACGAGCGGCAGGGCGAGCGGGAACAGCGCGGCTTTTCTCATGGCGCCATGGTCTAGGCATGGCCAGTGAAGTTTTGGTGAAAAGGCGGAACTGGCCAAACCGCTGCCGGCCCGCTATGGCGCCGCGCTTTAGTGATATCGGAGTGCAAGATGGGTTTCCGTTGCGGGATCGTGGGACTGCCCAATGTCGGCAAATCGACGCTGTTCAATGCGCTGACTGAAACGCAGGCGGCGCAGGCGGCGAACTATCCGTTCTGCACGATCGAGCCGAACGTCGGCAATGTCGGCGTGCCCGATCCCCGGCTCGACAAGCTGGCGGAAATCGCCGGCAGCCAGAAGATCATCCCCACCCAGCTGGGCTTCGTCGACATCGCCGGTCTGGTGCGCGGCGCCAGCAAGGGCGAAGGGCTGGGCAACCAGTTCCTGGGCAACATCCGCGAGGTCGATGCGATCGTCCACGTGCTGCGCTGCTTTGAAAACGACGACATCCAGCACGTCGACAACCGGGTCGATCCGGTGTCGGACGCCGAGACGGTCGAGACCGAGCTGATGCTGTCGGACCTCGAAAGCCTGGAAAAACGCGTTCCCGCCGCCCAGAAGAAGGCCGCTGCCGGGGACAAGGAATCGAAGCTGCTGGTCTCGGTGCTCCAGCCGGCGCTGGACCTGCTGCGCGAGGGCAAGCCCGCACGGCTCGCGCGGCCCGAGGGCGAGGATGAGCTGCGCCTGTTCAACCAGGCCCAGCTGCTCACCGCCAAGCCGGTGCTCTACGTCTGCAACGTCGAGGAAGAGAGCGCGGCAAACGGCAACGCCTTTTCCGCCCGCGTGTTCGAAAAGGCGAAGGCCGAGGGCGCCAACGCCGTGATTGTCTCCGCCGCGATCGAAAGCGAGCTGGTGGGGATGGACGCGGAAGAACGGATGGTCTTCCTGGAAGAAATGGGCCTGCACGAAACCGGGCTCGCCCGCGTGATCCGCTCGGGCTATGACCTGCTCCACCTCATCACCTTCTTCACTGTCGGCCCCAAGGAGGCCCGCGCCTGGACCGTGCATCTGGGCGCCAAGGCTCCTGAAGCGGCCGGGGAAATCCATTCCGACATGCAGCGCGGCTTCATCCGCGCCGAAACCATCGCTTTCGACGATTTCATCGCGCTGGGCGGGGAAGCCGCGTGCAAGGAAGCGGGCAAGCTGCGCCAGGAAGGCAAGGAATACGTGGTGCAGGACGGCGACGTCATGCACTTCAAGTTCAACGTCTGATCCGGGCGCGACAGGGAGAAAGCGGACATGGCCGATGATGGACTGGTTTATTTCGAGGATCTTGAGGTCGGCACCTCCGCTGCTTTCGGCCAGTACCAGGTCACCCGCGAGGAAGTGATCGACTTCGCCTCGAAGTACGATCCCCAGCCTTTCCACCTATCGGACGAAGCCGCCGCGCAGACCCATTTCGGGCGCATTTCGGCGAGCGGCTGGCATACCTGCGCCATGGTCATGCGGATGCTTGTCGACAACATCACCGAGCGGCGCCAGGCCGGGCTCGGCTCGCCGGGGCTGGATGAGCTGCGCTGGCTGAGGCCGGTCTATCCGGGCGACACGCTGCGGGTGGAAACCGAGCTTCTGTCCAAGAAGCAAAGCCAGTCGCGCCCGGAAATGGGCAGCTTCCAGTCGGCCGTGCGGGTCTACAACCAGAACGACGTGCTGGTCTGCACCATGAAGTCGATCGGGCTGATCCGGGTGCGCGGCAGCTGAGTCAACCGCTGCAAGCGTAGCGCCCAGCGGTGCGATAGACTGTGCGGTGGTCCGCATCCTCGACCGTCAGCACGCCGCGCCAGCTTTCGCCTTCGTCGCCCAAGGGCTCACCCGGGCCGGGGCTGCGATCGATCCGGACGGTGTGGGTCTTGCCCACGAAATGCGGGCGTTCGGGCGTGGCGCCGGGGTCGACGGCCATGATCATCGCGGCATTGGCGGCACGCAGCACCGCCACCCGCGAATCCGCCACCAGCACCGGGGCGCCATCGCCCGCACCGGGGGTAAACTGGCACCCTGCTCCATCCAGCCTGGCCACAGCGGCCTGAGCCCGCCCGACCGGCTGGAGCATGATCGGCACCGGCGCGCCGCGCTGCAATCGTTCGAGCTGGGCAACCGCGGCATCGGCCTCCGGCCCCATGTCCTCGCGCTTGTCTTTCTTGCCGCAGCCGGCAAGTGCAATCAGCAGGCCCGCGCCGGCTGCGGTCAACGCCGCCCGAACAGCTTTTCGATGTCGGCGTGGGCGAGCTTCACCCAGGTTGGCCGGCCGTGGTTGCATTGTCCGGAACGGGGCGTGCATTCCATCTCCCGCAGCAGCGCGTTCATCTCTGCGACGGACAACGCGCGGCCGGCCCGAACGCTCCCATGGCAGGCCATCGTTGCGAGGACATGGTCGATACGTTCGCCCAGCAGCAGGGCATCGCCATTCTGGGCCAGGTCGTCGGCCACGTCGCGGACCAGCGCCTGGACATCGCCCTTGGCCAGCACGGCCGGAACCGCGCGCACCAGCATGGCGGAGGGACCGAACCGTTCGAGCGCGAGGCCATAGGAGGCGAGCGTTGGCGCCGCGCCCTCCAGCCGGTCGCAATCCGGTTCGTCCAGCTCGATCACTTCGGCGATCAGCAGCGCCTGGCTGGCGGCAACCGCACCCTGGGCGCCGGCGGCCTTGAGCCGTTCCAGCACCAGGCGTTCATGGGCCGCGTGCTGGTCGACGATGACCAGTCCGTCCTCGGCCTCGGCCACGATATAGGTCTGCGCCACCTGCCCCCGTGCAACCCCCAGCGGGTGAGACACTGCCGGTTCGGGCGACTGCTGTGCCATTTCGGCCCGCGCCTCGGGCGGGGCCAGCACCGCCGCCTCGTATCCCCGCCAGACCTGCCCGGCATCGCGCAGCGCCGGAGCGGAAGCGAACAGCGAGCCGAGCGCCGGACTTTGAAGCGGAGCGCTGCGACTAATCGGCTCAGCCTGCCAGTTGCCCATCGCCGGGCCGGCGGGCGCCCGCGCCGTGCGCCTGCCTTCGCTATCCAGCGCATGGCGCAGTCCCGAGACGATGAAGCCCCGGATGAAGGCCGGATCACGGAAACGGACCTCGGTCTTGGCCGGGTGGACATTCACGTCCACTTCTTCGGGCGGAACCTCAAGAAACAGGGCGAGCACGGCATGGCGGTCGCGCGCCAGCATGTCCGCATAGGCGCCGCGCACCGCGCCGACCAGCAGCCGGTCCTTCACCGGGCGGCCATTGACGAACAGGTATTGGTGGTCGGCCACGCCCCGGTTGAAGGTCGGCAGGCCGGCCACCCCGGTCAGGCGCGCCGGACCGCGCTCAAGGTCGATCGCCACCCCGTCTTCGGCCAGCTCGCGCGCGACCAGCTGGGCCACCCGGCTGGCGAGCGCATCGCCGGGCTGCACGGCCAGGGTGCGGCGCCCATCGTGTTCCAGCACGAAGCCGACATCCGGCCGCGACATTGCCAGGCGGCGCACCACGTCGAGACAGGCGGCATATTCGCTGCGCGCCGAGCGCAGGAACTTGCGGCGCGCCGGAACCTTGCCGAACAGATCCTCCACCCGCACCCGCGTGCCGGGCGGCAGGGCGGCGGGGCCTTCTGCCGCCAGGCCTCCGTGATCGACCACGCGTCGCCAGCCCTCGCCAGCATCGCGCACCCGGCTTTCGATTGTCAGCCGGGCGACCGAGCCGATCGAGGGCAGTGCTTCGCCCCGAAAGCCAAGGGTTGCGACCAGTTCGATATGTTCGTCGGGCAGCTTCGAGGTTGCGTGCCGTTCGAGCGCCAGGGCCATCTCGTCGCGGGTCATCCCGCAGCCGTCATCGCTCACCTCGATCCCGTCGAGCCCGCCTCCGGCGAGCCGCACGGTGATGCTGCGCGCGCCCGCATCGAGCGCATTCTCGACCAGTTCCTTGAGCGCCGAGGCCGGCCGTTCGACCACCTCGCCCGCCGCGATGCGGTTGACGAGCGTTTCTGGCAGGCGGCGGATTTGGGGCATTGGATTGTCCTAGCGATGAAGCGGCTGAATTTCGAGACGGACAGGGCAGCCGCCCCCCGTTTTCGAACAATCTTTTTGGCCTTTGCCCACACCTTGCGCTAAGGAGCCGCCTTCCACGCCAGCGCAATATCCAGCGGCGCCGCGAATCGCCTCTGGTCGGGTGCACACAAAAACAGGTTTCTCAATGGCTTCGTTTCTTTCCCGGCTTTTCAAATTCGGCTCCCAGAACATGGCGATCGACCTGGGTACGGCCAACACCCTGGTCTATGTCCAGGACCGCGGGATCGTCCTGAACGAACCATCAGTGGTGGCCATCGAAACGATCAACGGGATCCGCAAGGTCAAGGCCGTTGGCGACGACGCGAAGATGATGATGGGCAAGACTCCCGACAGCATCGAGGCGATCCGCCCGCTGCGCGACGGCGTGATTGCCGACATTGAAGTCGCCGAGGAAATGATCAAGCACTTCATCCGCAAGGTGAACGGCAAGCGCACCTCGATGTTCAACCCGCCCGAGATCGTGGTCTGCGTGCCTTCAGGCTCCACTTCGGTCGAGCGCCGCGCGATCCGCGATGCGGCCTCCAATGCGGGCGCCAGCGCCGTCTACCTGATCCTTGAACCGATGGCCGCCGCGATCGGCGCCGACATGCCGGTGACGGAACCGGTCGGCTCGATGGTGGTCGACATCGGCGGCGGCACCACCGAAGTCGCGGTGCTTTCGCTGCGCGGTCTCGCCTACACCACCTCGGTGCGCGTTGGCGGCGACAAGATGGACGAAGCTATCGTTTCCTATGTCCGGCGTCATCACAACCTCCTGATCGGCGAAGCCACGGCCGAACGGATCAAGAAGGACTATGCGGTCGCCACGGTTCCCGCCGACGGCATCGGCGAGACGATCCAGATCAAGGGCCGCGACCTGGTCAACGGCGTGCCCAAGGAAATCACCATCACCCAGGCGAACATTGCCGAGGCCCTGTCCGAACCGATCGGCGCGATCGTCGAAGGCGTGCGGATCGCGCTGGAAAACACCGCGCCGGAACTCGCGGCCGACATCGTCGACCAGGGCATCGTCCTGACCGGCGGCGGCGCACTGATCCATGGTCTTGACGAATACCTGCGCGAAGAGACCGGACTCCCCGTGAGCGTTGCCGAAGATCCGCTGTCCTGCGTGGCGCTGGGCACTGGCCGTGCTATGGAAGATCCGATCTATCGCGGCGTGCTGATGACCGCCTGAGCCAGGCCCGGCGGGGCATGTCCCCGCGGAACAGGAGACGAAGTGCATGGCGCCGACGGGGAGCCGGCGCCCGGGGCATTCCCGCAGGGCGCAATACGGCACCTTTCTGAACTATTCGCTGGCGGTCGCAGGCGCGGCCGCCGGCGGAGCACTGCTGCTTGTCGTGGCGAGCGATGCGACCGCATTTTCCGGCCTGCGTGGCGCAGCGACCGATCTTGCCGCCCCGGCGGGCGAGGTGGGCGCGGGCGCCCGAGCGGAAAGCCAGGGCCTGCTGCTCACGCTCGGGGCATACTTCACCAAGGGCAGCCGGGTCGCGCAGCTGGAACGTGAAGTCGCGCAGGCGCGGGTCAGGCTGGTAGAAGCCGAGGCCCTGCACGAGGAAAACCGCGAACTGCGGGCCCTGCTCAAGCTGTCGCAGTCCGACCCGAAACCGATTGCTTCGGCCCGACTGATCGGGTCAAGCGCTTCGAGCACCCGCCGCTACGCCACGCTTGGCGTGGGATCCCTGCAGGGCGTGGCCCCCGGCATGCCGGTCGTGTCGCCGCTGGGCCTGGTCGGCCGGGTGCTGGAGGTCGGCCGCAGCAGCGCCCGCGTGCTGCTGATCACCGATAGCCAGAGCATTATCCCGGTACGCCGTGCCAGCGACGGGACCGTCGCTCTGGCAGTAGGCCATCCCGATGGGACAGTGCAGCTTAAGCTGCAGAGCCTGGGGGTCAATCCGCTGAGGGCCGGAGACGCCTTCGTGACGTCCGGATCGGGCGGCCTGTTCCGACCCGGAATTCCCTTCGCGGTCGTTGCCAGGCCAACCCGCGACGGCGCGATTGCCCGCCCCCTCAGCGATCCGGCGGCGACCGACTTCGTCATTGTCGAACCGCAGTGGGACGAAGCAGGCCTCGATTCGACCCTGCCAGCGCCTGCCGGGGGGCAGTAGTGCCCCTGCCCCTGCCCCTGCCCAAGCCCATCCGCGAGATTGGCCGCAAGCGGATCAACCGCGCGCCTTCGCCGCTGCTCGCCGTGGCCGTGCCCTGGCTGGTGGTGATGGCGGGCAGCCTCAGCCCGATGTGGCCGGTGATCGCATCGGCACCCATCCTGCCCCCGATCGGCTTCCTGATGCTGGTGGCGTGGGAGCAGCTGCGTCCCGGCATCCTGCCAGTATGGGCCGGATTGCCTCTGGGCCTGTTCGATGACCTCTACAGCGGCCAGCCGCTGGGATCGGCGATCCTGCTGTGGTCGATCGCGGTGATCCTGCTCGATTTTGTCGAGACCCGGTTTCCGTGGCGCGGCTTTGCGCTCAACTGGCTGTTCGCTTCGGCCGTGATCACGGCCTATCTGTTCCTTGCCCAGGCGCTTGCGCAGCCCGGCGGGGTCGGCGTGCCGCTGGCGATCCTGCCGCAGCTTGGCATTTCGCTACTGCTCTATCCCCTGATTGCACGGCTTGTCGCACTGTTCGACCGGTTCCGGCTAATGCCGGTGCGGGAGGCCTGATGCTGGGCGAGCAGCAGCATGTCAGCTCCGGCACGCTGAAGAACAGTTTCGAGCGCCGCGCGCTGTTCATCGGGGGGCTGCAGGCCGGGATCGGCATGCTGCTCGCTGGCCGGATGGCCTGGATCAGCCTGGCCCAGAACGACAAGTACGCGACCCTTTCCGAAAGCAACCGCGTCAACCTCTCGCTGATTCCGCCCAGACGCGGCGCGATCCTGGATCGCAACAATGCGCCGCTCGCTGCCAACAAGATGGAATACCGGGTCGACATCATACCCGAGCGGCTGATCGACCCCGATGCCACGGTGGCGGAACTGGGCAGGCTGCTGGCGTTCGACGAAATCCAGTTGCAGGACCTGCGCGACAAGCTGGAGAAAGCGCGCGGGTTCCAGCCGGTCGGCGTTGCGCAAGGCATCCCGCCCGAGAAGTTCAACCGTGTGCTGGTGCGCCTGCCCGGCTTGCCCGGCGTCATCGCCCAGCAGGGCTTTACCCGCTGGTATCCCACTGGTCCATCGGTCGGGCATCTGATCGGCTATGTCGGCCCCGCCTCGCGCGATGACTACCTGAAAGAGCGCAATCCGCTGTTGATCACGCCGGGGTTCAAGATCGGCAAGGACGGGCTGGAGAAGCAGTTCGAGGCCGCGCTGCGCGGCACGCCCGGGGCCCGACGCGCCGAAGTGACCGCCAGCGGCAAGATCGTGCGCGATCTCGACATGCGCGAGGATGTCCCCGGCGCGCCGCTGCGTCTGACCATCAACGCCCCACTGCAGGATTATGCCGCCCGGCGGATCGGCCCCGAATCCGGCGCCGTGGTGGTGATGGACTGCCTGACCGGCGATCTGCTGGCGATGGCCTCGATGCCAAGCTACGATCCGAACAACTTTTCCGACGGCATCGGCCGGATCGAGTGGAAGATGCTGTCGGACGACGATCACGTGCCCTTGCGCAACAAGGTCCTGCGGGGGCTTTATCCGCCGGGTTCTACCGTAAAGCCGATGGTGGCCCTGTCGTTCCTCGAAGCCGGGCTCGATCCCAAGGCCAGCGTGGGATGCAGCGGCGGCATACAGGTCGGCAACCGCGTGTTCCACTGCTGGAACCGGCGCGGCCACGGCTCGGTCGACATGGCCAAGGCCATCTACCAGAGCTGCGACGTCTATTTCTATCACTTCGCCCAGAAGATCGGCATGGACCGGATTGCGGCGATGGCCCGGCGCCTGGGCCTGGGCGCGGAATTCGACCTGCCGGTGCCAGGGCAGTCTTACGGCACGGTGCCGGATCCTGCCTGGAAGCAGAAGAAATACGGCAAGCCATGGGCGGTGTTCGACACCGTCAACGCGACGATCGGCCAGGGCTACATGCTGGTCAATCCGCTGCAGCAGGCGGTGATGGCGGCGCGGATCGCCAGCGGGCGGATCCTGCAGCCGCGCCTGTTGTTCGACCAGCGGATGCCCGACGCGCCCTCGCTCGGCTTCAGCCAGGAGCACCTGGATTTCGTCCACAAGGCGATGAGCGACGTGGTCAATGGCCCCGGCACCGCCGGGCGCGCGCGCCTGCCGATCGACAATGTGCTGCTGGCGGGCAAGACCGGCACCGCCCAGGTCGTCGGCCTGCACATCTCCAGCGGCAAGACCGGCCCCTGGAAGTACCGCGACCATGGCCATTTCATCTGCTTCGCCCCGTTCGACAAGCCACGCTATGCCTGCGCGGTGGTGATCGAGCATGGCGGCGGTTCGGCTGCGGCCTATCCGATCGCGCGCGACGTGATGACCTTCCTGTTCGATCCCGCAAAGGCGATGGATGCGCTGCTGGGCTTCGAGGCTGGCTGGGGCGGTACGCCGCAGCAGCGCCAGGCCGCGCGCTATGACGCCTATGCCGCGCAATACGGCGTGAGGGCGCCCAAGGCGGAAAGCGCCGAAGACGCGCTGTCCCAGGCGAACGAGCGGGAGGCGCGCGGGCAGGCATCGCCCCAGCCCGAGCAGACCGCTGCCGCCGCCCCCCGTCCCGAGGAGGACGGCACTCCCGCGGCAGCACCCGCTACGCCCGCGCCGGCTCCCTCGCCTGCCGCGCCGCCGCCTGCCACGCCCGGAGCCGCTGCGGGAGCGACACAATGAGGCCCGGGATCATCCCGGCGCCGATTGCCCGCCAGCCGTGGGGGGTGATCCTCCCGCTCATCGCACTCGTCCTGTTCGGATCGGCGGTGCTCTATTCCGCCGCAGGCGGCAACCTGCGGCCCTGGGCGCTGACCCACGTGATGCGGTTTGGCGTGTTCCTGGTGATGGCTTTGCTGATCACCCGCCTGCCGCGCGACCTGTTCAAGCTGTCGGCCTATCCGGTCTACGGCATCCTGGTCGTGCTGCTGGTGCTGGTCGACCTGATCGGCGGGATCGGCGGCGGCAGCCAGCGCTGGCTCAACCTGGGGTTCATGACGCTGCAACCGTCCGAACTGATGAAGCCGGGCATCGTGCTTGCCTTTGCACGGTTCTATGCCGATCTGCCGCCCGCGCTGACGCCGAACTGGCGCTCGCTGCTTCCGGCGGCCGGACTGCTCTCGGTCCCGGCGGCGCTGGTCATGATCCAGCCGGACCTGGGGACCGGCCTTGCCATCACGTTCGGAGCGGTCGCGGTGATGTTCATGGCCGGTCTGCCCCTGCGCTGGTTCATCGGCGCCGGTGTGGCCGGCGCGATAGCCGCCCCCATCGCCTTCTTCACCCTGCTCCATGATTACCAGCGCAACCGGGTGCTGGTGTTTCTCGATCCGGAGAGCGATCCGCTGGGGACGGGTTACCACATTACCCAGTCGAAGATCGCGATCGGTTCGGGCGGCCTGCTGGGCAAGGGCTTTGGGCAGGGCAGCCAGAGCCATCTCGATTACCTGCCCGAAGCGCACACCGACTTCGTCTTCGCCACCATGGCGGAGGAATGGGGGCTGCTGGGCGGCCTGTTCGTGCTGATCGTCTTCGCACTCATCCTGCGCTGGGGCTTCACCACCGCCCGCAACGCGCCAGACCGGTTCTCCGGCCTGCTGGCAGGCGGCATGACCTGCACGGTGTTCTTCTACATCGCGATCAACCTGATGATGGTCATGGGCCTGGCGCCGGTGGTGGGCATCCCCCTGCCCTTCATGAGCCACGGCGGCTCGTCGATGATGACCAACATGATCTGCCTTGGCACGATCATGGCGGTCGATCGCTGGAGCCGGAAAGGCGGTTTGCAGGGTTCGTGAAAATTATCGCACGAATCATCTTCCCATCCGGAATCTTCCCGCTATAGGGGGCGCTCCCGACGGATCGGGGCAGCGGTTCGCCGCAAAGCCGGTTGTCAGTGTGGACGCATAGCTCAGTTGGTAGAGCAGCTGACTCTTAATCAGCGGGTCCTAGGTTCGAGCCCTAGTGCGTCCACCATTTTTCAATTTAAT
>Ga0208693_1001187_pt1 | contig 19290 bp, 16 predicted proteins | sample AD_UKC071_MetaG_FD_184438 | JGI IMG/M metagenome (GOLD analysis project Ga0208693, IMG submission 184438) | Active sludge microbial communities of municipal wastewater-treating anaerobic digesters from USA - AD_UKC071_MetaG (SPAdes) (version 2) | ecosystem: Engineered > Bioreactor > Anaerobic >... | reverse complement strand
CGCTCTGCCGAGCGGACGCCGGCTCACCACCCCCCGCGGCGGCCATCGACGACACCGGCATCGCGGAGCCGGCCCTGAACATCGGAAGGATCACCACGGCCCCCAGCGGCACCGCGACGAGCACCGCTGCCGCCGCCGCGAGCCAGGCCAACACCGGACGCCGCCGGCCCCGCAGCGGAGTGACCGCGGCGCGGCTCTTTCCCGCGAGCACGTCGGACGGCTCGACCGGCGCGACCACGGCCGGCGCCGCGATGGACCCAAGAGGCGCGTCCGAGATGCCCTCCACGAAGGCGTTGCTAACGGGCGCGACGGTCAGCAACGACAGATCGTCAGCCGCAGCCGTGCCGCGCTGCTTGGCGCGCACCTCGGCCAGCATCCGCAGCGCCAACGGGTCGAGTTCGCGGAAGCCGACGTCCGTGGCGTGCCCGGCGAGGGCGGTTCGGAAGGCGTCCGCCTCCAGGCCGAGGTCAGCCAGTTCGCCCGCGGCGTCCCCACCGGACCCCTGGGGATCGGGGCCGACGGCGTCCGGACGGAAGGGGTCGCTCATCGCTCACCTCCCAGGGACTTGCGCAGCGCAGCCAGCGCTCGAAACACGTGCGAGCGGGCGGTCGCCTCGGTCGTGCCGAGCGCGAGCGCGATCTCGGCGAACGGGAGGTCGTGATAGAAGCGCAGCACGACCGCCGCGCGCTGCAACGGCGGCAGGTCCCGACACAGGCGCCAGGCCTGGTCGGCATCGTCGACCTCGTGGGTCGGGTCGGGGGTGCGCTCGCGTCCCCAGTCGGCGACCGGATCCGCGACCGGCGTGACGCGTCCGGTCTTGCGCCAGCGGCTGACCGACGCGTTCACGATCGAGCGGTTCACGTAGGCGTCCACGTGCCCGGACCGGACGACCGCGTCCCACTTGGGGAGGAGACCGACGAGGGCGTCCTGGACGCAGTCGAGGGCGTCCTCGCGGTGGTGCGTGACCAGGTAGGCGAACCGTTGCAGCGCGACCGAGCGGCGGCGGACGTAGTCGTCGAACGACTCGTAGCCTTCCTCGGTCATGTCGCGGACCACCTCTGTGCAGGTCACACCCTGACTACGCCGCTTGGACGCCGTTCGTTGCGAGGGTGACGTCGTGTCGCCAGTCTGCAGGGCTGACAGGCCTTCTGGCGAGGGTCTCAGAGGTGAGTTCGCGGGTCTGCGTGACGCAACCCGGTTTTGGTCACTCTCAGTGCGTGAATCCGGCTCGGACCACGTCTGGGGCTCGGTGAGAGTGACGTGTTCCGGGTTGGAGCCGAACCCGGTTCGGGTCACTCTCAGTGGCTCATTCCTGCGTGGACGACGAGCGAGCCTCGTTGAGAGGGCCGGATGTCGGGTTGGGCCTCGAACCCGGATTTGGTCACTCTCGGGGAAGGGTCCATGTCGCCTTGTCATGACGTCGGTGGGTGAGAGTGACGGATTCCGGGTTGGTGCGTGGGGTGGGCATCTCGAGCGGGCGCGGCGGCGTTCGGTAGGCGCCCAGCGGACGCCTCCCCGCTGGTGACACCGGTGAGGGGGACTCCTATTCTTGGCTCATGGACGAACGCCCCATCGATCCAGACGACCACTCGCGCCAGGCGCACGCCGTGGTCCTCGCCAGCCTGCCGATCACAGCACACCAGCCCGCCACCCCCGAGGGTCAGATCGAGCAGTGGGGTCTGATCGCCGGACGCCTCTCCCGGGCCCGGGGGTGGCGCCGCGTCGCGGCGAACGTGCTTGTCGTGGCGCTGTTGCTGCTGATGCTGGTCCTCGGGTTGCCGCTGGTGGCGGTCGGCTGACCCGCGCCTGGCGGCGATCAATCGGACGCCTCAGCCGACGAGCGGCGTCCCCTCGGGAGTGGTCCTGACCCACAGTTGACCGTCCGCCTCGCGGCACTCCACCACGGAGGCGTGCCGTCCGGCCACCTCGGACAATGGGCGTCCCGGCGCCCGGACGCACGTGCCGTCGGCCACGAACTCCCAGCCGTGGGCGTCGCAGACGAGGCGTCCGAAGTAGGTGCGGCGTCCGGTCGACAGCGGAAAGTCCTTGTGTGGACAACGGTCGATGAACACCGCCGGACGCCCGCGCGCGGCCCGCCAGACGACCAGCGCCACGCCGGCCAAGACGATCCGCTGGGGCTGTTTGGTGACCTCGGCGGACGCGACGAGCGGCGTCCAGGTGCCGGAGGCGTCCGCGGTCATGGGGGCGAGTCTACGACTCACGGACGCGTCCGAGCCGCGCCGCTCGACGCTCTTGCCCGCTGCCCGCCGACGGGCGGTCGACTGCGACGTGCGGCTCCGCCGGGAGACCGGACGAGGCGGAGGACGCCGTGACAGGGAGCCGAGCCTGCGGCGTCCGAGGGTGGTGAAACCGGCCAGACGGCAGACGTCAGGCGATCATGTGATCGTCGCCGGCGCCGACCTCGGGCTCGTCGTGATGCTTCTTCTTCTTGCGGATCGGGGTGCCGTCGAAGGTCTGATCCATCTCGAGGGCGGGGAAGGAAACCGCCGGCATCGACACCGGCTTGGCCGGCACGCCGGCGACGGTCGTGTGCGGCGGAACGTCGCGCAGGACGACTGATCCGGCGCCGATCTTGGCGCCCTCGCCGACCTTGATATTGCCCAGGACCTTGGCTCCGGCGCCGATCATGACGCCGCGTCCGATCTTGGGATGCCGGTCGCCGCCGATCTTGCCGGTGCCGCCGAGGGTGACCTCGTGGAGCATCGAGAAGTCGTCCTCGATGACGGCCGTTTCGCCGATGACGACCGAGGTGGCGTGGTCGAAGAGCAGGCCCTTGCCGAGGCGCGCGCCGGGGTGGATGTCGACGGCGAAGACTTCGGAGATCCGCGACTGGAGGAACAGGGCGAGGGGCTCGCGGCGGGCCATCCAGTAGTGGTGGGCGACCCGGTAGGCCTGGATCGAGTGGAAGCCCTTGAAGTACAGCAGCGGCGTCGAGTAGCCGCGGCACGCCGGGTCGCGCTGCATCACGGCCTGCAGATCGGCGCGGATGGCGTCCTTGACCGGTCCGTCGCAGCAGAACACGGGCTCGATCAGGTCGCGCAGGGTGAGCGCGTTGAGGACGGGGCTCTCGAGCTTGGCGGCGAGCAGGTACGACAGGGCGGATTCGAGCGAGTTGTGCCCGAGGACGACCGTGTTGAGGAAGCCGGCCAGCGCCGGCTCCGCGGCGGCGTCCGCCAGCGCCTCGGACCGGATGCGGTCCCAGATCTGGTCATCGCTGACGATGCGCATGGATCCTCCCGGGTGCGTCGGCGTGTGGGTCACGAAGTCGGCGGGTCTGATCAGGCTCACGCCTGGCACCAACAACGGCGCGCGTCCGGGTGTTCCCCGGTCGCAGTGCGGTTCGGTGCCATGGGGGTGACCTTAGGGTCGGGACGCCGTCAGCAGGCTCCGTCTCGGGTCGCGGCCGTGGGCCCAACACGGTTTTCGTCACTCTCAAGGGCGCTGGACGGTGTAGTCGCGGCGGATTCGTCCTTGAGAGGGACGAGATCCGGGTTGGGCGGGCTGGGGTGCCTGGGTGGTGGGGGTCGTTGGCGGGGATGGCACGGGTTGACTCCGGCGAGAGGGCGATCGGGCCGTCGGCGTCCCCAGATCGGACCGGGCGGATCGGCGTCCGGCCCCGCCTCGCGGGTTTTGTCAGTGGGGGTTCGTAGGGTTCGAGCATGCGGATTCTGCACACCGCCGACTGGCACCTCGGGCGCACGCTGCACGGCGTCGACCTGGGGTCTGCCCACGCGGCGTTCTTCGACCATCTGGTCGAGACGGTGCGGTCCGAAAAGGTGGACGCCGTTCTGGTCGCGGGCGACGTGCACGACCGCGCGTTCCCGTCGCTGGAGGCGGTGGCGCTGCTGGAGTCCGCGCTGGTCCGGCTGTGCGAGCTGACGCGTGTGGTCATCACGCCCGGCAATCACGACTCCGCGATCCGACTGGGCTTCGGGTCCGACTTGTTCCGCGAGCGGCTGGCCGTCCGGCCGCGTCCGCTGGACGCGGCGTCCCCGATCGTCATTCCGGACGCCCACGGCGGGCCTGGGCTGCTGGTCTACGCGGTGCCGTATCTCGACCCGGACGCGGCGCGCGTCACGCTGGCGCCCTGGTCGGACGAGCCGTTGCATCGATCGCACGCGTCCGCGATGGCGACGGTGGTGAAGAGGGTGTCGGCCGACCTGGCGGGACGGCGAGCCTCGGAGCCGACGCCCGCGGTGCTGATGGCCCACGCCTTCGTGGGCGGGGGGCTGGCGAGCGACTCCGAGCGCGACATCCGGGTCGGCGGTGTGGACGCTGTGCCCGCGGCCGTGTTCGACGGGTCGGGGCTCGACTACGTGGCGCTTGGGCACCTGCACGGTCCCCAGCGGGTGGGGCGGGTCCGCGGACAGGGTGCCGACGCCGTCGAAGCGCCGGTCCCTGAGCTTGTCGAAGGACCGTTCCCTGAGCTTGTCGAAGGGGGCCAGCCTGCCAGCGGTTCGGGCCCGCTCATGCGTTACTCGGGATCGCCGGTGGCGATGTCGTTTTCGGAGCGCCATCACACCAAGTCGAGCGTGCTCGTCGAGTTCGGGGCGGCAGGCGTCCGGCATGAGCTAGTGGACGCGCCGGTCCCGCGAAAACTGTCGGAGGTGCGTGGCAGCCTCGACGAGGTGATGAGCGGACGGCACGACGACAAGCGCGAGCACTGGGTGCGCGTGCTCGTGACGGGGCGCCATCGTCCGGCCGATCTGGCCAACACCGTGAAGCGGGCCTTCCCGCACGCGTTGGAGATCCACTTCGTGGGGGAAGCGGCCGAGCGTCCGCACCTGCCGGGCATGGCGCGCGAGGCGTCCGACCCGCTCGGGGTGCTGGAGGAGTTCGTGGCGGTCGTCCGGCGCAAGGCGCCCGACGCGCGCGAACGGCTGGTGCTGCGCGAGGCGTACGAGGGCGTCCGGGCGGCGGAGGCGGTGGGCTGAGATGCAACTGTTGACGTTGGAGTTCGAGGGCATCGGGCCGTTCACCGGCCGCCACACGATCGACCTGCAGGCGCTGGGCGAGGGCGGGTTGTTCCTGCTGGAGGGTCCGACCGGGTCGGGCAAAACGACGATCATCGACGCGATCGTGTTCGCGCTGTACGGCGATGTGGCCGGGGTCGACTCGTCCAAGGGGCGGCTGGTGTCGACGCAGCTGCGTCCGGGGTGTGAGCCGTACGTGGACGCCATCCTCGAGACGTCGCGCGGGCTGCTGCGCGTCCGGCGGGTGCCGCAGTACGAGCGGCGCAAGTCACGCGGCAACGGCACGACGATCGGCAAGGCGTCCATCAAGCTGTGGAAGCTGGCGCATCCGGGCGACGAGGGCACGTTGCTGTCGACGTCGCTGCAGGACGCCACCGAGGAGCTCCAGCGGGCGATCGGCCTGACCAAGGAGCAGTTCACGCAGACGGTCGTGCTGCCGCAGGGGCACTTCGCGACCTTCCTGCGTGCCAAGCCGGAGGATCGCCGCGGCGTCCTCCAGGACATCTTCGGCACCGAGTTCTACGAGCGGGTCGCGCGCCAGCTGGCGGGGCTCGCGTCCGGGTATCGAGCACGGGACGCCGCCGCGCAGCTCGCGCTGGGTCAGGCCGCGGCCAGCTTCGGACGCGTCGCGTGGTCGGCGGATGACCCGGCGGCGGAGGAGTTCGCGGCGGCGGTGGCGTCCGGGGACTCGGCCACAGTGCTGGCGCTCGCTGAGGCGCAGGTGGCCGCGGTGACAGCGGCGGCAACTCGCGCCGCGGTCGTGGCGGGCGAGGCCGAGGCGGCGTGGTCGGCGGCGGACGGGGTCCTGCGCGCTGCGGTGGAACGGAACGGGCTGATCGCGGAGCGGGTCCGGCTGGTCGAGCGCTCAGCGCGGCTCGCGGCGGCGGCGTCCGAGGTCGCCGAGGCGGCCCAGCGCGTGGAGGCGGCCGAGCGGGCCGAGCACGTGCGGCGTCCCCTGGACGCAGTGACGAAGGCCAAGGCCGCGTGCGAGGCGGCGAACGCCGAGGCGGCGCGGGGTCGGGCCCAGGTGGCCGACAGCCCGGACGCCGACTTGTTGGGTGAGTCCGTCGGCCCGGAGGAACTCGAGGCCGCGAGCCTGAGCGCCCGCGAACGGCGCTCGGCGCTGACGACCGTCGTCGAAACCGAAGGGGCGCTGCCCGGGCGGGCGGCGTCCCTCACGTTGGATCTGGAGCGGCTCGCCGAGCGCCGCTCCGCCATCATGCTCGAGCAGAAGCGCGTCGCCGCGGACCGCGCGCAGGCGTCCGAACTGATGCCGGAACTGGACGCCGTGCGGGCGATCGCCGCCACGCTCGGGCAGTGCGTGGCTCTGGGAGTCGAGGCGCAGGGCCGGCTGGACGAGGTGCGTCGGCTGGAGCGGGTGGCGGCGGAGTACGTGGAGGCGCGCGGCGTCGAGGGCGAGGCGCGCGCGGCGTCCGAGGCGACGCAGACGGCGTACGACCAGGCGCGGACGGCCTGGCTCGCGGGGCTGGCGGGCACGCTGGCGACCGAACTCGAGGACGGCTCGGCTTGTCCCGTGTGCGGTTCGCTGGACCATCCGGCTCCCGCGCGGCTTCCGAAGGGCGCGGTGTCGAGGGCTCGGGTCGAGCAACTGGACGCGGACTCGCGAGCAGCGGGCCAGCAGCTGGCAGCCGCGGTCGCGCGCTCGGACGCGCTGGCGACGGCCATGGCCGATCAGCAGGACGTGGTCGGTGACCTGACCCTGCGGGAGGCGGAGGAGGCCGTGTCCGCGGCGACGCTCCGCATCCGGGCCGCTGAGCGGGCCGTCGAGGCGTCCGACCAGCTCAGGGTCAGGATCGAAGAGCTGCTCGTCGGCGCCGACGACCGTGAACGACGGCTCCGGGACGACGAACAGCAGTTGGCCTCGGACAAGGGTGGGCTGGCGGTCCGGGCGGAGCGGCTCGACCAGGACCGCCTCCGCGTCGCCGATGAGCTCGACGGGTACGGCTCGGTAGCAGAGCGAGCGCTCGTCCTGGCTCGTCGTGCGGAGCGTGCCCAGCGCTTGGCGGTCCTCTTACGCAAGGCCGAGCAGGCGGAGGTTGAGCTGCGGCATCGCTCGGACGAGCTGGCGGTGGTGCTGGCCGAGCGAGGTTTCGCCGCGGACGACGAGGCACGGGCGGCCCTGCTCGCAGAGTCCGAGCGACGACGCCTGGCCGCGCTGGTCAGCGAGCATCAGGCGCAGGAGGCGCGCGTGGCCGAGCGGCTCGCCGACCCGCAGCTCATGGCGCTGGCGAGTGCCGAGGCGGCCGATGAGGGTCCGCTGGCGGAGGCGTCCGCACTGGCTCACGACGCTGCCCAGACTGCGCTTCGCGAGAGCGGGGCGGCGGCGCGCGGCGTCCGGCTGGCAACGGAGGCGTCCGATGAACTGCGCTCCTGCGTGGACGAGGTGAACAGCGTGCGGGCGGAGGCAGAGCCCTACCTGCGGATGGCCGACCTCGCCAACGGCACCGGGCAGAACCTCGACAACGTCACCTTGCCGACGTTCGTGCTGCTGCGGCGGTTCGAGGAGGTGGTCGACCTCGCCAACGTCCGGCTCGGGGCGATGACGGGTGGCCGGTACTCGCTGCGCCGTACGGACGCCCGTGAGGGTCGCTCGCACAAGCTGGGGCTCGGCCTCGAAGTCGTCGATCACGCGTCCGGAGATGCGGCCCGCGACCCCAAGACGCTGTCCGGAGGCGAGACCTTCCAGGCGGCTCTGGCGATGGCGCTCGGTCTTGCGGACGCGGTGACCTCCGAGGCCGGCGGCATCGAACTCAACACCCTGTTCGTGGACGAGGGCTTCGGTTCGCTCGATCCCGATGCGCTCGACATGGTGATGGATCAGCTGAGCGCCCTGCGCGAGGGCGGCCGTTGCGTGGGCGTCGTCAGCCACGTGGCCGACATGAAGCAGCGCATCGCCGAACGCATCACCGTCATCCCGCGGCGGGACGGCACATCAACGCTCGCGTGCAGCACCGATCCGCAGCCGGCGCTGGCGGGGTAGGAGGAGGGCCGCTTGAGCTTTCCGGTTCGGTCGCGCAGACGAACCGTTTGCAGCGGCACTCGGCTCAGGGTGCATCAGCGGGGTAGGCGGGGGCCGGAGTGTCGGGCCGTCCGCGTGGCCGGGGCGGGCGCCAGGCTTGGCGGGGCGACGCGGCCGGCATGAGCACCAGCAGCCGTGGTGCGGGCTGACGGCGTGGGCTCGGGCCAGGGTCAGCTCTCGTCCGGCTCGACTGCTCTGGTGAACACCAGCCGGGCGCCGGCGTCCGGGAAGTCGGACCACGGTCCCTCGATCTCGATCACTCCGACCCCTGCGGGCGGCCAGCCATAGCTGACCATGCCCTCCGGGCGCGCGTCGTCGACGGAGTTGGCCAGGCTGGGCACCTCGGGCGCATGGCCGACCACTGCCAGCACCTCGACGTGGTCCGCTGTCCCCCCGATCAGTTCGACCAGCGAGTCGTAGGACGCCCCGTACAGCTCGCGCAGCGGTGACGCCTCGACCAGGCCGCCGGCCGTAGCGGCCTCGGCCCAGGTCTGCCTGGCGCGGGCGGCGTCCGACGTGATCACGATGTCGGGCCGCGGCAGGACCCCGGACGCGACGAGGCGTCCGATCTCCCGCGCCTGCCGGACGCCGTGCGATGACAGCGAACGCTCGTGGTCCGTGCCGCCGACGGGGGTCGCGCCGGCCTCGGCGTGCCTGATCAACAACAGTCGTCGCGTCATGGACCCATCCTGCCGGTCGAACTAGGCCTTGGCCACGTCGGTGGCGTCGAAGTCCGCGCCCTTGTAGAGCAGCGGTCGACCGGTCGCCGTGGCGAGCGCGTACGCGAAGGTGTCCCCCAGATTGAGCCCCGCCGGATGCCGCCCCTTGCCGAACCGTCGCCACGCCCGACTGGCCAGGATCGCCTGCGACTCGTCCAGCGGTTCAACCCGCGCCTCGAGTTCTGCGAGGAGCGCCTGAAGGTCGTCGGACGCCTCCGGCCCCTGCTTCGCCTCGACGACGATCAAGGCCTCGACCAGGGACGCGGCCGACACCGACAGTTCGTCCGCGGCCGCCATGGCGTCGAGGTAGCGCTCGGCGTCCGGCTCACCCAAGATGACTGCGACGAGGGCGGACGTGTCCACGATCACGTCAGGAGACCGTCCGCGTCGTACCCCAGGATGTCGTCAGGGCTGCGGTGGTCGACCGTCGCGCGCCGGCGTCCGCGATCGATGAACCGCCCTAGGCCGGACGCGCGCTTCGACGACGACTGCCGCCGATTCTCGCGGGCCAGCCGTTCCGTGACAGCGGCGCGGATCGCGTCCGTCAGCGACTCGCCGGTGGTCGCCGCCAGCTGGCGCGCAAGCCGGTCGGTGGTCTCGTCCTTGATGTTCAGAGCCATGGTGGGATCTTAGAAGGAAGAAGTCTTGAAGAGAAGGAAGATTGTGTCCAGGCCGTCGGGCGTTCGGGCCGACGGTTCGGGATGAGTCGACATGATCGAGTCGCCACGCCGGGTCCGGGCTCCTGATGTCGTCGGCCGCGTCGGACTCGTCCCGGTGAGGGCGGTGTGGACGGCTGGAGCGGCGGCCGTTGCCGGGGCGGCCGGATCGGGCGGCGCGTACGCGTGGCCGGAAGGGGGTGGCGTGCTTGGCTGGCGGACGCCCGCTAGGTCCCGGTCACCTGGAGCAGGACGCAGGACCACGGCTGGACGGAGTACCCGTCCGCGCCCACGGTGGCCGCGACGTCGGCGTCCCAGCAGTTGCCCTCAGCCTCGGCCCAGGGCGCCGTGTCGACGACCCGAGCCCACCGGGCGCCGGTCCCGAACAGCGACGGCACCGAAAACTGCACGGGGTCGATCCACATGTTCACCAGCAGCAGGTACGCGGGCCCGCCGCTGTGGTGCCGATCGATCTGGACCGCCAGCGCACGGTCGCCCTCGGCCGGTGCGCCCTTCAGGTCCGGACGAAACACGCGGTACGCAGCCTCGTTCGAACCCAGGACGCCGCCCCAGGGCGCTTGGTGCAGGACGGCGTTCTCGCGCCGCAAGTGCGCGACGAACCGCGCGAACGTCAGCAGCGGGTTGACGCCGACGCCGTCCGTGGTGCCGACGACGTCGTAGTAGCTGGGGCCGGCCGGCCCGCGAGCGGGGTCCACCGGCACCCGGGTCGGCGCCTCCGATGCCGCCTGCGCCCAGTTGTTCCACAGGGCGAGGGTGTTCAAAGCCCACGGGTTGTTGTTGCCGTTCTGGGTGCGTCCGTACTCGTCGCCCGACACCACCATCGGGATGCCCCGCGCCAGGAACACCAGCAGCCAGTTGTTGCGCCACCGCGCGCGGCGGAGCCGATGGTCGGAGCCGGAGTCCCACGACAGGTTGTCGTCGGACCCGCCGTCCGAGGGCCCGAACGGCGCCGGCTGGTGGTTGTGCTTCCGGTTGAACGAGACCAGGTCCATCATCGTGAAGCCGTCGTGGGCGTCCACGAAGTTGATCGACCGCGGCTGGGGCGCGCGTCCGCTGCCGCCGAACTGGCCGTTCAGTTCGTACGCGAACTCGCCGGTGTTGCCGTCGCCGCGGCAGAACCGGCGGACGGCGTCCCGGAAGGTGCCATTCCACTCGAGCCAGCCGGTTGGGAAGTTGCCGACCTCGTTGCCCCACAGGTCCCAGGGCTCGGCGATGATCTCGAAGCCCTCCATGACGGCCAGGTTGCGCACCGACGTCAGCAGCGGATGGTCGCTGAAGAACCGGCGCTGGCGTCCCCAGTCGTCACGCGGCGCCAGGTTGGGGCGGCGTCCAAGCACCGGCGCCAGGTCGAAGCGGAAGCCGTCGACGCCCATGACGTCGTGCCAGTACGCCAGCGAGTCGAGCACCAGTTGGCGGGACGCCCACGAACTGAAGTTCAGCTGGTTCGAGGTGCCGGTGGCGCCGTCGACGAGGTGGTGATCGGGTGTCATCACGTAGTACTCGGCCGTGCCGAAGCCGCCCAGCGTCGTGAAACCGGTCGTGTTGAGGTCGTCGTACCAGTGGCCGCCCTCGCCGGTGTGGTTGTAGACGACGTCCGCGATGACCTCGATGCCGGCGTCGTGGAACGCGCGCACCATCTGCTTGAACTCGCGCGTCGGCCCGCCAGCGGTCTTGTCAGACGCGTAATCGCGGTTCGGCGCGAAGAACCCGATCGTCTGGTAGCCCCAGTGGTTCGTCGTCCCGGCGGACGCGCCCTCGCAGTCGGTGTCGGTCTCGTGGACGGGCATCAGTTCGATCGCTGTCACCCCGAGCGCGCGCAGGTAGGGCGCCAGATAGGACGCCCCGGCGTACGTCCCCCGCAGTTCGGCCGGCACGTCGACCACACCCTCGAAGCCGGGCGTCGCGCCCAGGAGCGACCGCAACGAGGACGCCGACGGGTGCATCGTCAGGTTCTTGACGTGCGCTTCGTAGATCGACGGGCTGTAGCCGGGCGGGGCGGAGCGTCCGCCCGTGGACGTCTCGTCGATCACGACGATGCCCTTCGGGGCGACCCGTCCGGTGTCGACGTCGCGCGAGGGGCGTCCGGCATACGGCATCGGGCCGGTCGCGAAGATCCGGGCGGACGCCCCCGCCTTCGTCACCGCGCTCGACAAAGGGGTGTGCGTCAGCTCGCGCGCGTACGGATCGAAGAGCACCTTGTTCGGGTTGAAGCGATTGCCCTCGCTGTCGAGGTCGCTGCGGAAGCCCGCAGGCGAGTCGCCACGCTTCCAGGCCGGGTCCGACGGCCAGTTCGGCCCCCAGCAGCGGAAGGCGTACAAAGTGCCGTGCCCGACGCCGGCGACCCCGGTGCACCAGACGCCGTCACGTCCCCGGACGAGGTCGTATTCGGCGGACGCGTCCGAGCCGGTCGCCGTCCGGTAGAGCTCCAGCATCACTCGGGTCGCCGCTGGCGCGTGGACGGCGAACGTCGTGATTCCCGTTGTCGCGTCGTAGGCGGCCCCCATCGGACGCCCCGCGTCCGCCCACGCCTCGGCGCCCGCCGCGGCAAAGTCGGATGCCTGGGCGCCGGTATGCACGAGGGCTACCTTGACACACGTCTGCGCGTTTGGGTGAACGTTGACCGCTGGCGTCCCGCATCACAGGATCACTTTGAGGCCGAGCGCGTCGCGACGTCAGGGAGCGCTGCGCGGGTGGGCTGAGCGGGAGCCGGCAGCGACGGCTGGGCCCTCGGGGAGCGCCAAGCGGTGACGTGTTCCGTTGGCTGAGCTGGTCGAAGCCTGTTCGGACGTCGCCTGTCGGCATGCCGGACGCCGTCTCTCGGCGTCCACGAGCTGACCCTGTGGCAAGCTCGCTCGCTGCGGCGTCCGCCTCACTGCAACGGCAGCTGCAGCCGGGACTGCTCGGCGGCCACCACCTGACGCGCGAGCGCCACCTCGCTGATGTCGACGGCCGCGGGGGTGGCGTCCGCCATCGCTGACGGGCGCGCGTAGGCGTCGAACAGTTCGGTCTTCACGTCGAGGATCTCGACCATGCGCTCGTCGGCGGTGTCGTCGGTGAGCAGCCGGTGGACGGTGACGTTGTTGAGCTGGCCCATGCGGTGCGTCCGGGCGATGGCCTGGGTCTCCATCGTCGGCTTCACCTGCGGCTCGCAGATGATCACGACGGACGCCGCCTGCATGTTGAGCCCGACGCCTCCGGCCTGGATCTGGGCCACCAACACCCGCGGCCCGTCGGGCGCGCTCAGGGCGTCCACCATCACCTGCCGCTCGGCCGCGGGCGTCGACCCGGTGAGGGGTCCCAAGACCTCCGGGCAGACGCCCGACTCCCGCAGCGCCGCGGTCACCGTGCCGAGCGTGCTCAGGAAGTAGCTGAAGACGACGACGCGGCGTCCGTTCGCCAGCGCGGTGGAGACCAAGGTGAGCAGGCGGTTGATCTTGCTGCAGGCGACCGGATCGGTCGACGAGAAGGACGCCCTCCGCATCGCCGAGAAGTTGCCCGAGCGCACCGCGTCGTCGTAGGCCCGGCGCTCGGCGACCGTGAACTCGCACCACTCGTCCTTGCGGACCAGCTCGGGCAGCTCCAGCAGCACGTCGTCGGCGTTGCGGCGCAGGTAGACCGGCGCGACCGCGGCGCGGAAGCGGGCGGGTCCGGCGAGGGCGTCCACGGCCGAGAAGTCCAGCTCGACCGCCGGCCGCAGCCGCTTGATGAGCCGTCGGAACTCCTCGACGCGGTTCTCCATGGGCGTGCCGGTGAGGTACCAGACGTGGTCGGCCTGCTCGCCGAGGCGTCCGACCAGCTGAGAACGCTTCGCCTCCGGGTTCTTCACCAGGTGGGCCTCATCGACGATGAGCGCGGCGATCCGCAGGTCGGCCGGCAGGTCCAGCGCGCCGGCCGTGTCGTACGTCGTCACGGCGACGCCGCCGCGCGCCAGCCACTCGTTCAGGGCGTCGTCGCGCCCGTCCCCGTGCAGCCGGAACTCGACCAGACGCGAGTGCCGCCGGATCTCGCGCAGCCAGTTCACGATCACGGACGCCGGGCACACCACCAGGAACAGCGTCTGCCCCTGCGCCCGCAGGTGCGCCAGCCCCGCGAGCGCCTGGATCGTCTTGCCCAGGCCCATCTCGTCGCCCAGGATCACCCGCTTCTGCACCAGCGCGAACTTGGTGCCGAAGCTCTGGTAGCCGCGCAGGTTCACGTTGCTGTACTCGTCGTCGAGCCGGAGCGCCTGGATGCGCTCCACGATCTCGCTCGGCAGATAGCCCTCGACGGCGGCCACGTCCAGCCGCAGGCCGACGGTCTCGCCGAGCAGGGTGTAGAACGCGGACGGGTCCGCCGCGAACCCCGACCAGGCTTCCGCGGCGGTGGGCGGCGCCTCGGCGATCGCCCGGACGGCCGCCACCCGGTCGGCGATCCGGTTCTCGGACGCCCAGCGCGCGGCCTGGTCGACGCGCCAGTAGGCGATGGTCGCGGCGTCCTTGCGGTCGCGTCCGGTGAAGAGCCAGCCGATTCTGGACGCCGTCGGCGCGGCCGCCGCCACGTCGTGCTGCAGGGCCGGGACCACCTGGTCCGGCAGCACCTTGAGCGTCTTCGCGGCCGGCAGCAGGCGGGCTAGCCGCGCGACGGCAACCACCAGCGGCGTGGTCTGCCGGTTCTCCGGGTCGTTCTCGACCCGCACTTGGACGCTCGCGGCGACGGCGTCCGCGATCTGCTGCGCGGCGGCGCGGAGCGTCCGGGCGGTCTGCGGGCCGATGCCGGGGACGGCGTCCAGGCGCGCCGGGTCGGCGTCCACGAGGTCACCGACGGTCAGGAAGCCGGCCTCGGGGAGACCAGCGAGCCGGACGCGTCCGCCGGTCGACTCCCGCAGGCGCTCGATGCCCAGTTCTGCGAGGCGCGGACGAATCTGCGGCTCGGCCAGGACGCGGTGCGCGTCGATGACGGCGCGACGGGCGGCGTCCAGGGTGGACGCCAGCCACATGCCGTCGGCCAACAGCGCGGCCCCGGCCTGCAGGATGGGGCGGGCGGGGCCGCCGAGGGGCGGGCGGGGCTGGTCGGTCATCGGCACGAGGCTAGTCGCCGAAGGCCGCCCTGAGTCGGGCGGCCTGGATCTTCTCGACGCGGCGGCGCAGGTCCGGATGGGTCAGCCAGAAGCCGCTCGGAACGCGTTCGACCGCCGCCAGCAGGTCGCCGCGGAAGGCCCCGCTGGAGGCGTCCGGGTCGTCGGTCACGATGTCGAGGGCCAGCGGGACGACGTGCGCCAGGCCCTCGCCCTCCAGCAGTAGGACGCGCAGATCGACCACCGTCAGACGCGCGAGCGGCACGTTGCGCAGGTCGCGGGCCAGCGCGCCCTGCACGCTCAGCCCGGCGGGCCGCTCGGTGAGACCTTCGAGCTGGTTGATGGTCGCGTCGGTCGCCATGGTCCTCCCTTCGTCGCGGCGCGAGAACGTCCGACCCGCATCCGGCCTGGCCGACAGCGGCGACAGGGGTGAGCGTAGACGGGCCCTCGGACAGAACCGAGCCCCCGCCCGGGAAGGGCGAGGGCTCGCAGTTCGACTGGATGCCCGAAGGTCAGTTCGGGATGTTGAAGACCTGGCCCGGGTAGATCAGGTCGGGGTTCTTGATGTTGTTGAGCTTGGCGATCGCCATGTAGGGGACGCCGTAGTGGCGGCCGATGGCCGACAGGGTGTCGCCCTTCTTGACGGTGTAGGTGCGGTACTCGGGGGCGGCCGGAGCGGGAGCCGGGGCCGGCGCGGGTTCGGGGACCGGGGCGGGCGCCGCGGCGACAGGCTCGGGGGTCTCGACCGGCGCAGCCTCGACGACCGGCTCGGCAACGATGTCGGGCTCGGGAACCGGGGACGGCTCCACGGGGACCGGGGTGGCCTCGGCGTTGTGGTCGACGACCGTGCCGAGCTTGACGCCGAGATCGTGAGCGGTGGCCTCGGCGGCGTCCAGACGGGTCTGGATGTCGGCGATGGCGGCGGAGTCGCCCGCGTCGCGCGCCTTCGTCAGATCGGCCTGTAGCTTCGCCACTTCCTTCTGGGCGAGGTCGAGACGATCCTTGTCGTCAAACGTGAGCGCGTCCTTGATCGCGTCGAACAATCCCATGATGTTCCTTTCAGTTGCCCCGGCGTGGGCTTGCGGCGGCATTCCCTGTGCCGCCGCCCATTCAGGCTAGGGCCCGCGTCCAGGCGGGGGCAAAGGGCCGGGTCTCGGTTGGGTAACGAACGACGTCTGGTTCAAAAGTGCTTGTCGCGAGGGATTCGGTGGCGTCCGGTCTGAGACCTGGCCGCCATCCGCTGCGGCGCCGAGGAGCGACGGCACCAGGCCGCCGTCCGGCTTGGCGGCGTCCTGAGCCTTGCCCCGGACGCGTCAGGAGTCGTGGAACGTGCGCAATCTGCCCACGGCCCCCACCCACAGCGGCAGGCACGACAGGGCCGCCACGCCGACGCCGACCCACAGCGCCCCGATCAGCCCGATGGTGGTGCCGAGCCAGCCCGCGAGCAGCGCCGCCAGCGGCATGACGCCCCAGACGACGAACCGGATCGACGCGTTCATGCGTCCGAGCAGCTCGCGCGGGCACAGCCGCTGCCGCGCCGTCACCTGGATCACGTTGTAGACCACGACCGAGAACGAGAACACCACGCTGGTCAGGCACAGCACCGCCACGGTCCAGGCGCGCGGGAACACCACCAGCAGCGGCAGGAGCGCCGAGCCGGCGACCGAGAGCAGGATCATCCAGCGCAGGGTCGGACCCTCCCCGATGCGGCGCGCCAGCCGCGGCGCAACGACGGACCCGGCCAGCCCGCCGACGGCCCCCACCGACAACGCCACCCCGAAGATCGACGGGTCGATGCCCAGCCTCCGCAGCACGAGCAGGGGCTCGAGCGTGAACAGGATCGTCGAGCCCACGTTCGTCAGCGCGGTGGTGGCGGTCACGGCCCGCAGCACCGGGTGAGAGGCGACGAACCGGATGCCCTCGGCGATCTCGGTCCGTAGCGGACGCCGGTCCTCGAGCGGACGCCGCACCTCGGCGTCCCGGATCAGGGCCAAGCTCGCGGCGGACGCGAGGAACGTGACGGCGTGGACGAGGATCAGCACGGGCGCCGAGACCAGCTTCAACAGCAGGCCGGCCAGCGCCGGACCACCCAGCCGCGCGACCTGCGACGTGCCCTCGAGGACGCCGTTGGCGTCGGCCACGTGCTCGTCGTCGACCAGGATGGGCACGTAGCTCTGGTAGGCGACGTCGAAGAACACCGTCGCGATGCCCAGGACGCCAGCCACCACGTACAACTGCCACATGGCCAGGTGGCCCGTCAGGAACGCGATCGGGATCGGCAGGGACGCCCCCGCGCGGACCAGGTCCGCGACGAGCATCACGCGGCGCTTGCGCCACCGGTCGACCCAGCCGCCGGCCAGCAGCCCGACGAGCAGGAACGCCGCCGTCTCGGACGCGTTCAGGTAGCCCAGCTGGGCCTCCGTCGCGTGCAGCAGCAGCACCGCGACCACCGGCATCGCCAGCGCCGAGAACTGGAACCCCACCTGGCTGAGCCCTTGGCCCAGCCAGAACGGACGGAAGCCGCGCTGGGTGAAGACGCTCGATCGCTGCTGCACCCGCCCATCCTCGCACCGGCCGTGCTGGGGGCCCTCGACCAGCTGCCGTCAGGCCAGGCCCAGCACCCGGACGGCGATGACCGCGACTAGCGCCAGGCCGACCAGGCCGAGTAGCAGCCAGGTTCGTGCGCTGGCCCGGCCGCGGTCGAGCATGGAGATGCCCGCGATGGCGAGGCCGCCGGCGAGGCCGCCGAGGTGGCCCTGCCACGAGATGCCGGCGCCGCCGAAGAACGTGAACGCGATGTTGATGCCGAGCCACATCAGCAGGTTCTGCAGGTCGCCGCCGCGCCGCCAGGCGATGACCAACAGCGCGCCCATCAGGCCGAACACGGCACCGGATGCGCCGACGGTCGTGCTGTCGGGGTCGGCCAGCCAGTAGACGGCGGCCGAGCCGGCCAGCGCCGAGAGCGCATAGAGCGCCACGAAGCGGCCCAGGCCGAGGACCCGTTCAAGCTGCGGCCCCAGGAACCACAGAGCCAACATGTTGAAGCCGATGTGCACCGGGCTGATGTGAGTGAAGGCGCTGGTCAGGATCTGCCACCAGGCCCCCTGTGAAACCCCCGGGAAGTACACGCCGCCGGACGCCGCGCAGGCCGCCGCCGTCACCCGGATGTAGGTCGCGTCGCCGATGCCGCAGGTGGCGTTGGCGTGCAGGGCCAGCTGGTCGACGAGCCGGCTGCTGTCGCCGCCGGTGAGCGTGATGCCTAGCCAGACGGCGACGTTCAACGCGATCAGGGTCAGCGTCGCCGGAGCCGTCTTGATCGACCGGAGCACGCTCGCCCGCTGCGCCCGCGCCATGGCCGGCCGCACCTGCGCCTGCGCCTCGGCGACGCAGTCAGGGCACTGGAATCCCACTGGGGCCTGCAGCATGCAGTCGCCGCAGATGGGGCGTCCGCACCGCTGGCAGCCGATCCGCGTGCCGCGATCGGGATGGCGATAGCAGCCGTACAGAGGCGGCGGAGCCTGGGGGGCGCTGAAATCCACGCCGCAACACTACGACGCCACCCCGTCCGGGCGCCCGAGCGTCAGCGTGGCGAGCGGGTAACTTGGTCGCGTGACCGACTTGGACGACGATCTCGACTGGCTGTACCGGCGAGGACGTTATGCCGACGGCTCGGCCGCCGCCCCCGGGGCTGACCTGTCGGCGCAGCCCACCCGTCGGACGCCATCGCCTGCGGTCGCGTCCCAGACCCGTCCGGCGCCGCGGCCGCGTCCGGTGCAGGCGTCCGCGCCCACGCGTCCGGTGCGCGCCCCGCGTCCGGCGACGACCGGACGCCGTCGGCGCCGCTGGCCGCTGCTCGTGATCGGGCTGCTGTTGCTGGGGCTGGTCGGCTTCGTCGTCTATGCGGTGGCAGTGCCGATGCAGGCGTGGTCGCAGATGAAGCACGTCGCCTACGTGCCGGACGGGAATCGTCCGGCCGACCAGCCCGGCACGTTGCTGCTGCTCACCGGCTCGGACTCGCGCGAAGGCCTCACGCCCGAGCAGAAGCAGAAGTACGGAACCGGCGTCGAGGGCGCCAACGCCGCCGACACGATCATGTTGTTGTACATGCCGCCGTCCGGACGCCCCGCGCTGATCTCGATCCCGCGCGACTCGTACGTCCAGATCCCCGGCCGCAAGATGAACAAGATCAACGCGGCCTTCAGCATCGGCGGCCCCAAGCTGCTCACCCAGACCATCGAGCAGAACACCGGCCTGCGCATCGACGGCTACTTGAGCATCGGCTTCGGCGGTTTCGTCACGCTCATCGACTCCATCGGCGGCATCGAGCAGTGCCCGGCCTACGACATCAAGGATCAGGACTCCCACCTCGATCTCAAGAAGGGCTGCCAGCTGATGGACGGCATCACGGCGCTCAACTACGTCCGGATGCGGCACGCCGATCCGCTGGGTGATCTCGGACGCGTCCAGCGCCAGCGCGGCATGGTCGCGGCGGTGGCCAAGAAGGTCGTCACCCCGACGCTGCTGCTGGATCCGGGCAAGTACGCGGCGACCAACAAGGCCGGAGCCGCGGTCCTCAAGGCCGGTGAGGGCACCGGGCTCGGCGAGATCGCCCCCGCAGCGTTGGCCTTCCTGGCCATCTCCAAGGGCGACGGGCTCACCCTCACGGTGCCGGTGTCGAATCCCAATCTGTCGACGCCCGCCGGGTCGTCCGTCGAGTGGGATAAAGCCAAGGCCGCCGAGATGTTCGCCATGGTCGCCAAGGGCGACACGGCCGGGCTGGAGAAGTTCAAGAAGTAGATCGGACGCC
>Ga0208693_1001186_pt1 | contig 19318 bp, 13 predicted proteins | sample AD_UKC071_MetaG_FD_184438 | JGI IMG/M metagenome (GOLD analysis project Ga0208693, IMG submission 184438) | Active sludge microbial communities of municipal wastewater-treating anaerobic digesters from USA - AD_UKC071_MetaG (SPAdes) (version 2) | ecosystem: Engineered > Bioreactor > Anaerobic >... | reverse complement strand
TTCTTTGTCGCTCATTTTAATACCTCCTTTGAAATGACTTTTTCTACTTATTTCTTGAATATATGTTAGGAATTATTTATCAATAACCCTTTACTTATATTATACTTTAAATGGGAAAATTTTTCAAGTAAATAAATAAAAAAGGATAATAGCATATAATATTCTATTTATATGAATTAGATATATTCTAAATTCATATGTAACAATAACGTATATCACTCTTAATACCAGAGTGAAAAAATGTAGTTGTTCTTTCTGTTTATGTTTTAGCATGATCTTTTAGAATTAATTAATTATTCTTTTTTCTGTTATTACTATATCAACTTTTATGTCATTTTCGTTTTCCTGAAAATAATTAACAAGTTGAAAGTCAAATATAATTCCAATAAGCAATGTTTTTTTGTTTTCCATAAAGTAATTATCGTAGTATCCACCACCATATCCTATTCTAAATTTTCTTAAATCATATGCTATTGCTGGAATAATGTATATGTCTATTTGAGATGAAAATTCATTATTTATAGGTTCGGGAATTTTGTATTTATTAGGTTTTAATAAATCTAGAGAATTTACTTTTGTCATGTACATCTTTTTTCCAATTAACTTTGGTAAATATACCTGTTTTGATTCTTTTAGTAATTTTTCAATTAAAGGTATAATATTTACCTCTTTTTTAATTGGATAATATAATGCTATTGATTGATAATCAAATGCTTGAAGTTTTACTGTTACTTTGTTAATTATTTCCTCTGAATATAATTCGTATAATTCTGCATTTAAAGATAATCTTTTTTTTAAAATTTCTTTACGAATTTCTTCTTTTGTCATTTCTATTTCCTCCGTATTAAATTAATGATTCAACTAATATTTAATCTTAATTATTTCATAACTCATTGATTTTATGATATGATAATATTATTATATTAACGTTTATCATTTCATAAAGTTATTTAATTTTATGGAGGTTATACATGCAATATCTTCTTACTTTAATTTCTGGTATACTAACTGGTTTAGCAATGCCAGGTAATCTTTTTTCATTCATTATTTGGTTTTCATTAGTTTTTTATTTAAGAAATATGGCTAATTCTAAGAATTATTATCAAAGGTTTTTTCATACTTTAATCTTTTCATCTTCAATGTTAGTTACGACTCTTTGGTGGTTATTCCCTACTTTAACTAAAAATATTCCCCAAGTGCTGCAAAGTTATCCTTCATTCTTAGGAATTTTAGGATTTGTTGGAATGATTGTTTTACTAATTATTCCATATCTTATAATATGGTTATTAGCCGAACTTTTTCACAGAAAAAAGAGAACATATAATTTATTATCATTATCTTTATTTTATTCTCTAGCTTTTACAAGTGCCGAAATATTAAGGGAGTTTGGAGATTTTGCTTTCACTGGAGGAAATTTAGCTTATGCTTTGTATGATCATACCGGGCTAATCCAACTAGTGTCAATAGTAGGTCCTATAGGTCTTACCTTTATTATAGTATTTGTTAACTCATTAATTGCTTTTGATAAAACTAGAAATCGAGGTTTCAATATCATTATTATTTTTTCTTTTATTTATTTATTAAATTTTAGTATAGCAAGATTTTTACCTGATATTAATTATACTAATAATTCGATAAAAATTGGTGCAATTCAAACCAGTATTCCCCAAGAAATTAAATATTCTTCAGATATTTATAAGAATTATTCAGTTTTTTCGAAAAATATAATTGATTTCCGAAATAAAGATGTAAATTTAATAGTATTTCCTGAATCAACGTATCTAGAAGATATTTCTAATTCTGAAGTTTCAGATTATATGAAAATGGATATACAAAATGTGTACAAACCTGTAATTATTAGCTATCCGCGTTTTGATGGAGAAAATTATTATAACTCTGCTTGGTTCTATAATGAATATGGAGAAATTATTAATATTCACGATAAAATTAAATTAACACCTTTTGTAGAATTTTTACCTTATGAATCTTTCTTTAAAAATTTTCAGATGTTTAAACTATTAAGATATTATAGCCCAGGCGATAAATACAATATTTTTGAAATAGAAAATAAAAAGTTTGGTGTTCAAATATGTTTTGAGACATATTTTCCCGAGGTTTCTGCTTCCCAAGTAGATAAAGGTGCTGGTTTTTTAATTGCTGTAACAAATGATGGATGGTTTAATTCAAAAACTGCACTTTTGCAGCATTATACTCAGGGAGTTTTTAGAGCTGTAGAAACAAGAAGAGATTTTGTACAAATATCCAATACTGGGTTGACCGGTTCGATTGATCGATATGGTAGAATAACCAATATTTTTAAAGATCGACAGGAAATTAATGGTATTCTTTACGTCAATTATAATGAGTCTTTGTCGGTATATTCACAAATTTCAGACATACTAAAAGTAATTGTTATGATACTAGCATTATTATTTGCTATTTTTTAGAATGTAAAAAGGTTTTTTATCTCTATATTTGATGTTCAATTATATTAGCGTTATCTGTTCTAAAGAAATAGGTAACGCTAATTTTTATATAAAAGCAATAACAATATATTTCTTATAACGAAACTAACATATAACAATTTGTTATAAAAGCAAGTTATTAATTTACAAATCTTTGTTATAATAAAATCGAACATAAAAATAAAACATTGACAAAATTTACTTATATAATTTTAAAAAGGAACATCTAATACTAGTACTTTAGAAATGAGAATTTTCTAAAAATGATCTTTTGAATTTATAACGAGTTCAGGGCGAAGCTCCTTCACCTCTTATTTGTTACATGTAGCATGGAAGTTAAAGATATAGATAATTAGTGAGTATTAGAACTATAGAGTTATTTTTAAAAAATTGAAATTCAAAACATTTATAGAATCTTAGTTTAAATTTTTTTAAGTTTTCAATAATATAATAAGGAGGGATTTGTTATGGAGAAAGCTGGAAGATTAGAGGTAAAATTATCCTTAGATGAGAAGGCAAGAGAAACATTATCTAAGGAACTTAACTCTTATTTATCTAATTTACAAGTATTGTATGCAAAATTTCATAATTTGCATTGGAATGTAGAAGGTAGAAATTTTTTCAAAATTCATGAAAAATTAGAAGAGTTTTATGACTATGTATCTGATCAAATTGATGAAATTGCTGAAAGAATACTTACTTTAGGATATAGGCCTTTGGTGAAGTTAAGTGACTACGTTCAAAATGCAACACTCAAAGAAATTGACAGTAAAAGGTATGATATAGAAGAATCATTGAACATTATTTTGAGTGATTTTTCAGAATTAATTGAACAATTACGAAAGATTATTAAATTAGCACAAGAGTATGGTGACGAAGGAACAGCAGATATACTAATAGGCTCACTTAAAGAATTTGAAAAAAATTCTTGGATGCTTAGAGCTACCTTATCTTAAGAATTTAATCAACAAAAAAGCGGCGAAAGCCGCTTTTTTATTTTTAATTATCTATAGGTTTAAAAATCTTGCCACTTCAATAAAGTTTTCTTTTAATGAAAAATACAAATTTTTGTATATTTCATAAAGCTCATCATACACTTCAAATAATGTAGAATCTGGTTCTACAGTTTCTTTTATTTTAACCCAGTTTAGCACTTGTTCTAGATTTTGACCATTTCCTAACGCAGCTAGCATAGACGCTCCATAGGCTCCTCCCTCATCTATTTGAGGTATTTTTATAGGCATTTTAAAATTTGCAGCGACTAATTTTACCCAAGTTTTATTTTTGGCCCCTCCGCCAACTATTCTCATATCTTTAATTTCAGTTTTTTGTTTTATAAGTTCGAAAGAATCTCTTAAACCAAAAGTTATGCCTTCCATTGTGGCCCTTAGTACATCATTTTCAGTATTTATCGAAGATAACCCGAAAATTACTCCGCGAGCGTTAGGATCTCTATGTGGAGTTCTCTCTCCATTAAGATAAGGAAGAAATATAATTCCATTTGATCCTGGTTTAGATTTGTTTATTCTTTCCTCTATGTCATCCCAGTTTGAATTCGGGAAAAAGTTATCTCTTACCCAATTTAACGTGTTAGCAGCAGATAGCATAACGCCCATATAATAATATTCATTTTGAAGCACATGATTAAAATAATGAATTTTCCCTTCTAAATCAGGTTTTTTATTTTCAGTTATTGTTAAAACGGTTCCTGATGTTCCAATACTAACCATTGATTCACCTTTTCTAGAAATTCCTATCCCAAATGCTGCAGCAGAGTTATCAGCCCCGCCAGAGATAATTTTGCAATTTTGCCAACCTAATTGGCTTGTTAATTCTTGTTTTAGCTCTCCTCTGTTATCATAAGAAGAGTATATATCTGGCATTATACTGATGTCAATACCAAATTTCTCAAATAGTTCTTTATCCCATGTGTTCTTTTTAATGTTAAAGCAAGCGGTTCCTGAGGCATCAGAAAAGTCTATTCCTAAATTACCAGTTAATTTAAAAATAATATAATCTTTTGGTAGAACTATTTTTTTTAGTTTCTTAAAATTCTCAGGTTCATTTTCTTTTACCCATAGTATCTTAGGAAAAGTAAATCCTTCTAAGAATGGGTTACCCAATTTTTCAATTACCTTTTTTTCTCCCCCTAAAAGTTCGGTCGCTTTTTTACATTGTGGAGTGGTTCTTTGGTCACACCATAAAATAGCTGGCCTAATAACTTCGTAATTTTTATCTAGACAAACTAAACTATGCATCTGGCCAGAAAAACCAATAGCAGATATGATATGTTTTAAAGAAACATTTTTTAATATTTCTAGAACGCCTTCCCACCACTTGTTAGGATCTTGTTCTGCCCAACCGGGTTTTGGGATGTTCATTTTTAAAGGATAAGAATAATTATCTAAAAGCTTCCCATTTTCATCAACTACTAATCCTTTAATCGAAGTTGTTCCTACATCAATTCCTAGGTATTTTTCCATGACAAATCACCTCTGGTTCTTTAGCAATTTACATAACAATTTTTTCAGAAAAATCATCCATTACTCTCAAATTGGCACCTGTTAGACATGCAGTTTCTATATCAAATACCGGTTTGAAGGTCTTTGTAAAAGATTTTAATGCGGGTTTTAAAGCTCTTTGTTTAATTATATTTTCTATTTCGGATAAATAGTCATTAGGAAAAAGAGAACCATATCCTCCAAAAATAATAAACTCTGGATTCAAGATGTTTATAAGATTCACTGCGCCAACTGCTAAATAATATAGCATTTGTTGAACAATTTCATATGAATTATTTTCTTTTCGTTGAGCTTTATCTAATAAGTTTTTAAACTTTTCTTCGTAAGTGTCTCCTTCAAGCTTGCTATTACTATATTCATATATTTTTGAGATAGTATCTATAGAAGCATAAGTTTCCCAACAACCTTGATTATTACAAAAACATTTTTCTCCATCAACATGGATGCTCATATGTCCAAATTCACCAGCGGTGTAGTTAGGACCTAAATATATTTGTCCATCAATTAATAAAGCTCCACCGATACCTTGAGATATAAAAATATAAATTCCGTTGTTGAGGTTTTTTATACTTTTGTTAAAAAATAACTCTGCTTGTAAAGCTAACTTTGCTTCATTGGCTATAAAAATTGATTTATCCCAATTGGGTAAATTTTTTAAAAAAGCTTTTTTAAAATTGATGTTATTCCAATTGAAATGTGGTACATATTCGATAATTAGATTGTTTCTGTCTACCATTCCTGGAAAAGAAAACGAGATACCAGCGATATTTTTATCTTTATTATCACTATAGATATGATCTACAGTAGATGTCACTTTTTCTAGGAAGGATGCAAAACTTTTTGGTGTTTCAAACTTTCTTTCTATCTCAATTTGATTATTTAGATAGCCCATTCCTACTATTGTGCTTTCTACCCCAACTTTTACAATTATAGAAGAGACGGCTTCTTTTACTGGTTCTAGTTTTATGGGTTTTCTACCAGGTCCTTGTGAAGGTTTTCTTTCACCTTCTTTAACAAGATTTTTATCCATTAGATCAAATACAATTTTTGTTACAGTACTTTTATCTAAGCCAGTAAGTTTAGTAATTTCATTTCGGGATATTTGTGGAGAGTATCGAATTAGATTAAAAACCATTAATTTGTTTGAATACCCCATTCTTTCAGCGTTTATTTTCTTTAGCTTCAAAATATAAGTCCTCCCTTAAAGCAATTTTTCAATCGTTAAAATATATATTGATTGATTAAATTTTCTAGGTATTCTTGTCTGCCAGATTTAGGTAGAGAAACTTTCTTGTCAATAACATAACTTTCGAGTTCTTTGAAGTTTGTTGTCCCTTCTACTATCTTTTTTCCTATTCCTTCATTGAAACTATTATATCGTTTTTCTACAAAATCTTCTAGTACTTTGTCTTCTATTATTTTGTGCGCTATCTTTAGACCTAATGCGAATGCATCTATCCCGGCTATGTGTGCATAAAATAAATCGATATCTTCGTAAGACGGTCTTCTTACGTGAGCATCAAAGTTTAATCCTCCAGGTGCAATACCTCCATTTTTAAGTATTTCATACATAGCCAAAACATTTTCATACACATTAGTTGGGAATTGATCTGTATCCCATCCAAGTAATAAATCTCCCATATTCGCATCTATGCTTCCTAGGAGATTGTTAATTCTTGCATATCTTAATTCATGTTGGAATGTATGCCCTGCTAATGTTGCGTGATTTGCTTCTATGTTGAATTTAAAATACTTATCTAAGTTATACTTTTGTAAGAATGCATAGGAATTAGCTACGTCAAAATCATATTGATGTTTTGTAGGTTCTTTTGGTTTTGGTTCTATTAAAAACTGACCTGTGAATCCTATTTCTTTAGCGTATTCTACTGCCATATGCATGAATTTAGCTAAATTGTTTAACTCTAATTCCATGTTTGTATTAAGAAGTGTTTCGTATCCTTCTCTCCCACCCCAAAATACATAGTTTTCTCCATTCAATTCTTTGGTAATTTCAAGAGCTTTTTTGACTTGAGCAGATGCGTACGCATAAACATCTGCATCACAAGTTGTAGCCGCTCCTTGCATGAATCTGGGATGAGCAAACAAGTTAGCTGTTCCCCAAAGTAACTTGATGCCACTTTCTTTCATTTTTCCTTTAATATGCTCAACAACTTTATCAAGCAATTTGTTTGTTTCTCTTAAAGTTTCTTGTTCATCAGCTAAATCTCTATCGTGAAAGCAAAAATATTTTACACCAAGTTTACTCATGAATTCAAAAGCAGCATCAGCTCTAGCTAAAGCTTTATCTAAAGGATCAGTGTACTTATTCCATTCTCTGTGAGCACTTTCAACACCAAACATGTCTCTACCTTCTGCAGTGAAAGTATGCCAGTAAGCAACAGAAAATCTCAGATGGTCCTCCATAGACTTTCCACCAATTATCTCTTTAGGATTGTAATAATGAAAAGCTAATTGTTCTTTGGAACCTTTTCCAACGTATTCGATTTTTTTAATTTCTTTGAAGTATTCACGCATTTTGTACCCTCCTGTTATTTGTATTTTTATGTTTTTATTATTCTTGATTCTTGGTTTAATTTTTAATAAGATAAGTTCGCTCCTTCACTTTATTTGAATATATAGTTAATTATTATTCTACTATTTAAATTCTAAACCTCTTAACTAAAGCATCTAGTTCAGAAGATAATTCACTCAACTCTTTCGCACTTTCGTTTATCTCTACTGATTGATTTAGTTGTCTATCTATTACCTTTCTTGAGTTTTCTAATTGTTCGCTTATCTCTGATACCGCTCTTGCTACTCGCTCTATCGCTGAACTCATCTCTTCGGCACTCGCACTTTGTTCTTCTGCACTCGCTGTCATGTTTTCTATCCCTTGATTCATCTTTTCTATTCTTTCTCTTATGTTGTTAAAGCTTTTTAGTACATTTCCCATCTTTTCGTTTACTTCTTCTATCGTTTCTACTACCTTGTTCGTTGAATCGTTCACTTTCTTTGTTCCTTGCGTTATGTTTGTTAGTATCTGACTTATTTCATCTGTTGCATTTCTTGATTCTTCGGCTAACTTTCTTATTTCATCTGCTACTACTGCAAAGCCTCTTCCGGCTTCTCCTGCCCTTGCTGCTTCTATCGCTGCGTTTAACGCCAACAAGTTCGTTTGTTCCGTTATCGAGTTTATTGTTTCTACTATGCTTTGAACATCTTTCGCATTCGTCGCTAATTGGGTCACTTCTTTTTGGCTTTCTTTTGTCCTTTCTACCGCTTCTTTTACTATCTCACTTATGCTTATTATTGTTTGACTTCCTTCTTGTGCTGCTTTGTTTGTGTTTTCTGCTTCTTCACTTAATCTTTGGGCATCTCTAGATACTCCTTGTGCGGCCCTGGCTACTTCGTCTACCCCTGACGTTACTTCTTCTACATTTCCTGCTGTCTCTTCTGCATATGCCTGTATCGTATCCATTTGTCGTTTTAATTCTTCTGAGTTTTCTCTACTTTCTTGCGAGGTCTTGGTTAAACTAACTGATGATTTTTGTACTTTGTCTGAAGCTTCTCTTATCGAGCCCATTGAGTTCCTTAGTTCTTTACTCATCTCTGATAGAGCTAATCCCATCTGCCCTATTTCGTCTTTACTTTTTACTTGAAAGTCTACTGTTAAATCTCCTTCTTTGAATTGGTTTATCTTGTTTCTTAGTTCAAGTAATGGTTTGGTTATACTTCGTATTAGGTATATGACCATAATTATTGCTACTACAAAGGCTACAACTGTTAATATTATTGTTAGTACAATTGATCTGTTGTTCTTTTCTATTAGTTGTGGACCTAGTGTGTCTTGTTGTTCTTTTAATTGAGCTCTTTGCTCTTCTAACAGATTTAATATTTCTACCCTTAATTGTTCCATTTCTTGGATTATTGGCTCTTGGGATTCGATTGCTTCTACTATTTGGTTAAATACTTTTTTAAATTCTGACACAGTATTTTGTATTTCACCAAGTAATTGTTTTAAATCAGTTGTCATAATTCCCAATTGAATTGTTGTTATTTGTGTATCTAGTTTTTTTAAAACTTCTAATGTGCTATTTTTATCTCCTTCGGACTTTGAAATAAAATATCTTGAGGAAGTCTCTTTAATGTTATCTAAAATTTGTAAAGCAGTATCAGAATAGAAGATTAGAGTTAAAGTTTCTTTTTCTTGAGCCTTAGTTTTAAAATCAAAGAAAGTTTGTTTCAACTTAGCATGAACTTTTTGAAAGTCAACATCTATAAGTTGATTTTTTTTATCGTTTAGATTGACAATTTCATAAAAGGTATTTTCATATTTTTCTGTGAGTGCTTCAATATTATTAATGAAGGAAGTTTCAGCCATGGAATTAACCAGGTTATTTTTTATATTATCAATACATATAAGAAATATATTTTTGTCTTGTTCATTATAATTAATAGTATAATTTTTTAAGTTTAACGCAGATTCAAAACAATTTGTCTCAATTTCGGAAATTCTATTAATTTCATTTGCTAATTGTTTATAGTTTTCTAATCCCTTGTTTGATGAAATTAAAGAATAAAAATTAAAGAAAGCAGATAATGTAAACAATAAAAAAATTATGACTATTATGATTGAAATCTTTGAGCTAACCCTTTTTATAAGCATAAATCACCCCTCACTTTTTTACGAACCTATTTCTTTCAATTATTGCGAGATTTGCAAAGTATAATTTAAAGGAAATAAAAATTTCTTTCATTTTTTATAGGAAAGTATTTAATACCTTATAACTTATTTATTTCATAACAAAACTTATAAAATTCAATAAAGAAATTACCCATTCTTAAGAATCCAATTATAAAAATAAATGATTGATAAGTTACTATTAAATAACTTTATTAAATAAACTAATAATAAAAAGTTAGATTTTAAAAACCAAGTCGTAATCTATTTTACGACTTGGTTTTTATAAGAGTTTCTAAAAAATTCAATAATTAATTTCTTAAATTAAAATATAGAATCTGGTAAATAGTATTCTTGTGCATTTTCTCTTGTTACTAATTCTGCAGCTAAGATAATTTTTGATGGAAGTTTATGTTGGTAAAAACCATTCCAAACTTCTCCTTTTACCCCCATTATTCCTAGGGAAATACCTGTTGCAATCATTGAAGGTGGGTAAGTAACGTCTGCTCGAACTAAAGGATCACCATCTAATATCATTTTTATAATATCTTTTGAACCTGCACCTCCAAACATTATTTTTATATCTTTTCTTCCAGATTCTTTGTAAGCTTGTAAAACACCTTTTAAAACATCATCATCTTGTGCCCAAACTGCATCTATCTGTGGATATTTCTGTAGATAATTTTCCATAATTTCTAGACCTTTCTGAGTAGACCAGTATGCAGGTTGAGAATCTAAAATTTGAATACCAGGGTATTGCTTCATTACTTCCATAAAAGCATTAACTCGCTCAGTATTTATTACTGTCGGAATGCCCTCAAGTACTACAATTTTTCCTTTTCCATTTAGTTCTTTAGCTATCCATTCTGCAGCAACTCTTCCCATTCCAGGATTATCTCCAGCTATATAAACATCTTGTGCTTCTTTTACTAAACCCCTGTCTACAACAACAGTATATATCCCTGACTTATAGGCTTCTTCAACGATAGGGGTTAGAGTTGCTGAATCATGAGGCAAAATTACCAACGCGTCAACCTTTTGAACCATTAAATCTTCAACTGCAGCGACTTGTTCTTCGGGTGAGACAGCTGTTAAAAGAACGAAATCTAAATTTGGATCTTTTGCTTTCCAATCTGAAATAGCTTTTTCAGCCCACCAAACAATGCCTCCTGTCCATCCATGATCAGCACTTGGAATTGCAACACCTATTTTGTACTTTTCTTTAGCGAAGGAGAAAATAGAGACAACAGCAATAATCAAAATTACTAAAAACTTTTTTTTCATACCAATGACACCTCCTATAAAATGGTAAACTTTTATACTAAAGAATTACTTAGTAAAAAAAACTTTTTTGAAACATATAATTTTGTTTAATTTTTTCAAGAATATTAATCATTGATTGTTTCGACTATATTGCATAAGAACCGCTCCCAATATTACCAAACCTTTGACTGTTCCCTGCAAATATGGAGAAACTCCTGTCATATTCAGCATATTGTTAATTATTCCTAAAACGAAAGCACCTATAAAAGTTCCTATAATACTTCCTTTTCCACCTGATAGTGAAGTTCCTCCAATAACAACTGCTGCTATAGCGTCTAACTCGTAATTTAAACCTGAATTTGAAGAACTAATTGAATTTAATCTTGAAGAAAGTAAAATTGATGTAATTCCAACAGTTAGACCGGTGAGTGCATATGTGGAAAATTTTACTAAGTCTACCTTAATAGCAGAGTACCTAGCAACTCTTTCGTTATAGCCTACTGCACATACATACCTACCAAATTTTGTATCATTTAGTAACAAATGAAAAATAAAAGTTAATAAGAGAAAAATCCAAACTGGTATAGGAATTCCCAAAAAATAACTAGAACCAATTTTTGGATAAATGTTACTCTGTGATCTAAATTCTCCAGCACCGCTTATATATAATGCTAAAGACCTATAAATAGACATTGTCGCAAGAGTGACAATAAAAGGAGCGATTCTTCCTTTTGAAACTAATAAACCATTTATACTTCCTGCCAAAGTACCAATCGCCAATGCAACTATAATAGAAATAAAAACGGCTAAATAACCGCCACCTAAAGAATTCAAGGTGAGAATTGTGATTCCTCCTACAAAAGCAGTCATAGATCCTACAGATAGATCTATTCCACCTGTAATAATTACAAATGTCATTCCTAATGCTATTATTCCCGTGTAAGAAACTTGTCTAAGAATATTTAATATATTTCTGGTCGATAAAAAATAGGGACTCGCAATTGATGAGATAACAAACAATATTATTAGTGCAATTAAAGGTGCTAAATTACTATAATTTAATTTATCCAGTTTGCCTATTGTTTTACCTTGTTTCATGCTTTTTCTCCCTCCTGGTTAATCCTGTAGCCAGGTACATTATATTTTCTTCAGAAATTTGATCTCTTACTAATTCACCCATGATCTCTCCTTCTCTCATAACATAAACTCTATCACTCATACCTATTATTTCCTCCATTTCGGAGGATATGAATATGATTGATATGTTGGAGTTGGCTAATTCTCTAATAATCTTATATATTTGAGATTTAGCATTTACATCTATTCCTCGAGTAGGTTCATCTAAAATGAGAATTTTGGGAGATACTTCAAGCATTTTCGAAAAATATGTTTTCTGTTGATTTCCTCCACTCAAATAAATTAAAAGAGTTTCTAAACTTGAAGTTTTAATTTCAAATTTTTTAATATACTCTTTTGCTCTTAATTTCTCTTTTTTCTTATGAATAACAAAATTAGAATAATTATCTAAGGAAGCTAAAGTAATGTTTTTTGGTATGTCAAAATATAAAATTAATCCTTTTCCTTGTCTATCTTCTGATAAATAAGCAATTTTGTTTTTAATAGCATCTAATGGAGAGTTGATATAAATTTGATGACCCTCTAGAATAATTTTTCCTGAACTCTTTTTTCTTATTCCGATAATAGTTTCTGCGAGTTCGGTTCTTCCGGATCCTACTAATCCAGCAAAACCCAATATCTCACCTTTTTTTAGAGTGAAGTTTATATTTTTAAGCTTGTTAGGAATATTAAAATCAATTATCTCAAGAATTGTTTCCTGGGTATTTTTTCCTTTATTTGGGTAGATTTGATTTAATTCTCTTCCTACCATTCTTTTAGCCATTTCTTGAGGAGTTAATTCATTAATATCACACAAAGAAACAGTTTTTCCATCTCTTAAAATCAAAACACGATCACAAATTTCTTTTACTTCTTTTAATTTATGTGAAATAAAAAATATCGAAATACCTTTATTTTTTAATTCTTTTATTAAATTGAACAGTGTTCTAATTTCATACTCCGTAAGCGCAGTGGTAGGTTCATCCATTATTAAAATTTTTGATTCATGAGCTATTGCTTTTGCTATTTCAACCATTTGTTTTTGTGCTACACTAAGTTTTTCTACTCTTTGTTCCACTTCTAATTCAACATTTAAGTTTTTCAACAACTCTTTTGATCTCTTTTTCATTTCTTTTTTATTGAGTAGTATTTTATTAGAAATTTCTCCGCCTAAAAAAATATTTTCAAAAACAGCCAACGTTTCAACTAAGTTGAACTCTTGAGGAATGAGAGTAATACCCAGTTTTTTTGCAGTCAAAGGATCCTTTATTTCAACTTTATTTCCTTCCAAGTAAATCTCTCCCTCTGTAGGGGTATAGATTCCACTTAGTATTTTCATAAAAGTTGATTTTCCTGCACCATTTTCTCCAATTACACCAAAAACTTCACCCTTTTTAAGTGTAATATTAACACTGTCAAGAACTCTATTACCGAAGAACTCTTTAGATAAATTAACTACCTGCAGCAAAATTTCTTCATTCATTGATTACTCTCCTTTTAATTTCTCATGTCTTCATCGAATTTTTTGGTGGAGGGAGAAAAATCAATTTTTTTAACAAAGGCGGCAGATTCCTTTGCACCATATACTCTCTCCATACCATTATCCTCCCACTCAACTGAAAGAGGTCCAAAATAGTTGATTGAGTTAAGTTCCCTGATAATTTCTTCAAAATTTACGTGTCCATGTCCTAAAGATCTAAAGTTCCAGCTTCTTCTTAAATCTCCAAATTGCAAATGAGAACCCAAAATACTAGATTTTCCGTCCAAAATGACTGCAGCATCTTTCATATGAACGTGATAGATTCTGTCTCTAAAATCTCTCAAAAATAGTTTAGGATCAATTCCTTGCCAAATTAGATGACTGGGGTCAAAGTTAATTCCTAAAGTTTCTCTATATTCAAATTTCTTCAATAATCGTTCGGTTGTATAGTAATCAAAAGCGATCTCGGTTGGATGAACTTCAAGGGCAAATTTAATATTGTACTTATCAAATTCATCTAAGATAGGTGTCCAAAGGTCAAAAATCTCCTGGAACCCTCTTTCAACCATTTCCTCAGGAGTAGGAGGAAAAGAATACCAAAACTTCCAGATGGGAGAACCCATGAAACCAGTAACTATTGAACAACCCATTTCTTTCGCAATCTTAGGTACCTTCATCATCGTTTCAATTGACCACTTTTTAATATCTTTCGGTTTTCCGGCTAATTCTGAAGGAGAAAAAAAATCATTTCTTTTGTCGTATAAGTCACCTACACATTGACCAATAATATGGGTTCCCAAGGCCCAACATTTCAAATTGTTTTTTTTCAAAATTTGTAACCTGTCTTTTATATATTCTTCATCGGAATATGCCTGATCAATTTTTAAGTGATCTCCCCAGCATGCAATTTCTAGTCCATCATATCCTAATTCATTAGCTAATTCCGCAATTTCTTGAAAACTCAAATCAGTCCATTGTCCAGTGAAAAGTGTTATAGGTCTTGCCATCTAAAAAAACCTCCTCTAAAATTATTTTATAGTTTAACCCAAATACCTGAATTTAAGGAACTTTCAACACACTTATTTATAAAAAGTACTCCTTTTAATCCATCTTCTCCCTTTGGAAAATCGAATTCATATTGAGTAAAGTCGATTCCTTGTTTTTTAGCAACGATGGCATCATATATAGAAGAATATACATTCCTCATTGCTTCAAAATAACCCTCAGGGTGTCCAGAAGGGAGTTTAGAAAAGGACTTTACATTAGGGTAAAGTTCTGTTCTTCCTCTTGAGATTATTTGTGTACTTTCTCCTAATTTTGTAAACCTTAGTTGGTTAGGTTCTTCTTGTCTCCATTCAAGAGAACCTTTATCTCCATAAATCCTTACTTTTAGGTCGTTGTCATGTCCAATAGCAATTTGTGAACACCAAAAGATACCTTTTGCACCGTTGTTGAAGTGTATTAATATTGCGGCATTGTCATCAAGTTTTCTTCCTTCAACAAAAGTGTCCAAACTAGCACAAAGCGAGCTTATTTCTAAACCACTAATATAAGAAACAACATTTTCAATATGACTTCCTATATCGCCTACAACATTAGATTTTCCAGCACGTTCTGGTTCAACTCTCCATGATGCTTGTTTATTAACTTCTTCGACTCTTGAGGCAAGCCAATCTTGTGTGTACTCACCATAGATAAATCTTATATTACCAACAGCTCCGTTCCTAACCATTTCTCTTGCTTCTTTTACCATTGGATAACCAGTGTAAGTATAAGTTACAGCAAGTATTAGATCGTTAGCTTTTGCAATTCTAATAAGTTCTTCAGCCTCACACGGTTCAAAAACTAAGGGTTTTTCACAAACAACATTTATACCATTTTCTAAAAATTTTTTGGCTACAGGATAGTGTAGATTATTAGGTGTGACTATAGAGACAAAATCTATTTTATCTTTTCTTGCTGCTTCTTTTTCTGCCATCTCTATGTAATCTTTATATATTCTTTCTGTTTTTAAACCTAGAGAATCTCCTGTTTTTAAAGAATTGTCATAGTTACGTGAGAATGTGCCACTAACTAGGTCGATGTTCCCAAGCATTCTAATAGCAGTTCTATGAACTTCCCCTATAAAAGAACCAATACCGCCACCTACCATTCCATACCTAAGTTTTAAATTATTTTTTGAAACTTCAGTATCGTTTATCATATTTATGTCCTCCTTCAAAATTTATTAACTTAATCGCTTTGTAATTCTTAATATGTAAAATTAAACTCTTTTTTAATTTTGCTTACACAAACATTATTGCAATGAATATTCACAATCTAAATAATTTCTTGATTTGTTTGATGAAATCTATTAGTCAGTTGTTCATAATTTATATTCCAAAAACAATAAAATAAGTTTTTCTAATTAATCTTAGCTTAATGCTTAGTTTGTTTATAATACAAATGCATAAGAACTTTTATAGCTTTTACTTATAATATATGTAAAAATAGAAGTAATTTCTTAAAACTTAAATGAGGTAAATTATTTGAAATAAACTATAGTTTAATATGTTTCTTTAAAAAGTGGTTTAATAATTTATTTATCATTTTCAAATCATTTTGTAAAGTTATTCAATTATTTCGAGGCTATTTTCTATGTTTTTATTCTTTAATAAATATTTAGTTTAAATTTTTGATATTTCTAAAATTAATATATAAATAGTGCGAAAATATAATATTATACATTAATTTATATAATCAACTAATATTAAAAATAATAAATAATAATTATACATCGATGATGAAATTCACTTAAAGACTTGATCATAATAGAAATAACAATATCGTGAACAAAAAAAATAAAATGTTGATTCATATAATTTCTGTTTTTTCTTAGTATGCTTTATTATTATGAGAGGGATTAATAAAACAATAATTACTTTGAGATTAAAACTTTAACTAAAATACTCTTTCTTGTAAATAAATTATATGTATATTAACTTTCTAAGTCAACCATTAATTTATCCAATCAACTAATATTAGAAGTAATTAATAACATTTATTTTCGATTAAGATGAATTTTCTTAATTTTTTAAACTTTCTGCAAACTTTTTAATAAAAGTGATTTTCGATTTTGAAAGTTTTTTGCTTTTAATTGCGTTTTGTTGCTTTAGATTAGTTCTAATTGTGCATATAACGAAGTAAGAAAAAAATTTCATAGTGCTATAATTCAAGTGATATTAGAAGATAGACTAGATTGGAGGCTATAAATTGGAAAAAATTTATATTGATGGTGAACATTTATCTTTACAAGATATAGTAAATGTTGCAAGAAATAATTTTGAAGTATATATTGACAACTCAGTATTATCAAAAATAGAAAACTCGAGAAATCTTGTTGATAAATTTGTTGAAGAAGAAAAAGTGATTTACGGAGTAACTACCGGCTTTGGCGACTTATGTAATGTTGTCATTTCAAAAGATAAAGCAGAGACTTTACAAAAAAATTTAATAAGAAGCCATGCATGTGGGATAGGAAAGCCTTTAGATACAGAAATAGTAAGAGCAATAATGTTACTTAGATTAAATTCATTGGTAAAAGGATATTCTGGGATAAGACTCTCCACTTTGAATACACTTCTTGAAATGATAAACAAGCAAGTTCATCCTGTTGTTCCAGAAAAAGGTTCTTTAGGAGCGAGTGGAGATTTAGCTCCTCTTGCTCACATAACTTTAGTGATGATTGGCGAAGGTGAGGCGTTTTATAAAGGTCAAAGATTACCAGGGAACGAAGCGATGAAATTAGCAAAGATTCCTATTGTAAATTTAAAATCAAAAGAAGGGTTAGCATTAATTAATGGAACTCAGGTAATGACGGGAATAGGAGCGTTAGTGCTGTATGACAGTATTCAATTAATGAAAATGGCTGATATAATTTCAGCGCTAACTTTTGAAGCCTTAAATGGTATTGTAGATGCATTTGATGAAAAAGTTCATGATCTCAGGCCTCATAAAGGGCAGATTGACACTGCAATAAATCTAAGAAAAATATTAGAAGGCAGCAAGATGGTCTCTTCAGAAGGTGAAATAAGGGTTCAAGATGCATATTCGTTAAGGTGCATCCCCCAAGTACATGGTGCTTCAAAAGACGCTATAAACTATGTTCGTAATGTATTAACTACTGAAATAAATTCTGTGACAGATAATCCTTTAATTTTTTACGATGAGGGAAAAACCATTTCCGCTGGGAATTTTCATGGGCAACCTGTGGCATTGGCTATGGATTTTTTGGCTATTGCATTATCAGAAATTGCTGATATCTCTGAAAGAAGAATTGAAAGATTGGTTAATCCTACCTTGAGTGGTTTACCCCCATTTTTGATAGAAAATAGTGGGTTAAATTCTGGATTAATGCTAGTACAATATTCTGCAGCTTCTTTAGTATCTGAAAATAAAGTATTATCACATCCTGCAAGTGTAGACTCTATTCCTTCCTCTGCAAATCAAGAAGATCATGTTTCAATGGGAACAATAGCTGCAAGAAAAGCAAAAGTAATTTTGGATAATGTACAAAAAGTTTTGGCTATGGAAATGCTTTGTGCCTGTCAAGCTATAGATTTAAGGGGAAATAAAGGGTTGGGAAAAGGGACACGCATAATTTATGATATAGTTAGAACACAAATTCCGACAATAAAAGAAGATAAGGTCATGTATGAAGAAATTAACAAGTGTGAAAACTTATTAAAATCTGGGATTATTTTAGAAGAGGTGGAAAAAAATATAGGGAAGTTGTATTAATGAAGTTTAAGAGAAAGGTGGGATGCATATGGTAAATAATTTTGATATTTCTAACGCGATGACTATTAAATTAGAGGATGAATTGCCATCGATGCCAAAATTTGTAGAAGGGATTAGACGAGCACCAAAAAGACCTTTAAATCTCTCAAGAAGCGAAATAGAACTAGCACTTTTTAATGGTTTAAGATACATACCAGAAAGTTTGCATGAAAAATTAGCACCAGAATTTTTAGAAGAACTCTTTAATAGAGGGCGAATTTATGGGTACAGGTATCGGCCTGAAGGAAACATAAAAGCAAAACCTATAGAAGAATACCAAGGAAAATGTATAGAAGGGAAGGCCTTTCAAGTTATGATTGATAATAACTTAGATTTTGATGTTTCGTTATACCCGTATGAATTAGTAACTTATGGAGAAACTGGTCAAGTTTGTCAAAACTGGATGCAATATAGATTGATAAAAAAGTACCTAGAAATTTTAACTGAAGAACAAACATTAGTTGTAATGTCAGGTCATCCTTTGGGACTTTTCAGATCAACAAAAAATAGCCCCAGAGTTATAATTACGAATGCATTAATGGTAGGCATGTACGATGATCAAGAACATTGGATTAAAGCCCAAGCACTGGGAGTAGCAAATTATGGACAAATGACTGCTGGTGGATGGATGTATATTGGACCACAAGGTATCGTACATGGAACTTACAACACATTATTGAATGCAGGGAGACTAAAATTAGGAATTCCACAAGACGGAGATTTACGAGGGCATTTATTTGTTAGCTCTGGTTTGGGGGGAATGAGTGCCGCTCAAGCCAAGGCAATTGAGATAGCAAATGGAGTTGGAATTATTGCTGAAGTTGATTTTTCTAGAATAAAAACAAGGCTAGAACAAGGTTGGCTAAAAACTTACAGTGATGATTTAGATGAAATTTTTAAGATCGCTAACGATTATCTACAAAGAAAAGAAACAATTTCAATAGGATATTATGGAAATATCGTTGATTTACTA